>Ga0316208_1000545_pt1 | contig 44251 bp, 42 predicted proteins | sample 3monopyrite_MG_FD_204944 | JGI IMG/M metagenome (GOLD analysis project Ga0316208, IMG submission 204944) | Microbial mat bacterial communities from mineral coupon in-situ incubated in ocean water Damariscotta River, Maine, United States -... | ecosystem: Environmental > Aquatic > Marine >...
AAAGCTTTTCACCAGGGCGTAAACCACGGTATTCAATTTCAATATCACCATCAGGTATTTTTTCATCTTTAACCGTAAACCCCATTAAATGAATCATTTTAGTTGCCAATTCACTTATTTTTACCGGTTCGCCCATATCTAAAACAAACACATCACCTCCCGCCCCTTTTGCTCCCATAGCCCCCGCTTGTATAACTAGCTGTGCGGCTTCGGGTATGGTCATAAAGTAACGAATAATATCCTGATGGGTAACCGTAACAGGACCACCTTGTTTTATTTGTTCGCGAAATAAAGGAACTACTGACCCCGATGAGCCCAATACATTACCGAAACGCACCATTGAAAACTTTGTTTTCTTTGCTTGAGTTGCTAAACCTTGTAAGACTAGCTCAGCAAAGCGTTTACTTGCTCCCATGACATTAGTAGGACGAACCGCTTTATCTGTAGAAATTAAAATAAAAGTATCCACATTGTTTTTCATTGCAGATTCTGCAACAGTGTAAGTCCCTATCGTATTAACCCGAACACCCTCATTTATATTATGCTCTACTAAAGGGACATGCTTATACGCTGCTGCATGATATATTGTGTTTACCGAATAAAAAGAAAGCACCTCAACAACACGTTTAGCATCGGTTACATTACCCAGAACAGGAACAAGTTTTGTTTTTAGTTCAGTTGAAATAATGATTTGATTAAATTCTTTTTCAATTTGATATAGATGTAACTCAGACTGTTCAAATAATATAAGCTGAGTTGGTTCACGAGATAAAATTTGTCGACAAAGCTCAGAACCAATAGAACCACCGGCACCTGTAACCAGGACAGATTTATGATTTATACAAGCATCAAACAAGTCTATATCAGGAGATACTGAATCGCGCCCTAATAAATCTTCTAAATCAATTTCTTTAATATCTTCAAGTTTAATTTTTCCATCTGCAACTTCTGTCATACTCGGTAATGTTCTAACATGCACCGGATATTTTTCGAGTAACTGAATAATTCGTTTACGAGTTGTGTGAGATGCAGAAGGAAGCGCGAGAAATATTTCATCAATATCTAGTTCAATAATAAGCTTATCCAGCTCCTGAACTGAATATACCCTTAAACCATTTATTGTATTTTTATGAAGCTCTTTATTATCATCAAGAAATGCAACTGGAGCGTATTCTTTACTAAAGCCCAGTACAGAAGCTAATTGAATACCTGCAGTTCCAGCACCATAAATTGCGACATGACGTTTTTCTTTTTTATGGATGAGATCAGTAATTTCAACGCCAGCAAACCACCAGCGAACAACCATTCGACTGCCACCGATCAATAGGATTGCGGCTAACCAATTAATTAGTGTAACCGAGCGAGGAACACCATTTATACCTGAAAGAAAAATCAAAGCAGACCAGATAACCGCATAAAAGCTTACCGCTTTAATGATCGTCCATAATGCCTTAAATCCTATATATCGAACTATTGCGCGGTACAAACCAAACCGAATAAATATCGGAATAGCAATTAATGGCGCAAGAAGAAATAATAGGGATACTGTTTTGTCTGGCACATAAAACTGGCCGAGACGCACGGAAAACGAAGCCCATAACACGAAAAACAGCATAACCACATCGGCTAACAACATGATTAGCTGTTTATTAAATCTCGATAAATTTAAAAATCGACTAACTAATTTATTCAAAATAGGTCTTCTTCCTGATGATTTACAACACCATTATTAATTAAATGTTATACCCGCTTTTAATTTAAAAGCAACTACAATTAACGGCGTAAAAGCTAATAATGTAACCCATAAACCAACTTCAGGATTTAAATGCGAAAAAACTGAAAGTGGTAACAACCAAAATAGGTTAATAATGATTACACTAATAGTGACTCTTTTATGCCCCCACTTCCTCGCCGCATGTTGATACGCATGACTACAGTGAGCCTCATACCATTTTTCACCATTTAAGATACGTCTTAATAATGTCACACCAGAATCAATTAGAAAGGTGGCCAATAGAATCAGCCAAATCCACACAGGCATGCCTTGAGATATATTTACATAAGCAATAATTCCTATCATCAAACCAAGAAAGCTACTGCCGACATCCCCCATAAAGATTTTTGCTGGAGGCCAATTAAGAAACAAAAAGCCTAATGTCGAAGCTGAAAGCATTAATGCGATAAGCATTAGATTTTCTAAATCGTACAACCACGAAAAGAAAGCACCAGCACATAAAACAAAAATAGCTTCTGTTGCTGCAATCCCATCTATGCCGTCCATGAAATTAAATAAATTAAGTAACCAAACTAATAGAAAGGCAACGAGGACTAACCCAATAAAACCTAGATTTATATTGTAGTTAAATATATGAAATTCTGTAAAACTACCCAACCAATATAGCACCCAAAAAGAGGCTATAAAATGCGCTAACAAACGCCATTTAGCAGGGATATGGTTGTGATCATCCCAAAAACCAATTATAGCAATTATCAATCCAGAACCTAACAATGCAAATAAAATGTCACTCGATAAAGTATCAATAAAAGTAATACTAAAAAGAAAAAGGACGACTATTGAAAGCCCTCCTCCTCTTGGAGTCGGTATCGTATGCGAACTACGATCATTTGGTATATCAATTAGGTTTTTATTTAATGTATAACGTCTTATAACTTCAGTAAGTACAAAGGATATAAAAACAATAATTGAAAGTATTAAAAATTCACTCATACAGATTTAGACTCAAGAAAATATTTTGCTGTTTTATCTAATCCTTCATCAACACTAATTAAAGGTGTCCAGTTCAAAAGTTTTTCAGCCTTACTAATATCAACTTGTAATGAACCACATAATCGCTGGCCTAAATCTTTTTTACCTATCAGTTTTAAAACTATTTCAAGAAGCTGTTGATTAATTGGTATCAATCTTGATTTTTTACCTAATGCAGTAGCAACCCTTCTTAAAAGGTCAGTTGTGGATAAATCTTCGCCATCTGATACTAAAAATACTTGATTTACAGCAGCAGGATGTTCAATGCAGGTTAGTATTAAATCGACCAAGTTATCTAAAGCAACAAGACTTCGTTTATTAGAGATCGCGCCAAATGGTAATGGAACACTTTTATATAACCAATTCATCATAGATAAAAAGTTTGCTTTTACACCTGGACCATATACTAAAGGTGGGCGAATAATGACGACTTCCATTTTTGTGTTTTTCGCTAACTCTAAAAGCCTAAGCTCTGCTTCATATTTTGATAAGGCATAAGGATCAACAGGGACAAACTTATCATTCTCATTAAAGGAGGCTCCTGTTTGAGTAAATTCACCATTTACTTTTATTGAACTTAAATAAATAAAACGCTTAACCCCATTTTTTTCGGCCTGTTTTGCCAAACTTAGAGTAGATTCAGTATTTATTCTTCGAAATTCTTCTAAAGGATTATTTGTAGTTTCTCGCATTACGTGAACCCTAGCTGCCAAATGGATAACAACATCTACATTATCAAGTGCTAAAGTCCAATTTAGTTCTGGTGAAATATTTCCTACATCTACCTGTTCTACATACGTTGGTATAGCTTCGGATTTAGATCTTACTGCCCCTCTAATAACAAAACCCTCTTTATGTACTGATTTAGTAAGAGCGCAGCCAATAAATCCAGATACCCCGGTGATTAAAATACGAGTCAAAAATTTTCCTTTGGTTTTTTAAAAAGTTCGAGAATTTTAAAAGGTATTTTCACTAACACAAAGAATAAATTAGTATAGATACCGTTATTTTTGCATGCTTTTACAATCTCTGAATTTAATAAAAAACTATTTCTAAAACCAGAAGTGCTAATTCCTCCTGCACGCATCCTGACAAGAACTTTATTAATGCGAGAAAAAGAGAATTTATGCACAATTAACATACGAATAAAAAATTCATAATCTGACGCAATCGTATAATTTAGAGAATAATTGCCAATTTGATTATATACAGAACGTTTAATAAAACTTGCAGTATGAGGAGGCATCCAACCAAACCTGAGCTTCCATGGTTGAAATTTTCTAGAATTATAATATCGAATAGTTTCTTTAATATTAGATGGCTCAACAAAAACTACGTCACCAAATACCAGGCTTGACTCAGGGTATGATTTAAATTGATTTACAACATCAGTAATAGCACTCGAGTATTCAAAAAAATCATCTGAATTTAAAATACAAATATATTCACCAGAAGCTATTTGAATTCCTTTATTCATGGCATCATAGATACCGGAATCCTTTTCGCTCACCCAATAATTGATGCTATTATCATATTTTTGAAGTATAGCCACCGTTGCATCAGTAGAGCCTCCATCAATAATAATGTGCTCAATATTATCATATGCCTGTTCTAATACACTGCGTATGGTGTCTTCAAGTGTCGCAGCACCGTTGAATACAACGGTAATAACAGATACTAAAGGGCTACTCTCAAAGTTTTCATCAAAATCCCTTCGGTTCCCTATTCCACCTTCAAGCTTCATAAAAACTCATCCAAATATTTGACAAAAATAACTTAACTACAAAATATAAACACAAAACAATTAAAACCATCTCTAATTATTGATGAGCATTAACGTTTACAATCTTAATCAACATTGTTGTCATTTTTATTAATTCCACAATTAAAAATAAAAAACGTTCTATACCTGATGTTAAGTAAAATACTTGTTAGTAATATTCTTGAACGACGAAAAAAAGAACCTCTTCTGATTTTTTTGGTAGCTATTCCTTTTTGTTTAGAGTCTTTCTGACTATTAAATTCATGACGTAATTTATTAACTTTAATCTCTGCTGCACACCATTTTTCCATATAGGGAACAAACAAATAATCCCTAACAACAGATGACAATTGTTGACGGTATGAAGCAAATCCAGATTCGATTATCGATCCAATAAGACGTTTAACTCCTTGAAAGTGAAAAAATATGACTTCCTCCCCATCAACAAATATTTTTTTATCATTATGTGTGAAATTGTGGTTTCCTATATTCCATGGGGCGAGATTAGTGCCAATATTCTGAACTATAGTTGAATTAAATAGAGCGGGAAATTTGTCCAAATATTTTTGATCTGCATATCGATCATTTTCAACATAGTCATAACACCATTCCACACATTGATTACGCCACCAATCAATGCATTGAATACCCACGGAGTCATTGCGGACACTTAACCAACCAGCATTAAATTGTCCATATTTATATAACCGCTGATTAACTGGTGAAAAACGATGTCCTATGACTGCTACTGAACTATCTGCAATTTCTTTATCAAGCTGAGTTGGATCGGAAAAGAAAAACAAATCAGAATCCAGATATGAAACACGCTCGCATTCTGGTTCTTTCATTAGAACATATTTAATAAGACTAGCCTTGCAAGAAAAATAGTATTCTACCGTACTACGTGACGTCTTTACTTCAGCAAGTTGACTATCTTCCTTTTCAAATTTAGCAAGACTAATAGGTACAACATTTGGAATATTAAGTTGTTCAATTAATGTTTTGGCTTCATCGTCCATACACAAAATATAGAGTCGGCATGGACTACAATGCTCACTGAGTGAGTTAGCCAGCACAAGGCCTCTTGCTACATAACCGCCATCAAATAAAGTACAGTAAATACGCATTTCAAATACCACATTGTTTCATTTTATAATAAAACCAACTTCTTCACCATTAGCAGAAACATAAAAAATACAGTAACCCTGCGACTTAAGAAAAGCTATTGTATCTTTTGTTTTGTTAAGACCAACCTCAGGAAATCTATGGTGAAATTCAATTAAAAGAATTTTAGGTTTTATGTTTTCATTAATAAAATCATCAACAACCTTGTACTCTCCACCTTCAATATCCATCTTCAGAACATCAACTGTATTATGGTTAAGTTCTTTCATTACAGTTGAAAGTTTTTTAACCTTTAGTGAAATCCCTTCGCCAGATTTAACTGCAGAATACGATACAAACGAATCATTCTCTGGAGCAATGAAATTTTCTTCGCCATCATAATCTGAAATACCATAATTATAAAAATGAAGTTCGTCTGGAATTGATTGCTTTTCAATCCATTCACATGATTTTGGTGTTGGGTCAAAGGCATAAACATTAAGTGAATATTTTTTTATTATAGATAAATCATATGTTATGTCGTCACCGACACCAAATGAATAAACTACTGGATTTAATTCAAAAACATCATCAACAGCAGGCCATCCCCCATAATCAGAACCATGTATTTCATATTTTACTTTTTTGCAGTCTGGAAATATTAATATATCTTTACCAATAAAACTTTTAAAAGCTCTCCTTGCTAAACGGTATATATTTTTTAGGTGTTTCATATTATTTGTAACCCACTCTTCCTGTCAATATTGATAATTATTTGATAGTCAATCAAATTAAATATTATAGAAGTCTCAGCCGTCTTCCTAAAAGTTTTATTTTCCAATAAAAGCGGCTTGCAAATCGTTGTTTATGAGCTGAATAAAATGCATCAAGAACATCTTCTTTTATTTGAACTGAATCAGGCAAGTTTGGAATCATTTTCGCCTGAGATAGATCAATTTTAAACCTATTACTAGATCTGCAGTGCGTACCAGTTCCATCAAATCCAATGTTATCCACATAAGAATAGTATGGTACTAATGATACGCCATCATTTAAAAAATGAGTATATGCCCAACGAATTGCCCATGAATCCAAAAAACCATACTGTTGAAGATCCAGCATTAAACAAAGATCATTGCCCGACTCAGAAAATTTCTCACGTTTAATTTTATTATTTTTAAAATCGTCGTAAGTGTTAACTTCCCAATCAGCTAACGACCAAGATTTTTTCCATGTTCCCCAACCCCATGAAGAGTTTCGCGGAACGAAATACGCATCATATTGATCATCATAAAGTAGATTATGGAGAATATCTTTTTTTCCAAATGCACTAATACTCATCACTGAATCGATGTTCTGATAACGTTCAAGTGCAGTATTCATATATGTTAAGAAATACTGTGAAGTAATCAAATCATCTTCTAATACGATAACGCTTCCATAGTCATCACATAATTGTGTAACACCATCAATAATAGAGCGAGCTAACCCAAAGTTAGTTTCACGTTCAATAATAGTTATATTCTTGAAACCAATAATTGTATATAGATATGATCTAACTTCTTCTACATAATCTGTTGCAGCAGAGTTCTTAGGTGCATCGGAGAATATATAAAGTGTACTATTCGCTGCACCGATATTTTTCTGTAACGCTTCAATGGTTTGTTTAGTATGCCAAGGACGATTATAAACAAATAAAGCAATTGGGGAGTACTCCATTAGTTATCTTCTCCTTCAATACATGTATTCAACCATAACTGTGTTGAGACAAGCTTATAAAGGTGATGTTCAGCGGCCAAAACGCCTTGTCGATTCATTTCGATTAAACGCTTAATCTTATCTGGATCACACCATTTATGAAGAAGACTCTCACCACTAATAAGCAAGTTTTCAATTTCACGTCCCTCTTCTGAAGCTAACCATTTTCCAACGGGTGTTGGGTATCCCTGTTTATCTGGACGATTTCCAATTGCAACCTGATCATGATTACGAAGATATTCACGTAATACTGACTTGGTCTCGAATTTATTAAAGCGAATATGAGAAGGTAACCGAAACATCCACTCAACTAATCGATAATCCAAAAATGGATTCCGCGCTTCTACACCATGTGCCATACTAATAGCATCACCATAATGTAAAAGACCAGGTAGAATATTAAACTTATGATCTTGCAATAATCTCTGCCTCACACGATCATTTCCCTGTAACTTAATGTCTTCAAGTTGAGTCGGAGGTAGTTGAACATTCTTATGCATAAGAGATTGGAAACCAACGCGACGTCGGTGCCAACGAAGTAATCTTGGTGATAGTTCTCGTACCAGCCATGCTACTGACCAGTGCACCGGGAATGTTCTTATCAGACTGCGTAGCCTCTTACCTATACGGGTCAAAGTCCGCCTCTGTCCAGAACGGCCAGTGACATAGTCAAGCAAATCCAATATTGCATATTGATTGTAACCAGCCAGTGCTTCATCAGCCCCTTGACCTTCAAGCAGAACAGATATATTTCTATCCCTGGCATTTTTCATCAAATGCCAAAGCGGATATACAGCAGGTGAATATCCAGGACCATCCATATGCCATGACACTTTACGTAACACATCCAACCAGTTTTCCTGCGGAGCACATACCGGGATAAGTTGAGCACTCGCAGCATCCGTAGCAAGTTGTGCCCATGGTAACTCACCTATCTCACTATCATCATATGTTGAAGTAAAACAAAGAGGACTAGCAGATGAAAGAGTACCTGTTGCTGCAAGTATTCCTGTCGAATCTAAACCGCCGGAGAGAGTCAAACCAAGCGGAACGTCACTTCGTAATCGTAAACGCACAGCATCTGTGAATAATGTATCAAATTGTTCAACCGCTTCATCTATTGTCAGATTAGAATCTATATCTGTAGGATAGCTCCAAAAACGTGTTTGTTCTAACTTTCCTGTATCTTCATCGTATATTGCAAAATGTGCAGGAGGTAAGACATGAATACCTTCATAAAAAGATTCACCTTTTGCATAGAGTAAATTGTTACCTAAAAAATCTAAAAGCGTTTTTTCATTTACAGATCTATGTTCAGGAAATAATGATAATAATGCTTTTGGTTCAGAGGTAAATGCAAATCCATTTGTGCCGTGTCTGAAATAAAGAGGTTTTACACCAAAACGATCTCGGGACAACATCAATCGTTTTATATCAGGCTGCCAAAAGGCAAAAGCCCACATTCCATTAAGACGAGAAAGCGCTTTATCGCCCCACTGAATCAAAGCATGAAGTAAAACTTCAGAATCAGAGTGACCTGTAAATTGATGACCTAAAGCTTCAAGCTCTACTCTCAATTCGATATGATTATAAATTTCACCATTAAAAACAAGAACAGCACTGCTCACTGGATCAACCATGGGTTGATGACCATAAGGTGAAAGATCCTGAATTGAAAGTCTCCGATGACCAAGCATTATGCCTTCAGAAGAATGAATACCTCTGTCATCTGGTCCACGATGTGAAAGTAGATCTAGCGCTGTACTAAACCGATCTTCATCTCCAGAATTGTGTTGACCATACCACCCAAGAATTCCACACATTAGTATAAATCATGTCCTTGTCCACGCGCATGTCGAACTAAACCACGCAAAACATATCGAATATTTCCTTGAGCAAGCATCATTAAAATACGACGTAATTTATAAAGCTTTTTCTGCCAGTTTGGCATAATTCGTCCAGCTAAAATCAACTTATACTCATTGTCAAAATCCTGTTGATTAAGACTCGTCTTTGCATCACTATGCAATCGAAAGCCTCCCCATTGTCTATTAACATGCACACATCTTGCATTTTTAGTTAAACGAAGAAACCATTCATAATCAAACCCATAATTCAGATTTTCATCCATTAAACCAATTTTCTCGTGTAAACTTCGTCGCCAAAATGCAGACTGATTAGTTAACACCATACCTTCCGCAAGTAATGATTTGTAACTTGGCTTTACATAACAAATATCACGTAAAGGTTTATTGTTTTCATCGATTAACATCATATTACCGATTATTAAACCAGCTTTAGTGTGTTTTTCAGCAGCTAGAGCTAATTCATGAAAAGCATTAGGATAAAAAATATCGTCTGAATTTTGCCAAGTAATCCATTCTCCTGTCGCTATACGTAACCCTTTATTAATGGCATCAGTTTGGCCTTGGTCTGGTTCACTAACCCAGTATGCTAATTTTTTTTCATATCCACGAATAATATCCACACTACCATCAGTAGAACCACCATCAATGATAATATATTCAAGGTTAGGATAATGTTGGTCAAGTACAGAATTAATTGTACGCTCAAGAAATTGTGCCTGATTAAAACTGGGCGTTACAATCGTAATTTTAGGATAGTTATTCATGAATCTTTTAGTGACTTCTTTTGTTCTATAGGCTTAAGCTCTACCATTAGGCTATCTCCATATCCAAAGATATCAACAATACGATTTACAATAGCTATGCCTACAAGTACAGCTGGCAGTAATATTTTTCGTAAGAAAATACGTTTAGATATTTTTGATTGATGTGATGTATTGGGTGTTTTAACTTCCCAAATAGAATTTGATTGACCTCTCACAACAGATTTCCTGCTTGCACGAAGTTGCAATATAGTCCATATGTTTGGGGTAATTGTTCGTGATCGTACTACTTGGTAACCACATCTGGTAGCCATTTGAGTAAATGTTTTTTTATTAAAATGATGTAAATGATAAGGGATATGCCAATTGATCCAGCTTTTACCTGTTATTTTACACCACAAAGAATTAATATTTGGAAAAACTAAAATAACACGACCATCTTTTGCCAGTCTCGTTAGAATCAACCGTAATGCTTTGTCAGGCTCTGGTATATGTTCAATCACTTGGTTAAGGACAATAAGATCATAACTTATATCCTCAAAAGGATTGTCATGCAAACTACCTTGATGAATACGTAAATCAAGTTCATCTGCAAACCTTTTGGCATTTGGATCAGCGTCTATCCCCCAGGCATCTACACCAAGTATTTGTGCTTCAAGTAAAGATAGTCCACTACCACATCCTATATCCAACATTTTTTCACCCGAATGGGCGCTATACTGACCTTGATTATCATTCCCCATTAACCAACGTCGAATCTTACTAAATGGCAATCTAACGTCAGTTGCCTGAGTTACAATATCATTAACAGATAGTTTTTTACGTGGGTAATAATTTCCGTAGAGCTGCGCTAAATCATCCTCATTTGGCATCGGTGATGTCATAAGATGGCCACAGCTTTGACATTTTATTAATGTAAACAAATCGGGATGTCCATAGCGATCGTCAAATACGTCACGCATATATGAAGCATCATGTCCATTACAAACAGGGCAGACCTGTGATTGATTCAAATTAGTATTGTTATTGAGCATATTTTCACTTGTATGAATATTTTCTTAAAACTATTTTATATGAATTAAAATCATGCGTTTTTAGTAACCTATTTAGGATTACAACCATAATATTTAAAAATAACATTTTTAAGATAACCATCATCAAATTGAACTTGAGCATCATCCAAGACAGAAGATATACAATTTATATCAATGTTATATTCTGAGCCATTTTCTATAACATCATAAACTGCATGCTTGCGTAAAACTTGTTCCATTGTCTCAACAATCTCAATCATTTTATAGTTAATTTTATTTGCTATATTAATAGTAGTATTTCTTAATGAGTTATCTGCAATTAACTTCAAGGCAATAGCAACTATATCATCAACATCAATAACGTTACGTTTTGCATTACGCCACAAATTAAATTTTTCGCTCCGTATAATTCTAGCGTGTAAAAAATTTAACAATGTGTGGGGGTTTGGTGTATTGCCTGCCACTTGTGGTAACCGGAATATCAAGTTATTCGGGTGTGCATATACCATTTTTTCCATCGAGAGTTTATGCTGAACATAAGGTGTATTTATTGCTAAAGGATCTGAAACACTACATGTCCCGAAATAAACAAAGGTACCCATTTTTGATGACTTTCGTAATGTTTGACTAAGACGAGTACGTTCTCGACTAAATTCACTTTCGTCATTACAATTTGAATTCGATACGCCAGCTGCATAGATAATTAAATCATTAACATCCGAGAAAGCATCTGAAAATGCATTCGCTAATAATCCAGAACCAATAATCATAATAATTTAGATACTATCCATAATATAAATATTCACTTAAGAATATCCTGATAAAGTTTAAAATATTTACCTGAAACTGTTTCAATCTTATAATTTGTAACCGCATACTCTCTTGCATTATCAGATATTTTCTTCGATTCGAGATTATTTAATATCCATGTAATTCCATTACTTAAGCTATCTACATCAAATGGTTTGGCAAGATATCCATTGAATTCATGCTTAATCATGTCTGGCATCCCTCCAATATCGAAAGCTATTACAGGAGTCCCACATGCCATAGACTCTATAACTGTATTCGATAAATTTTCCTGAATAGAAGGTAATATCGTTATATCAGCAGCAGAATAGAGTAATACTTGACTAAGCTCATCATATAGGCGGGGAATAAAATGTACTTTTATGTCAAGATCCAACGGAAGTTCAGGCTTCGATGTTCCAACAATGACTAGTTCTACGTCATTTAGCGCACCGTCTTGTTTTAATTTATTTATCGCAGGTCTTAGGAATTGAAAGCCCTTTCGCTTATCTTTTGTTGGAGAAAGAGAAGCAAATAATATCAGTTTTTTATCTACAGGTAGGTTATAAACTTCTCGAGAAGTCTTCTTATCAATAGGCTTATATCGTTCAGTATCTATGCCATTTGGAATAACTTCAATACGTAGATCACCAAATAAAGAACTATTTCTCGCGCATTTTGCTAACCATTCACTTGTTGCAACAATGGTTAAATTGAGATTTTTCCATGATTTAAATTTTCTTTCCCACACCTTTCTTGATATATCGTTTTTGGATGCAGAACCTAAAGTTGGGCAAGTTCCACATTTTTCAATGTATTTTCCACAATCATTGTCATAATGGCATCCACCAGTAAATGGCCACATATCATGTAGAGTCCATACAACTGGATTGTTTACTTTTTTAAGTGACTCTATACGCATAAAGCCATCTGTAACCCAGAATAAATGGAGGATATCGTATCGAGTATCAAAGGCGTGTGTAACACTTCTATTTGGAAGAATTGCAGATGAAAATTTTTCTTTTATTCTTTTTTTATAAAAAATATTTGGAATATTATCGATATACGGCCTAAAGTTCCCGTATAGTATGTTGTATTTTTCAGATGGACCATTAACGGTATTATCATCAGATACTTTCTTTTGCACATACATTGTAGAATCAACACCTTGATTTATCAGTCCACGGTGTAACCTGTAGGTTGCAATGTGTGCTCCACCCCAAAGATCAGATGTATTTAATATTAAAGACTTCATTTCCACACCTTCACATTGAAATTCTTAATCTCACACATTATCTTTCCAGGCAAATATATTAAGTTGGTTATCAAATCCAGATATGTTTCGTTTTATTATAAAAGGCGCATCACTAAACATAATACTTTGAATATGTACTCTAAATCCTTCACTATTTAATATACCTAGAATTTCTGATAAATTTTGATTTTGTCCGATAATGGAATGGTATTCCAAGAATATATAATTTAAATTTGAAAGGTATTCTTTACAAGCAGGAAATACTTCTGACTCTGCCCCCTCAATATCCATCTTCAAGAAGTCAAACTCATTCTCGCTCAATAGCTTTTTCACATCAATTGCTTCAACTTCAAGTAAGTTTTCTTTTTTATTATCTACTACACGACCACCATCAGCACCATCAGCATCAAACTTTAAGACTGTATCACTGATCCATGCTGCTTTATTAATCAGATTAACATCTTTGAATCCATTCCCATGAATATTTTGCCTAAGACAGTTGAATATATTTGGGTCAGGTTCTAAGGCAGTAATTTTAGATTCTGGAAATAGTTTTTTAAAAAAGAGAATACTCAATCCAATGTTCGCGCCCAGATCAAGAATTTTAGGAGTTGAAGTAACGGACTCAAAATTATAAATATTATCCACGAAAATCTCGCGATATGACGATAGAAATGAGGCCGTATCAGGAATAATTAGATCCCAGCCATTAACATGAACTTTGAGCTGCTTGAATCTTTTTGACTTACTTAGTTTCGCATCAAGAAAACACCATTTACGATACTCAGGTATCATTATAAATCTATATAAATGTCTTACGGCTTCAAAATATAATGGTTTAATTAACATGTTTATATTATTTTCTCGTGTTTTATAGTTAAATGCATACACTACAATTTATTATGAATAACTTTGTCATTGACACATTAGTGTAAAGAGTTTATTTTTTCTAATCTCTCTTGTTGATATTTACAACATATTCCAATGCGTCGAGGTAGCCATTTATTACCGTATGAATATTAACTTCATCATGTATAATTTTTTCTGATTGGATGCCCATTTTTTGTGCTTGAGATGGGTGTTCAAAAAACCAAACAATTTTATTAACAAGATCGTTTTCATCATCATCTTTGAAATACCGACCATTCACACCTTCTTTTACCAGTATTTTTTCCGTTCCATCACAAACAGAACAAAGCACAGGTAGGCCGAAACTCATCGCTTCATTAATTGAAAGCCCCCCCATACCTGCAAGCACATATAATGAAGATGCTAAAAAGTATTTTCCTAGTAGCTCTTGATCATATACTCCACTTAAAAAATTAACTGATTCGCCAAGTTGTAATTCATTAGCAAGTTTTTTTAACTTTTCTTCTTCAGGACCACTACCAATAATCAATAACTCAGATTCAGGAAAATTCTCTCTTACTCTTGCAAATGCACGTATCAACATATCAACCCTTTTCCATGCGACTAAACGGCCAACATGTAACAATCTATAAGGGTTTGTCGGTAATATATATGGTTGCCCCTGTATCTTTTTACGAGTTGTAAAGAGCATATCTGTATCAGGAGAATTACGAGTAATAAATATTTTTTTCTTCGGAATACCATAGCTATTCCAATACTCATAAGCTTCAACATAATTAACGTGAGCATCAGGAATACTAAGAAAACGTCTGTTAATTAATAGTAAAGCTCTTTTAATGAACTTGATAAAATCAAGTTTTATTAGTATATAATTAACGAGTGATGGAAAGGATGAGAAACCTAAATCAGACTTTGCAATATTTCTTTTGGCATCATTAAATAAAACATAACGAAATGGAATTGATTTTAAAATAATACCTGCCTGAATCGATTTCCTTGCCCTTACAACAGAAACATCTAATAAAAAAGCTGGTAAGTAACTTTCTAGAACAATAATGACATCAGGTTTTTCTTGAAGTAATACATTCGCAAGGCCAAAAAATGTAGAATATATTTTAAATATACGTTTTTCTTTTAGTTCAATTACTTTAAAATTTATACCCTCTTTTGTCTGATATACACCATCGCCTATATTACCACCTGCTCCCGTTGGAGCGACTACAACTAATTCTACATTTGGATCTTCATTAAGACGTGACAGAACCAAGTTGTAGTAATGAGTAAGCCCATTACCAAGATACAGTACTTTCATAGTATTTAATATTTATTCAGGTTTTTGGAGAAGTATACAGGTAAGCTGATGACGATTATGCGCTTCTACACTAACCGGTGGTATTATTCGTTTTCCACATGTCCAGTATTCACCTTCAAAGAAATCCCAGTATTCCTGTTCAATCAATTTAAATGAAGTATCTGCTAACCATACATTCAAATCATCTCGTGAAAAAGCCTGCGTTATAAAAGAATATTTTTCTTTTACCGATGATTCAGGTAAATCATAAACATTTTTCGCATATTGTTTTTCATTGTATGGGCATGTAAGTATTAACCGACCACCTGGGGTGAGTAATTTATACATTGAACTAATTGCTTTACGGTGTTCTTTAATATGTTCTAAGACACTAATACAAGTGACCACATCATATGTTTCTGTAAGAGATGAATTTGTAATATCATCATTTATAACGTGGTAGTGGCGATTAACCATACCTGATGGCCAGTAATCCTTGATATTATCTGTTGCAGTTACATGAAAACCACAGTTGCGCATCAAATGCGGCAATGATGTCATTCCTGTACCAACATCTAAAATCTTTTCAGGCCAAATTTTGACGAGTTGACGAAAGAGAAATGCAAATTCAATCGGACGTTCATTTACTCCAGTAAATGTCTGATTATTATATTCGCGAGAACAAACTTTCTTACCATAAATCATTCCAATACGATGAATTAATGATTTAAGTTTTCTTAATATCTTCATGCAGGTATCACCATTTTTTCTAAATAATTGGTTTTCATTAATAATGCATCAGCGAAAAATTTAGCTGCCCAATTTGGATAACCGTTTGGTACGTAGCCATGTGATATTGGATATGTACCAGCAATCGCGCCTTTGATTGATATCAATGTAGTTTCGATTAATTGTGTTCGCTTTGTTGCGGTTAGTATAGTATCAGCCACATCACGGTAATGTTGATTATCAGTACAATGCGACAAACGATATAAAAAGCAGGCCATCTGTGCATTACCTGTTAAACAAGAATCTTTCGCTGTACTTATCCAATTTTCATCAAAAGAAGTGGGGATCATTCCATTAACACCACGAATTGGCTGAGTCTGGAGCGCATTACAAAGAGCATCAGCTGACTTGATTACTGCTGGTAGAATATCCAATTCAGTTAAAAAATCATTATTCATTTGTGAACATTCAAGGAGTCCCCGTATGGTATATACAATAGTATGCATAATAGGAAGGTCACCATTAAAACCACATTGAGAAAACCAACCATTCACATGTTGCTGATTCAAAACCCACAGCAGATTCTTTTTCGCAACAGCAGCATAACTTTGTTCACCCGTTAATTGAGTTAGGCGAAGTAAAGCCCAGTCAACTCGAGCATGATATGTACGAGCACCACAATATGTATCTTTTTGCCAAGTTCCATCGGACTCTTGTTCATTTATAAGATAATCACCAGCGCGTTTAGCAGCTAGCAGATATTTTTCTTCTCCCGTGTACTCATAAAGAACACACCAACCAAGAATAACCTGCCCTGTATTAAAAACACGTGTTTGAGGTAGCTCAGGACTAGAAAGAACACCACCATTAGGTGCCTGTATTGCAATTTCCCAATCACCTATTCTTATAGCTCTATCTATATAGCTTTTGTCTCCACTATAATCAGCATACGCAAGAAAAGTAGCCAGAATGTAACCACTTGTTTCTGGGTATGACACACCCCAGCCATTTATATAATAAAAAACGTTTGAAACTCCGTCATCCCCATCACAAATATCCTGCGCATGTGCAAGCCATTCCATCGCTGCTTTCAAATGTTCTTCATCTGTTGATTCTGAGGATAATTTACCAATTATATAATGTAACAGTACCCTAAGTTGTTCTATCCCAACTCCAAAAGTCTTTAGAAAATAAAATACCGTTCTAAGTTGATTAGCAAATGGAAGTTTTGATGCAATACTCATTTAATACCCTCTAAATAAAACATTTGGTCTGGCCTATTATCAATTAAATCAATATGGTCAAGGCGACTTTGCATGTATTCTTTTTTTTCTACGACAGTAAAACCTGCAGTTTTAAACAGGTATGCCAGTGAGTCATAATCGTAAAAATACTGACATGGGAAACCACTGCTTACATAACCGTAAAACCAGGCAGCAAATTTATCCCCCAAAGTTTGTCCTTCAAAGCGTTCACTACCATCGGGAAGCTTCTGAAAAAAAAAGGCTGAATCTTTTTCGACATATCGTCTAGCAATACTCTCCAAATCCTGAGCACTAAACCGAGCAACCCCACCTGGTTTTAAAACACGATAAACCTCATTGACGATTTCCTGTCCACGAGAACGTGTAAAATAATTAATGGCTGATGTACATATTACGGTTTCAATTGCCCCACTTTTGAACGGTAATTTTCCTGATTTTAAGTTCATTCGGAGATCGACATCCCCGCCCATATCAATACCAATGTAACCGGGAATTATTTGGGGTCCACAACAAAGATTTATATTTTTCACACCAGTGGAATCAAATAGATACTGAGACCAATATTCTAATAATAAAAAATAAATTGTTTTAACAGTTTTTTTTATAATTCTCATACAGCTACAACCATCTATATCTCAAAATTAGATTTCATGAGTAACGCATCCGCAAAAAATTTGTAACCAAATTTTTATCAGAATGACTGCACTATGCCTAACAAATAGAATTACAGTTTTATATTAATCGTACGATAACACACTAAAGAAAATATCAACGAGTACAACGGAAATATTCTATATTCTTACTTCACCAAATAAAATTATCACCTAAAAGTATCGTAAAATGCTACTAAACGAGAAGCATTGTGTTCAAGTGTTAGTTTAACATTGAAATTATAAGTTACTTCTCTATTTTCATTTCTATCTATAAAAGTAACAATATCTTCATATGTATCGACCTCCACACCTACACCCATGCGCTTCATCACAAAACTGATAAACATCCCTTTTTGTGTTATTGGAAATACACCCGATTCATAATAGTCAAAAATTTTTCCTGCAAAAAAATAACGGCTCATAACTGAATTATATCCACTATGAATATCATGATAATTTACTTGTTTTGTTGATATTAACAGACCATACGAAGATGAAGAAATAGCATTAGGTATTTGTTCTGGTAAGATTGTGTCATATACATTAAGGAAGCCACTTTGACAAACATGTGGATAGAGATTTTTAAATTTCAGCCTCAATTCGTTAGCTTGATCTTTACTGAAAGGGTAGATATCAAAACGGATTTTATTTTCACATAAAATATCGGAAAGGTCATATTGATAAGCCACACTATTACATGGATCCAGCTGAACATTACCTAAGTATACTATATCTCGACTTAACTTTTTTATTCTGCAATCCGATGAAGGACTGGTAATATAATCCATAAATAATATTCTAGGTGGAAGAAACCAATTATTTTTCTTTAGAAGGTTGGTACGCAGATCTCTACAAACCAAACCATGCGCTCGAGTCATACACCATTTTTCAAGTTTAAACTGTATTGAATATTCTTTTTTAATTACTGGCTTCATGAAGTAATTAAGCACATCAAATGTATCTATAATTATTCGTCCAACATTAAACATTATCATTATTGAGGCGAATGTATAGTTCCAACTGCAGAGTATGTGGAATACAGAGCCCTTATAATATTTAATTGAAAGATATAAAGCATGCCAATCACTTGTGCACAATAAAACTTTATCAAATGCTGTATTCTCTTCAAGGTCAGAATTCCGAGTAATTAGACTTGGTCGAACCCCCTCATGATTCAATGCTTTTGCTATTTTCAAAGCTCTTCCATGCCCTAACATACATACGATAACTGTTTTTTCCGGTTTAGTATCAAACTTACTAAGTAATAACCAAACAGCATTCAAAAAATACCGTAATTTAGTAGTTAATGATAAGATTCTACGTATCATCAAAACCGGATTTCTCTAAATAATTCACTTTATTTATTCGCCAGCGCATAAGTATTTGGTGTACCTACATCGATAAATACTTCAGATGTTTCGTAAGTATATATGCGCCCTTTATAGTAATTTAACACTTCTGTACTAAAATCTTTTGCAGTATATAAGTTTGTACGCAAGTCATCTATTAATTCCGCAGAGAGTATATACACTGCACCATTGGCTAAGTTACCCGGTGGATTAGCGACCTTCTCATGAAAACCAATCACCACACCTCGTTCATCAAGTTCAACAATTCCACATGTTGATGGGGTATCTGTACGAAATGTCATCATTGTCATTAAGCAATCTGAAGGACGGTCAAAATGCGCTTTCTTAAATGCAGTTAGGTCTGCTAAGCAATAATTATCACCATGAATCAACATGCCATCTTCATTTTGAAAAAAGCTCAGGTTTGCAATCAAAGTACCCGCGGTACCTAACAACACAGTTTCATTTACAAGTTGGACAGTACTTCTATAAGGGCTTGCATCAATAAATGCATCAACCTGTGATGATAGATATGATGTGTTTATCAAAAAGGGGCCAATATTGACCTGAGACAAACGATTTAGCCAAATATCCAAAAGAGGCTGCCCTTTAATAGGCACCAAGCATTTTGGGATGCTATTCGTCAATGGGCGTAAACGTGTACCTAAACCTGCAGCCAATATCAATGCACGCATTAACTTAATTCCTGTAACAATTCCTCAGTTTGCAGAGGAGTATTTCCAACCCTACCTACCTGTACAGCGGCAGCTAATGAACCAAGGCAAGCAGCTTCCCAAATAGTACCTCCACAAGCAATCGCAATTGCACTTGTAATTAATAATGAATCACCTGCACCGGCCACGTCTTTTGGGGCAGAATTCAGTGCATCTATCCGATCTGTTAACCAGTCATCATCATCCTCATTCCCTGCATGAATCATTAGGCCTTCATCACCTAATTTAAGTAATATGTTATTAACAGATGCTTGCTGCCGAAGATTTTCTGCTAACACTACCAAACCATCTTCACGGTTACGAGTACTAATGCGCGCTTCACGTTCAGTTGGTGTTAGAAGATCTATATTATTAAAACGACTAATATCTCCTATTTGTGAAGATGACTGACTATCTGCTGACACCATTACTCCATGACTCTTTGCAATTCCAATTATTTTGTCAACCAAAGGTTGTGGTAAACAACCATAATTAAAATCAGAAAAAACAAGTATATCTAAATCAGAAATTATCTTTTCTATCTCAGTTATAATTTTATTTTGTAACCCTGTAGAAATCGCACCTTGGTGTAAATGGCTAACTCGAAGCATACTTTTACCTTGACTTCGATAGCGTTGCTTTAATGTTGTTGGGCGAGTTTCATCGTGTAACAGCTGTGCATTTACCTTCATTGAAGATAACTCTTCTAATGCAAAATTTCTCGCATCGTCATTCCCCGTTACTGAAATAAATTTTACTGAAGCCCCCATACCAGCAGCATGTGCAGCGACAATGCCAGCCCCTCCTATAAAGCGAGTAGAATCTATAGGCGTAACAACTATGGTTGGATCTTCCTGAGACATTCCTAGTGACTGACATGTAATATATTCGTCGATAATTAAATCACCAATTACACATACCTTTTTGTTAGTAAATTGCCATAGCAAATCAGTCAATTTATTAAGATCTATTCCGTGACGAACCATGTATTCATATGGGATTTTAATTGAACGCGGGTCATACTCTCGAAATTCTTTGCGTATTAAATCAAGCGAAGAAAAAGATGTCTCACCGGAACTAAATATTAACTCTCCGCCATACCCATCTAATATCTCTAACTCAGGATTGATGCGTAATTCATGTTCTTTTCCTTTTACAACTTTATTTGGTCGCAAATTTTCAATAAGGTTGACAATTGGTTCATTAATAATAAACGCTTCATCGACCCAACTAACACTCTCTATACTTTCAAGACGCAATTTCTCAGGCACATGTGATGCATTCGCAGCAATTCTATCTGAATGGACAGCCACCACTAAACGATCACCTGACTCTTTTGCAAAACGTAGCAAACGTAGATGTCCAGGATGAAGGACATTAAATGTTCCAGTAACGAGTACAGTAATCAATTGATATTTCCCAATAAATGAATATTATTTTTATAATTTACGAATAGTCTAAGTTTAAGAAACTAAATAATATGATGGTGGGTATATTTTTACATTCCTTAGTGAGTCATTAATCACCTGTTTTTCATCAACCGTCAACTCTACGACTGCATCTTCTACTCTCATCTTTAGCCTATTATCATTACAATCAAAAATAAAACCATGTTCAAAATTATGCCAATTATCAGGCAGCTCTTTGGCTTCAACTATTTTTATTGATGAAATACACAAAAAATATTCTTGTTCAACGTAAAGTCTTGCCATTGGATATGGTTTAGAAAAGGAATTAACAATATTCACAATCATTGAAGAGCTCATTCTAGGATCAAGCGTAACATCATGTCTATTTCTTCTTCGCCAATAATTTTGATGTATATCACTTTGACTAGAACCCATAAAAACTGGATTTTGTTTTAAAATTTTTACTAATGCAGATACTCCATTACAGGCCGCATCACACATATTATCATTAGCTTTAACTATATCATTACTAACAACAAATGATTGTTGCAGCAATAACTCCCCATCATCCACATTCTCATTCATAATAAAAAAACTAAGTGTTGAATAATATATATTTAGAACAATCATCCAATGCAAGGGATGCCTGCCTCTGTTCATGGGCAAGGGAGTTGGATGTGTACCTATTACAAATTTCGTCGGAATATCCAACACTCTTTTTGAAATAATATTAGGCCAAGTCGATAAAAAATAATCTGCCTGTAAAGACTTTAGGTATTCAATAGCATCATCATCATTTAAATTTAAAAATTCTTTATACTGCACGTTATTTTCTAAAGAATATTTTTCGATATCTATTGAATTATCTGGTCGATTTTCTTTAGGGAGTGAAATTATTGACGTTACTTCGCAACCACTATCAATTAAGCTTTTTGCACATAATAATGTATATTGTGAAGTTCCTAAAACTACAAATTTCATATCGAAAGACTTTTTATTTTATCAATACAGTATTTAATTGTATTTATATTCTGAGAAGGGCCACTCGGCAAATAGACACCATCTTTCCCATATGAAATTGAATTTTGAAAAATAATATCCTGTTGATTGAAATATGGGGCTGTATTCAAATCTGGATAAAAAGCACGTGTCTCTATATTTTCACTAGCGAGAAGACTAATCCATTCTGCTCTCTCATTAATTAAAAATTCACTATAAACAGGAACTTCTCCCTTATCCAAATTAACAGGAATAAGTTTAAATGGGGTATCATTTAAACCATGCTCATATGTCATATAAATTTCACGAAGATGATCTACGCGTTCAGGTAGTCGTTTGAGTTGTTCAATACCGATAGATGCCTGTATGTCTGTATAACGGAAGTTAAATCCAGGCATTCCCCATTGCTCTACGTCATTGACATTTTCTACACCATGTGTACGAATTGTGCGCATACGTTTTGCAATTTCATTATTATTAGTTACAGCAAAACCACCCTGTCCGGTTGCTATTGTCTTTGCAACTGATAAAGAAAAACACCCTATATCCGATTGCGTGCCAAGAAACCCATCAGTATTACGTGATGCAATGGCCTGCGCAGCATCTTCAATTACTGCTATTTTATGTTTTTTTGCTATTTCATTAATACGATCCATATTAGCTGAACGTCCATTCATATGGACTGGCATAATAACACGAGTTCTTGAAGTTAACTTTTCTTCTATTTTTTCAACATCAATAATCGGTCGATTTGGTTCAACATCTACCAAAACAACTTTAGCACCTAATAAATAAGCAGCATGAGCTGTTGCAATCCATGAACGATTTGGAACAATAACCTCATCACCCGGTTTAACACCAACAGCCATTAACGCAAGAAGTAATGCACTAGATCCACTTGACACTGCAATTACATTTTCAATTTCTAGAAATTCAGAAAGTTTATTCTCAAACTCAGTAGTTACTTTTCCCTGGCTTACACATTCATTTTTTATAGAATTAACTACATGTTGTATTTCTTCATTCCCAAATTTTGTGCGCCACCAACTTATTTTATCGTGCATTTAAGCTTCCACGATTTTAGGAACAGGAAGTGGCACAATAAATTTTCCTCCCTGTTCTAAAAATTTTTTGTTCCGTTCAATAATAATATCTTGATGCTGCCAGGCTAAAATAAGTATATATTGTGGCTTATCTTGATATATTTTATCTGCTGAATAAACTGGAAGATGGTAACCTGGTGAATATAGCCCGTACTTTAATTCGTTATTGTCAACAATATAATCAAGATAGCTATCCAGCTCAAAGTGATACATAAGTGTAGTAGTACTATGAGATGCACCAAATCCAACTATACTACAATTATTTTCCTTCAAATTATCAAGCATACTACGCAAATCTCTTTTTATAGTACTAATGTTTTTTGCAAATTTAATATATGTATCAGAACTTCTCATTCCATTTAGATGTTCTTCTTCCAGAATGTCTTTTAGTGAAGCTGAAATATTTCGAGCTCCGCCTTTTAGTTGACCAACAACTCTAATTGATCCACCTTTAGGACTTGTTTTTACTGCATCAATAATCTCGATACCGCAAATATCAAATAACTTTGATAACACTTCAACCGTAAAGTATGAAAAGTGTTCATGGTAAATATAATCGAACATATTGATTTTCATTTGCTCAGGGTGATACCCTGTTTGTACAACAAAAACACCCCCATCATTTAATAGGCTTGATACATTCTTAGTAAATTCCACAACATCATCTATATTTGCATACATATAATTTGCAGTAATAACATCGGCTTTACCATGCTCTTTTAAAATTTTTGAAACAACATCTTCAGTGAAAAATGCATTGATAGTAGTCTGTCCAGATTCATTAGCGATCTTAGCGATTGTAGAAGCAGGTTCAACACCTACGACTTTCATATTTTGCTTTTGAAAGGAGGACAGCATTGACCCATCATTACTACCTAAATCAACTACAAATGAATTTTTAGATATATCATATTCGTTAACAATTTGTTCAGCATAATTATCATAGTGATTCCTTAGCCCGTGGGTAACTCCACTCACATATGTATAGTCTAGATAACTTGCTTCAGGGCTTATTATATGAGGCAAAAAGAGATACCCACAATCTTCACAAAGGGCTAACTCAAGTGGATATGTTGATTGCAACTTGTTCTTTTTGTCTTTCGAAACAAATTGATCCTCTAGTGGAGTATCTTTGAGCTGAAATACTGTTGTAATATTACTGCTCGAGCAAACACGACATTCATTATCTTTTCTAATCATTTTCAATATAACTCTTGTAAAATTAACTTATTATTCCATCAACATGATTGATAAAATCTATACTTTCACGTCCATCTATTTCCGGGGCCCAGTCTGGGAAAATTGTATCTTCTCTATTAAAAGGACCCTCTGTTATTTCATGAAAAACAAGGAAATCAGAACGAATTAAAAGAGTGTGATACACAGGTTCTGAAATTCTATTGTAAAATTTTTTACCTGATTCAATAGTGCCCATATTAATTACTTCACGAATACTTCCATCCTCATGAAATAATACAACATCAACTTCACCTTCCAAGATTGACATAGATTCAATCTTTCCAATATGTTTATGCGGTCGCACATAACAATCAGAAGTATGTACAATAAACATTTCCTGAATCTTCTCCATAGGATTCTGGTGTGAGCAAAGTCTAATCCTGTGTCTTGAATTAAGTAATGCTAGTCGCTTCAATTCTTTCAAATCTGTACTGCACACTGATACTATTTCATTAACAGGATATAGAACTTCATCACTTTCCTTTTTGGTTAAAATCATTTAATTAGCTCGATATCCATTTCTGTACCAGGAAATATAGAAATAAATTTGCCACCATTCTGAATAAAAAGCTGATGTTTATCCATAACCTTTTGATGATTCTGAGGATTTAATCCTAGAAGACAAATTTTAATGTTTTTCGAATACAATACTTCTGAACCAATTATTTGTAGATCCTCTATAGGCATCAACATGTCTTGCTTGTGTTTATTATCATCAATGACACAACAAATCAGATCGGATATACCCATTATAGAAATAAAGGTGGCTGTTTGATGCCCGGCTCCAAATATCGCAATTGGACCATTTTCATTATGTAATTCACTTAGTTTTTCCCGTACGGAATTTCGACGAGCATTTAATACATTTAAATACTTACGAGCACGAGCAATCTCAACATTTAAAATACTTTGGTCCAACGAAGGTAATATTGTATCCACAGATGTATTCTTCACAATTGCGACAATTGAATTTTCAATAGGGTATGGATAAGAATCAAAATGAACAATTTCAAAACCATGGTTGAATAATAATTGCCTAAACGTATTACTAGTAAAATAATATGCATGCTCTTCCCATATCATTGTACAATCACCATTTTCTAGTGATTGTTCACAGTCAGGTAATTCCCAGACAACATATCCTCCTGGTTTGGTTAACTTTCTGATTGCATTTACAAAGTCAGTTATCTTGTACGCATGTTCAATTACATGACGAACAATAAGGACATCAGCGGCACCTTTACCATCTCTAATTTGTTTTGCTTTTGAGTCATCAAAAACAGATTGAAAAGTTTCAACGTTTGCACAATTGTCAGTAACACCTAAGTCTAGTTCTGGATCTATTCTCCATGTTTTCGTATAACCTCGTGCTCGTAATCTTTCAATAGTGGTATCATCTTTAAAACTATAAGCACCAAATACTGAATTTACTGAAACCCCAGGTAGCTGGATTATTTTTTCCACCACTTCATCTAAGTGCTCCTCGGGTTCAAAACAAGTCAACCAATCATAAATCGGTTTAACTTCCTCAACTGGAAATGGATCATTAATTTTAATTAATCCAGAATTACTAGAAACTCTCAGAACTAATGGGAATTCTGGGACAAGCTCATCACTAGACTTAATAAATTTATTCGTAATAGGCTGATTACCAAAATCAATCAATAAATCACCAGACTCAGCTTCTTGTACTAGTTGTATATCCATAATCATTCAGCACTTAACATTTTAGCAATACCATCAGACAAAGATGTAAACTTAAAGGATGGTGGTAATAATGATTTTATAAGAGACGCATCAAAAGCGTTATTAGCTTTATCTTTACTTCGTGCTCTACTATTAACAATCAAATCAGGAATGTATTTTTTAATTTCTAATATTACATCGTAAAAACAATATTTATTTTGACTAACGACATTCAAATCACCAGAAAAATTTAAATTAATTAGATGTTCCAGTACATCACAAAAATCGTCAATATATATAAACTCACGAAGTTCATCCCCTTCCCCCCACAATGTGATATCTTGTTCAGCACATGCAGCATCTGTAAAGCCAGAAGGACCATAAGTTTTTCCAGCATCACCCACACCATATATTAGTGGCGGACGAAGACACATTAATGATGTAACTCCATTTTCAATGCAAGTTTTTTTTAATAATCTTTCACCTGTGAATTTTGTAATTCCATAATATGAAGTGGGATTAACATGAGTATTTTCACTAATATTAGTGTTGTCAGTTTCTTCACCATATACTGCTGTAGAACTCATGAAAATCACTCGTTTAACCGGTTGTTTTGCTATTAAACTGCAGACATTTTCAATAATAGCCATATTTTGTTGATATGATTGTAGAGTGTCTCCAAATTGTCTTTTTACAGCTGCTGCCAGCACAAGAGTACTATTTGGGCTAAGAAAATCATTCAGTTGATTAGCACTTAATTCATCGGTTAGATCAATGTCAGGCAGTGACTTACCAATAACGTCCCAATCTGTTGAGTCAGAAAATTTCTGTTCAATATGTGCGCCAATAAATCCAGAATGGCCAAGGATTATCATCTTATTTTTATTTGTCATCATAGATTTATAAATTGATTTCTAAAATTGCAAAAACTAACATCAATATTTTTTCATTCATTAAAAATTTATTCAAAAAAGATAAATTCATAATCTCCGCTGTAACCCATATATTCGTACAGCCAAATCCATTCTTCTTTATCAAAGAATGATTCACATGTAAGAGCCCAACATTGAAGATTAAAAAGCTCTTGTTCATTTCTGTAGCTTTCAAGCATAACATAGCCTTGTTTGCCTACTCGCTCAACCTCATTAAGTGCTTGTTTAAGATCAAATAGACGTAAATTATGTAAAGTTCCAAGAGAGATAACTAAATCAAATTCTTTATCCTCGAAAGGATATTTTGATTGTGCTTCATGTATAAACAGGTGTGGTCTCACTAAATCGCTTGCACAGCTTATTCCGTATTCGGAAATATCAAAACCTGCAATTTGAAGTTCTGGCTCTATCAATAACATTTCATCTAACAAAAAACCTTTACCACAACCAACATCAAGCACTTTAGAACCGGGGCCAAGTTTATAGATTTCAATTAAAGCTTCTGCAACGGGCTTCCAACGGCCAGGCATGTATTTATAACCGCCATACCCATGACGTCGATCACCATCCCAATAATCTTTTTCATATTGTTTTGCAATTTCCATACATTCTACTTTGTCATCAATCATACGCGCTAAACAATCACGACTTGTTGACTGATGAAGTGGAGTTACAATGTTTCGAAGTTGTCCCATACAAATACTCTACTCATTAAACAAAATAGGAATGTTCTTTATCAAGCGATAAATACTCATTAATTGCTAAATTTTTTGAATGACTCACACAGTGATGGCCACATTTTATAGAAGGATCAAATGATCTTAGAAAATGTTTGTTTTCATCAGAAAACCAAAATTCTTTAAACGTTCTTTCAGATATTGAACCCATCCGACCTGATTCTGTAAATGCCTTGTCTTGGCACGTGTACACATATTGATCAGCACCAATGATCGTTAAGTACTGTAAAAATGAACAAGTGTGATAGTTTTTCTCAAACCTTTCTTCAATATCATGGTAGTGATTGAGTACTGTGAATGATGAATCAGATAATGATTGTGCAGCTTTTATTTGACGAGCTACTTCTTCTTTAATTTCACTATGATACTCGTTATTACCAGCAGCATTATTACTAACAATTGCTCCTGATACTTTGACATGATCTACACTCGATTTTTTTAGTAGCTCACAAACATCTGCTAAGTGTTTATGGTTATCTTTCCCTATAATAAAACTTACACCAAGCACACATTTAGTATCACGTGCTGTAAAACTTTGTATATTTTCAATTAGCTTATTGAATTCATTTTTTTTAGCTCCGCGACTTTTAACGTAGCTCTCATTATCCCAAGCATCTAATGAAATTCGTACCCATGTCCCGTGTTGTGCAAATGCATCGGCCATTCGCCCTTTTAAATTAGAGCCATTAGTTAGTGCGGCTACTCGAATTCCTCCCGCGGAAAGTACATTTATAACATCAGGAAGAGTTTTATAAAGTAATGGCTCTCCACCTCCTGAAAATGTTACAGCTTTAACCCCCATTTCAACAAATTCATGAGCAAGTGTTAACATCTTATCAGCAGGAATAGAATCCGCTTCATCCATATCATCCCCAAGCACTAAATCATCAGTTCGATATGCACAATACCAACATTTATGATTACAGAGGTTAATGGGTTTAACTCGTATATGTACTGGCGCTACAGTTTGTTCTTTTTCAATAGCTTCTAGGTGATCATTAAACCGTAAAAATTTAAGTGCACTATAATATGTAGACATATGTATATTACCTTTATTAGTGGTTCTTATAACAATTTGGTAACGTTTGACGAACACGCCACAAAATTTCGATGCGCTCACATTCCTGTTTAGTACCAGCGCTTAAACCCTCTACAGCAAAATATATATTTTTTTTCATTGTAATAATCTGATTATATATATTATTACGTTTTACACTATCTTCAGGTAGTTGAAATAAACTATAAGCAACAATGCCATCTATATTTTTTAGTTCACACATAATTTGCTCAAGAATTAAGTCTGAATTTTGCATCGCATACTCTGCAGCACTAAGTAAAAAGTGCAAACTATTTCGTTCACAATAATCTCGTATCACTAAGTTCTGAACATGCTGGGGAACACGCTCGCCCATAAATGGTCGACTATATATATAACCTCGTACTTGTTTCATGATGTTATGGGGTGCTTATAAGCCATACCGGTTTTGGACGCTGCTCGTAAGGTAATTGGCTCGAAAAACTCACCAATTTTTTTGTCGCCATATGGAGTAAAAACACCTTTAAAACGACAATTCATAGACCATCGTGTTTCAGTTTCTTCGTTAACTCTATTCCCATGTGGTAGTGCTTGATCAAAGACGAGAACCTCGCCATATTTAACCTCTAACCATTTAATATCATTTTTAATTGATTGATATAGATCTTCACTACTCGTTCCTGCACGTTCAATAAAATCCTGACTTAATTCAGCTGATTTTTCTGGTGGCAATATGTACATTGCCTTGGATGCATAACAATCGACTAATGGTAACCAAACGACTACTTCGAAAGGTGAATCTCCTGACCAAGTATCAGCATGCACAGGTAATAAAGAACTTTCGTCCCCAGGAAATTGGATACTCAAATTAATTCGAAGTTGCATTGCTAATTCATTACTAACAAGGGTTTCAAGATAAGGTCGCGCAATCTGAAAATATTTTTCACGAACACCCTCTATGGAATTAAATCCTCTAATAATTTTTAAGCGGAATTCATTTAACTCACTTACAGGAACATTTTCGTGAATATGATTTAGTATTTCCTCTGGTTTCCCTTTTGATTCAACGCCTAAAACATCACCAATTAAACTAATAAATTTACTTTGCAACCATTCTAAAGCATCCAAATCTGCCGTTGGTCGTACAACATAACCTTGATGTAAATATTCTTTTGTTAAATTATGTTCATCTTCAGTAAAATACATATTTATTGATTAAACCTGTTTTAATTGTTTACGCATAGTTTTGTAAAGAGACTCGACTGTGATATCCCAGTGGGCAAGTAAAGAGTTTTGACTACCATACTTTTTAGAAAATTCGTCAGGTATACCAATTCGCGTAATTTTACTTGCCGCCTCAGGCAGTTCATCGCTACAGAATTCCAGTACAGCACTGCCTAAGCCACCTATTCGAGTATGTTCCTCAACCGTTACAACAGCTTGAGTTTTAGGTAGCCACTGCTTCAACATTTCTGAATCTAATGGTTTAACAGTGTGAACATGTAAAACACCACATTTAATCCCGTCATTGGACTCAAGTTTTTCTGCCGCTTCTAATGCAAGCTGCGTCATAACCCCAGTAGTTATAAATAAGCCCGCTCCAGGTTCTTGTAACATGATTGCTTTGCCAATCTTAAATCCATGCTCATCTTTACTTACAACTTTATCGCCACCTTTTGCTAGTCGAATATATATTGGATGAGGCCAGTCAAGCGTTTCCTGCATTAAACGATCCATTTCATCTGCATCACAAGGTGCAACAATGGTCATATTTGGTAAAGCTCGCATGATTGCAATATCTTCTGTCGCAAGGTGGGTCGGTCCTAGTGGTGCATATACAACACCGCCTCCATTACCAATTAGACGAACTGGTAAATCTTGTAAACACAAATCTATTGCAATTTGTTCATAACATCTACGGGTCAAAAATGGAGCAATAGTATTAACAAATGGAATATATCCTTCCATAGCTAAACCTGCAGACATACCTATAATATGTTGTTCACTAATACCTTCCATAAAGAAACGGCCTGGTATTTCTTTAGACATATCTTCTAAAGTGCCTGGCCCCAAATCTGAACCAATAAAAACGACACGGTTATCTTTACTTGCAAGTTTATGTACATTATTAAGACAAACTCTACGCATTATTTATTACTCCAAACACTTATACATTGCAGCAATCATTTCTTCATCAAGTCCAGATTTATGATGCCAATTAGGGTTTTGTTCAGCAAAGGGAAAACCTTTTCCTTTTATTGTGTTACAAATTATTGCTGTTGGCTTTTCAGAATCAAGTGGAAGCTGACTAACTAATTTTTCAAGTTCATCTATATTATGACCATCTACTTCTTTTGCATTAAACCCAAAGCTTGACCATTTCTCAGCTAGATTGCCCATGTCAATTACTTGATGAGTCGGTCCATATGATTGAAGTTTGTTATGGTCAACAAAGACTATCAAGTTTGATAACTTATGCATCGATGCTGATAGAGCCGCTTCCCAGACAGAACCTTCATTGAGTTCTCCATCACCCATTATTACAATGACTTTATGTTCTTTCCTTTGAATTTTTGCTGCTAAAGCCATTCCTACACCAATAGGTAAGCCATGTCCCAATGCACCTGTTGAAGCTTCAATCCCTGGTAATTTGCCACGTTCTGGATGTCCTCCAAGTCTGGAGTCATGCTTACAAAAAGTAGTTAATTCTTCTTCAGAAAAAAATCCTTTATTCGACAATACTGAATAAAGGGCTAGGCAACCGTGCCCCTTGCTTAGTATTAATCGATCTCTATCTTCCCATTCAGGTTCATCTACTCGATATTGAAGAAAACTATCATATAAAACACGCAGCATTTCAATTAAAGATAAAGTTGGCCCTACATGGCCACGTTTATCTGCTTCAAAAGCAGTTACAACTAAACGTCTTAATTTTTTTGATTGCTCATCCATTATTCTATTCCTAATTACGGTATGGAAACTCTTGGTAATTTAACTTTATAAAACCTAACAAATCTTTCGCTTTTTGAAGCTGTTCAAGTTTCACGTCAGAGTATTCTTGTTGAGAATAACCTTTTGATTGGATACGTCTCTGCCAGTCAGTTTTACGATATTCATTTAACATTATCAAACACCAACAAAGCCCATAAAGAGGCCATGAAATTGCTAACCGTTGTGAAAAAGAAGAATCAACTTTAGCGAATGTATTTGTCATAAGCATCACCCAATATCGGCCAAGCTTTAAATTGATTTTATTTTTTGGGTGCCATAAAAAATCAGATGTTGTTTTTACTGGATCATCAAAACCAAAATATTCGAAATCAATAAAATAAACATTCCCATCAAGATCTTCCAACATGTTATGCACGCCTAAATCTGACGGCGTTAACATTTGCTTTTTAAATTCAAGAGGTTTATCAAAGTTATCCTTATTTGGCCAATTATCTTTAGCCCAACCATCTAACGTCTCGAATAAAGGTGTGAATTCTTTTGATATAAACTGATTAAGCTCAGGGTTTTCTAGGCAAGCAGTTTGAAAACTTAAAAGTCTCGAACTAATCTGGTTAAGAATATCTGCTCCACTTAAACATGCAGCAGATGCTAAAGGAAAGTTTTCTTTAATGTTTTCTTTTATAAGATTTAATTTACCAATAAAATCATTTACTAGATTTATCTTGGTTTCAGTTAATTCATTTACAATATTTGCATCAATATGTTCAAAAATAGAAACTTCAATGCTTTTATCTGTTAATACAACCTTTGGTATGTTTTCTATACCATAGTGATTCATGATTTTTAAAGAACGGTTTTCAATCACTCTTCGATCATGATGAATTAAGTCATTATGATAATATTTCATAGTAAGTGGCACACTATTTTTTATATCAACTTTCCAAACAGAACTATTACCTCCACCTTTATACGGTTGACAAGATAAAGGTTCTCCTAATGACGACTGTTTAATTAATTGAAAGCAATCACTGTCATCAAGACTACCTAACAAATGATTATCAATGCCCGTCCATGATGAAAAACGTTCTCCTCCAAAATGGATCGCCTTTATGTCATTATCTAATAAAGGATTTTCGATAACCTCGATCAGATCATCAATAAGCACATCAAGATTAAGTTCGTTAAATTTTTCAATTTTTTCTTTCTGTGTAGACAAAAAATATACATCATTAACCAGTGAGCTTGGCAGTTCAGTAAATATTTCTTTTTCTTTTAACCATTTACGAGCTGGAACGCGGAGGCTTTTGGAAGCATCATGATGTGAAAACTTTGTTTTATGGCTAACAATAAATAATTGGTGTCCTTTTTGTTTTGCTCTCCATAAAAATCTAATTGCTCCAGGGAATGACTCAGCATCTTTAACCGCTTCAGCATATACATAACCTTGTAACTGCTGCCATTTATGCTCACCATCATGTAATAGACGTATATAATCCCTGAGCTGTTCCTTATTTCCAATCCAATCTTCAGGAATTAAGTCAGAAGATATTGCTGAGGCATGAAAAATATTGTCATAGCAGATTAGAGTATTATCAAGATCAATACCTATACGCATTTACATTTACTCATAAGTAAATAATTTCTATACTCGAGCTAATAACATTATATAAAATTAACATGAGGAATAGCATTTTCTTTTAAATTAAATAAATACCTATTCACTTCATCCATACGACAGTTCATTCTACATTCAGATATATCTAATTCGTTTTGAACATAGTGGAAATTCTCTTTACGCTTTTCCCCTTGCCAGATTTCTTTGAACGAATTGTCGTTTATATTGCCATAACCAAATCGGTCATCTAATAGAAACGCGCTACAGCCATAAACCGCTCCATCAGCCATTACATAACCCCATACAAAAGGAGTCGAATTACATTTTGTATATCGTTCTGCATGCTTATTCATATATTTTTTTATTGTATTTGCACGAAATACTACCTGAAACGAATCTGTATTTAATGACTCCAACTCATCCCCTAAGGACAAATAATCAGAATAGTCAATATTTTCATACATCCGAGTATCACTAAAATTATGTTGAGAATATGGTTTTACAACCAGGTAATCTAATCCAATTTCATCTCGGCATATTAAAGCTAACTTTTTCATTTCATCAGCATTTTCTGGTAGCAACAGTGCCTGAACCCCTATAACACATTCTAAGTCGTTATCTTTTTTAAACTTGACTGCTTTTTTTAGATTCTCAATAACTTTAAAAAAATCTTTCTCTTTAGTTTGATGAATTTTTGCATATGTTTCAGCGGTACCCGCATTCATTGAAACCTTAATCCAAGATGTTAATGGTATAGACTCTTCAATAAAAGCATCTGTCATAACAGTTGCATTTGTTGTAAAAGAGACATCAATACCAGCATCCTTAGTTAATCTAACAATATCATTTATTTTTTTATGTAAGAGAGGTTCTCCTTCACCTGCATACATAATACTTTTTACACCTAATGCTCCCATTTCTGGCAATCTTTTTCTTAAAACATCTACATCTAACATACGAGCCTTATAACCAATATAATCCACTGCACAAAAAGTACATCTGTGATTACATGCACCAACAGGTGCCATTTCAACATATATTGGATAGACATCTTTTGCCTTTTCCCAATCATCACCAACCTCAAGTAGTTGAGCAACTCTTTTTGGATGATATATTAATTTATGACTATCAATACCATAATGGTCTGTCATGAGATAATTCCTTTCAAATAAACATTTCGAGTAGAAAATATTTAAATTTAGTTAATATTTAAATACGATTAATTAGTATTTCGCGCTTTCTTTTAAAGAAATGCATAAAACAAGATTAGTTTAATAAATTGTGTTACTTCTCACCTAAATACTTAAACCAATCTTCTGTTGCATCAGCAATAGAGTCTGAATTCCATACAGGCGCATCTCGCCAGTAATCAATATTTTCAATAATATTATCTATACCTTCTTCAATAGATACTTTTGGTGACCAGTTCAATTCTCTTTGTATTCGGGTAATATCAGCGAACGTACTATCAGGCTCTCCCGGACGTTTTGGTATATGAACCGTCTCACCGCCAAGTAATTCAGTAATACGATTAACTGATATTGTAGCTCCACTACCTACATTATAGATTTGACCCGAACGATCACTTTTTGCTGCAGTTAACAAAGCCTGCACGATATCTGTAACATAGGTAAAATCTCTCGTTTGATTCCCATCACCTACGATAGTGAATGGTTTATCTGCAAGCTTTTGTGCAAGAAAAACACCGAATACAGCTCCATATGTTCCTGATGTCCTAGAACGAGGACCATAAACATTGAAGAAACGTAATGATATTGATGGCAAACCATATAATTGTTCCCAATGCATTACCAATTCTTCTCCCATCCTTTTTGCTAAAGCGTATGGGTATTGAGGACGAATTTCAGCCGTTTCAGGCGTTGGGTATTCATCAGGAATCCCATAACATGATGATGATGCCGTATAGACCAAGCGTTTAATATTTGCATGTCGACATGCCTGCAATACATAAAATGTCCCATTAACATTAGCTTGATGATACGACTCAGGATTTTGAATTGAAGGAACAATATCCGCGAGGGAGGCAAGATGGAATACCCAATCTACACCTTTAAATTCATTAACCCATTCTCCAGGTGATGATAAATCACATTCAACTAGTTTTATTTTATCAGCAACATGACTTAAGTTTTCTTTTCGTCCTGTAGAAAAGTTATCAAGAACGACTACTTCATGCCCTTCTTCTAACAAAGCATCAACAACGTGGCTACCAATAAATCCTGCACCACCAGTAACTAAACTTTTCATTATTTTTCCTTATTTATATTTCTAAAAGTAAATTATAAGTATTAGAAAATTTTATTCCGTAAACACGTCTTGTTCAAATAACCACTTCATGCATATATGTCCAACAATTGTCTGTAGATCTTCGGCAATTTGCATGTCATCAATCTCAAAATGAATAGGGAATTGAGCAAGTTCTTTACAGCGTCCACCAGAAAAACCTAGAATAGCAAAGGTCTTCATACCTATGGCATTACCAGTTTCAACAGCATTAACAATATTAGATGAGTTACCACTTCCGGAAAGGGCAAGCAAAATATCATCAGGGTTTCCTTTAACTCTAATTTGCTCTGAAAATATATTTTCATAACCTAAATCATTAGCCAAACACGTTAAGACAGAAGGGTTGGAGCTTAAAGCTTCTACTCGAAGTCCTCTCCCATTTTTTACTCCAGCTCCATAAATAAAGTCATTTGCGATATGTATAGCATTTCCGGCACTACCACCATTACCGCAGATATAAATATGTCGTCCTTCACGCCATGCTAGTAGTAATGCTTCCGCTAAAATTTGGACATCACTCATAGCATTTAATTTCATTGCATGAATTAGTCCATCAATATATTTCGTTATATGTTTCTGCATAAACTAAAAACCCATCAGGAAAATTAAATAATTAAATCCTAGAAGATTACAAATAATTTGTCCTTTCCTCAGTAAATTTCACCCGGCATAAATCACCAGCATTAATCTTTTGTTGTAGTTAAAAATCAATTATATAGTTATTTCATATTGAGGTAGGAATAATTTCTTTCGGTTCTCCCGCTTCTATAACTCGCCCATTATCAAGCCGATATATCCGATCACATTGTTCAACTGTTGAAAGTCTGTGTGCAACAATTAATATAGTTTTTGTTCCATGCAATGCCATTATAGTCTTCATCACACTATTTTCGGTTTCGGAATCAAGTGAACTCGTAGCTTCATCAAAAACCAATACTTTTGGATCATGATACAAGGCTCTAGCGATTCCAATACGTTGGCGTTGACCTCCTGAAAGTCTTACTCCACGTTCACCTACAATAGTTTCAAATCCATATTTCAAATCTGACACAAAAACATCTAACTGTGCTGCACGTATTGCATTCTCAACTGAATTATTGTTTATAAGTTCTTCAGGTATACCAAACGCAATATTTCGTCTCAAAGTATCATCTGTTAGATATATAGTTTGTGGTACATAACCTACTTGATCTTGCCATTGTCGTAAGGACATTTGAATATCATTCTCATCTACTTCAATATATCCTGAACTTGGAGCGAGAAGACCCAATATCACATCTACCAAAGTACTTTTTCCCGAACCGCTTGAACCAATGATACCAATCGTTTCCCCCGAACTAATGTCAATTGATATATTTTCAAGCGCAGGTTTCGTAGAATCAGGATATTGATACATAACATTTTTAATACTTATTTCATTCCGAAAAACATCTACTCCTTCTTTTGATGAAGTTACAGGTTTAGGAGTAGTTAATCGTATTTCTTTGTCAATCGTTTCTACTACTGGTAAGTAATAACGTAGACATTGTACAGAATTTAATATCCTATTAACTGATGGCATTAAACGGAAAGCAGCAGCTGCAAATAAGCCAAGTAAAGGAATGATTTCCTCCATATCTTTACCCTGGCTGCGCATACTAATAACTAATATGGCTAAACCAATAACAGCGAGGAGTTCAAACATTAATCGTGGATAGTTTTGAAGATTTGACTGTAGCTTTGTCACACGAGCACTTTTTAGATTATGAAAATTGAATTGTTCTAAAAAATCACTTTCTCTACCTAGTAATTTTACATCTTTTGCCCCGCCCAATCCTTGCTGTAAGTGTTGAATCCGTAATCCATCATGTAATTGGCGATCAGTACCCCAGCTTAACATTCGCTTCCGAGTTACATAATAAAATGCCCATGCGAACAACCCCAGGACAGAACCAGCTATTAAGGCACCAAGCGGCTCTACTAATAACAACAGGAAAGTAACACCAATAAGGACTAAAAATTCAGTAATAATTAACTGCATACTTGTTAACGCGATTGTGAAATTACCAGTTTCATTAATCACATTACGAATCAATTCTGCAGAATTTCTTTGTAAATGGAAGGTATAAGGCTGAAGTAAATAATTTGAAAATAAACTATTTGAAAGCTTCACCTGCACGTCATATACAAATTGACTTTGTTTCCAAATCAGATAAGCAAGAAAAATGTTTTTGATGGCATAAACACATACCAAACCAATCATAACAACTATAATAATTTCCGAATTAGATAAATTACCCGATATAGCATTAATCGATTTGATAACAGGAAAACTATCAATCAAATCACCTTGAATCATGAGGGTAATTACAGGTACAACTAAACCAATACCTATCATTTCCAAAAACATGCCAACCACCATAAGCGCAAGTAAAAAAAACACACTTCGACGCTCAGAACGAGATAGTAATTTATAAATTTTATAAAAATTTTTTTTCATCTAAATTATCGAGTATATCCTTGGGTGCGTGATCAAGCCATCAGCCCCCGTTACAAGTATATTTTTCTTTTAAGTTCATAATAAAATATTACCTGGTGTGCTAGTCCAACAACCTCTTGAATCAATGATCTTCTTCCCAATAAATTTCTCAGATGAAACTTCATGAAAGATATCGTGATCAACAAGCATAACGAGGATATTAGCCTTTTCGATAGCTTCATCCAGTTCTACTAAATTAGTATTTGTACTATTGTTAAGCATATCTAAATTAATTGCATAAGGCTCAACAACTAAAATCTCAACATCTATAAGTTTGTTTGATACCGCTTGTACAATTTCTAAAGAAGGGCTCTCTCTAAAATCATCAATATTTGGTTTAAAAGTCATTCCAAAAAAGGCAATTCGAGGAGTATCAATATTTTCAGAATATTGTATAACTTGATTAATTATATACTTTGGTTTTCCATCGTTAATTTCTCTAGCTGCACGTATTAAATTTGATTCTGATGGCGCTGAGTTAACTATAAACCAGGGATCTACTGCTATGCAGTGACCACCTACACCTGGGCCAGGTTGCAATATGTTTACCCTGGGATGGAGGTTTGCCAAACTAATTAGTTCCCAAACGTTAATTTTTAACTTCTCACAGATGAGAGAAAGTTCATTTGCAAAAGCTATATTTACATCACGAAAGGCATTCTCTGTTAATTTACACATTTCAGCTGTATTACTAGTTGTAATAATACATTTCCCTTCTACGAATAGTTTATAAAGATTTTCAGCTCTTTTAGCACATAGATGAGTCATTCCACCAATAACTCGATCATTTTGTGTAAGCTCCTTTATTATATGGCCTGGCAATACCCGTTCTGGACAATATGCAATTTGTATATCAGCCTTTTCTGCATTTTGATGAGGGAACTTCAGATCTGGACGTAAAGTAGATAACCACCTAGATATTTGATCAGTTGTTCCAACAGGTGAAGTCGACTCTAATACAACAAGATTTCCTTTATCTAATAATGGAGCAATTGAATCAGCCGCAGCTTTAATATATGAAATATCAGGTTCATGATCACCAATGAATGGAGTAGGAACAGCAATTAAAAATGCATCTGCTTTTTCAGGTACGGTCGTAGCTCTTAGTTTCTCTGTTGTAACAACGGCATGAACGATAGCATCCAAATCAGGTTCGACTATATGGATTTCTCCACGATTAATTGTATCTACTGCATGTTGATCTACATCTATCCCTATTACTTCAATTCCTCGACTAGCTAGAATTGCTGCAGTAGGAAGACCAATATAACCTAATCCAACTACTGATATTTTATTAAATGGTAACTTCATTATTTATTCTTCTACTCCTCAGCAAGAATTCGAACAATTCTTTTTGCAGCTTGCCCATCACCATAAGGATTATGAGCGCTTACCATTTTCTCATACTCTATTGGGCTATCCAGTAACAGCAATGTTTCATTTACAATACAATCTACATCTGTACCAACTATTTTAACTGTGCCAGCCTCAACCGCTTCGGGGCGTTCCGTGGTATTTCGTGTAACTAGTACTGGTTTACCTAAAGATGGAGCTTCTTCCTGAATTCCTCCAGAGTCAGTAATAATCAGGAACGCACGATCCATCAAATAAACAAACTGTAGGTAATCTTGTGGTTCAATAAGGTGAACTTTTGTACTCTTACCTAGAATTCGATAAACAGGTTCTTGAACATTAGGGTTTAAATGAACTGGATATACAATCTGAATATCTTCTCTTTTACTTAGCTTTTCTAGCGCTATACATAAATCCTCAAATCCATCACCAAAATTTTCACGTCTATGGCCTGTTACAAGAATAAGTTTTAATTCTTTATCCAAAAAGGAAAATTGTTCTTGAAATATGGTTTTCAATTCAGATCTTGAATGTATTTTGTCAACGGCAGTTTTTAATGCATCAACAACAGTATTACCGGTAACATTGATTGTATTTTCTGGGGCACCCTCGGCTATGAGGTTCTGTTTTGAAATGTTTGTAGGAGCAAAATGTTGTGTTGCAATAACGCTAGTTAAATGCCTGTTCATTTCCTCTGGCCAAGGTGAATAGATATCTCCGGTTCTTAACCCGGCCTCAATATGTGCAACAGCTATCTTTTCATAAAATGCTGCTAGACTAGCTGAAAATGTAGTTGTTGTATCGCCATGAACCAGAATTTTATCTGGTCTCCATGATTTTAATATATCTCGAATACCAGCAAGGACACCTTGTGTAATATCAGTAAGATCTTGAGCTGATTGCATAAGATTTAAATCATAATCTGGAACAATATCAAAAAAGTCCAATACTTGATCAAGCATTTCTCTATGTTGACCTGTTACACAAACTTTCAGATCAAAGTCTCGCGAATTTATTTTAAGCTCATGGATAATTGGGGCCATCTTTATGGCCTCTGGTCTTGTTCCAAATATTACAAGTATTTTTTTCATTGCAAATATAGTATTTTTAAATAACTTTTAATTTACTCTGTCGATATATTCACAGAGTATCCATGTTCCTTCAAAAGTGCATGCTGTTTGGCTTGTTCAAGATCATGAGTAACCATTTCTTTACACATTTCTTGCAATGTAATTTCTGGTACCCAGCCTAATTTGTCTTTGGCCTTAGAGGGGTCGCCTAGCAACGTTTCAACTTCTGTTGGACGGAAATATCGTGGATCAATTCGGAAAATTATGTCATTCGCTTTTAGTATTGACTGTTCAATACTGAGTATTGGAGAAGACGCATCGATACTACCTGTTTCTTCAACTCCCTCACCTTGCCACTTGATTTTAATACCTAATTCATCCGCAGACATTTCAATGAATTGACGTACGCTATATTGCTTGCCTGTTGCGATTACAAAATCATCAGGTTGGTCTTGTTGAAGCATCATCCATTGCATACGAACATAATCTTTAGCATGTCCCCAATCACGTAAGGCATCAATATTACCCATATAAAGACACTCATCTAAACCTTGGCTAATATTGGCTAAACCACGTGTAATTTTACGTGTAACAAACGTTTCACCTCGGCGTGGACTTTCATGGTTAAACAAAATGCCATTACAAGCATACATTCCATAAGCTTCACGATAATTAACTACGATCCAATATGCATAAAGTTTTGCGACAGCATAAGGACTACGCGGATAAAATGAAGTAGTTTCTCTTTGTGGCGTTTCTTGTACTAAACCATAAAGTTCCGATGTACTGGCTTGATAAAATTTTGCTTTCTTTTCTAAACCCAATATTCGAATAGCCTCAAGTAAACGAAGCGTACCTGTACCAACAACATCAGCAGTGTATTCAGGGCTTTCAAAACTCACAGCAACATGACTTTGGGCAGCTAGATTATAGATCTCATCAGGTTGAGTCTCTTGAAGAATTCTCACAAGATTACTCGTATCAGTTAAATCACCATAATGAAGTTTAAAATGTGCATTTCTAATATGTGGGTCTTGATAAATATGGTCGACACGCTCTGTATTAAAAGAACTTGCACGACGTTTGATACCATGAACGATGTAACCTTTTTCAAGTAAAAACTCAGCAAGATAAGAACCATCCTGTCCAGTAATTCCCGTTATAAGCGCAACTTTTGGTGTTGTTGAGTTTTTAGCCATTGTATTCAACTATTATTATTCAAAAAATCTTGGTAAGCAAAAGTAAGTCCATCTTCGAGATTTACTTTTGCATGCCAGCCTAAATTATTCAGACGTGTACTGTCCATCAGCTTTCGAGGGGTACCATCTGGTTTTGTTTTATCAAAATCAATTCCCCCCTCATACCCCACTACTTTACCAATTGTTGTAGCAAGTTCAGCAATAGTAAGATCATGTCCCACACCTACATTAATATGACTAAGCATAGGTTGAGTATGTTTGTCATATGTCTCTTTATCAAGGTTCATGACATACACAGATGCAGCTGCCATGTCATCAACATAAAGAAACTCTCTACATGGAGTGCCTGTACCCCAAACAACGACACTTGGTGTGTTATTAACTTTCGCTTCATGAAAGCGTCGAATCATTGCAGGGATAACATGAGAGTTTTCTGGATGATAATTATCTCCAACGCCATAAAGATTGGTCGGCATAACACTACGGTAATCGACACCGTGAGTTTCACCATATTGGCGATTATAACTTTCACAAAGTTTAATGCCTGCGATTTTTGCTATGGCATAAGGTTCATTAGTTGATTCAAGTGTATTTGTAAGTAATGCATCTTCTCGCATAGGTTGAGTAGCAAGTTTTGGATAGATACAACTTGAACCAAGGAACAAAAGTTTCTTTACACCATTGTTAAAAGAAGCATCAATGATATTCGATTCAATCATCAGATTTTGATAGATAAATTCAGCGGGGTAAGTATTGTTAGCGTGTATACCACCTACCTTTGCAGCAGCAAGATAAACCTGGTCAGGTTTTTCAGTTTCAAAAAATTTACGAACAGCAGCTTGATTAGTAAGGTCTAGCTCTGCATGAGTACGAGTAATAAAATTAGTATGACCTTGTTGCTCTAATATTCTAATAATGGCAGAGCCAACCATGCCACGATGGCCTGCGATGTATATTTTAGGTTGAATTGTCATTTTATTATTTATTGCCACGGAAACACACTGAACTGCACGGAAATTTTATAATACATATCGTTTTATTTCTGCTTTTGGGTGGGTAAAATTTATTAGTAATCCTACATTGATATTTGTTGCTTTTAAGTAGTTCAATATTTGAGCTTCATGTGTTTTTGTTAATTGTTTTTGAGATTTGAGCTCAAGAATAACTTTGTCTTCTACTATAATATCCGCAATATAATTTCCTACGATAATGCTTTTGTATTTGACAGGAATTTTCTTTTCGGATTCAGCCTTTAATCCTGCGCTACTTAACTCGTTCAATAGTGCATTTTGATATACTTGTTCGAGGAAACCTTCACCTAGTTCTCGATACACCTCGTAAACACATCCCCGTATTTTATAAGTTAGATCTTCTTCTTTAATAATTATGTCCTTTTAATTATTTTTCCGTGTCTTCTGTGTGGTTCCGTGGCTGATTCTGGTTATATTTAAACACGCTACCGCCCTACCGTGCTTTTTTAGCAAGTATAAGGTTGTTATATTATTAATGACAATGCGGGAGATTAAGCAACTGTTCTCTGTTCAAGAGATTGCTTCGTCATTCTTCCTCGCAATGACAAGTAATATTTTTTAAGCTATTTCAAGCTCATGTACGCTCAATGTTACCTGAGTATTTTTTCCTACAATATCTAGTAAAACTGAAACACGTTCTGTGCTTTTCATTTTTTGGTAGATAGCTTTATAGCCTTCAAATGGGCCATCTATAATTTCTACTTTATCGCCTTGTTTTAATTCTTTCTTCTCAAACGATTGCAAACCAAATTCGTTTTCGTTGTTCTTTAAATTGGTAATCATGTTTTCGGGAACAACTGCGGGCATCCCACCAAACCGCACCAAACCTGCGACACCAATTGTTGAACGAATGGGAGACCAATTATCAGTTTCTTTATCAAGTGAAATAAAAAGATAGCGAGGAAAAAAAGCTTCTGTGCGTTTTACATTTTTACCGTTACGTCTTCGATTCGTTTGGATAAGAGGAAAGTAAGTTTCATAACCTTGGCGTTGTAAGTTTTCTTGAGCTTTGAATTCAGATTGGGGTTTTGTGACCACTAAATACCAGGAGCGTGTTTGACTTTTATTAGATGTCACTGTCATTCACCCCTGTTTCT
>Ga0316208_1000546_pt1 | contig 44244 bp, 43 predicted proteins | sample 3monopyrite_MG_FD_204944 | JGI IMG/M metagenome (GOLD analysis project Ga0316208, IMG submission 204944) | Microbial mat bacterial communities from mineral coupon in-situ incubated in ocean water Damariscotta River, Maine, United States -... | ecosystem: Environmental > Aquatic > Marine >...
CCAACGAGTATTTAAGTAAGATTGAAATTCAGGAGCTTCTTAAGAAGTCTGATTTAAAAGCTGGGTGAAAGAGGCTGATACGAATTACGAATTCCGCTACGCGGTACGAATATGACGAATTGCGGACACAGCAAGTCCCGAAGGGTCTCACGGCTCGGGCGCGTTTGCAACGCGTTCGTAAATGCTACATCAGGATGGATGGTTATTGGCACACGCCAGCAGATATGGGCCGGACACACGTTTGTAATGTGCGGCTATTGCTGGTATGGTCAGGTATTGGCCAAACACACGTTGTAATGTGCGGCTATTGCTGGTATGGTCAGGGCACGCGTTACAAACGCGCGCCAGCGGATTTACTACTGCTTAATTATCGTAATTCAGTAAAAGAGAATGACTTATTTCCAATTGGATAATGATATATGTCACAACGAGCAATATGTGGTCTGATTAAGTTTATTCTACAATAGATTTAGTTTGATTCCAAAGGATGATTAGAAAACCATTAGTAATGAAAAAAATATTCACAGCATTTTTCGCTATTGTATCATTGGCATCATTCGCACAGCAACCGATATTGGTTACTATGGAGTCATTAGGAGCCAAAGACAATTTTCGAAACTCATTTACGGTAGATATTCCAGATGTTTCATTGAAAGATGTTGAACGAGATTGGCTTAGAACTGTGGGTAAACGAGCTAAAGGCAACGCATCTGTTGTAAATGGAGAGCATATTCAAGGTGGAGCGGTGAATAAAAATATTTCGCCAGAACCTTTTACCGTTTACAGTAAACTGATTGAAACTTCTGCTGGAGTTCGGGTAATTGCATGGTTGGGACAGGATAGTATCGTTTCTTCACCGGGTATGACTAACGCTAATCAGGATCTAGCGGTACAGAAATTCATGGGGGATTTTGCTATGTCAGCCTACTGCGAAGCGTTAGAAGAAGAACTGAAAACTGAACAGCACAAACTTCGTGATTTTGAAAGGGAGATGTCCAAAGCAATTAAAAGTGAGGAAAAATCGATTAAGACAATTATGAAGAACGAACGTTCAAATGATAAGGATAATGCGGCCATTGCCACCAATAAGCGCAAAATCCAAATGACGATAGAAAGAATTACGGAGCAAAAGGAAATGGTGAATTTAACCGCTGCCGATCCTAACGCTAACAAAGGAGCTAAGAAAACCTTGGCAACATTAGAAGATAAAAAGAAAGACCTGCAAAAGGAAAACGAAAAAACGGTTAAAGACATCGATAATCGAAATAAGGAGATGCGTGCTGCCAAGAGAGAGGAAGATGCTGCACAACAGGTTTATGAGACTAAACTTGCACTCGTTGAGTCGCAAAGAGAGGTAGTGAATGCTATAAAGCTTAAAGTGGCTGCCATCTCAAATAAATTGAAATAAACAAGTGAGAAACACCGGTAAAATTTTATTGATTCTTGGCATAGTAATAACTGCTTCAGTCTCTATCAATTTTTTCGTTAGAGAAAATGTGGTAGAAATAAGAGATCTTGAAATTCCGAGAGAGAGAGACCAGATTACTATTATGGGGCACTACTGTTGGGTATTGCTCTCATAGGTTCTGGTGGTTTTGTGATTTGGCAGAATGCTAAAAAGTAAATTGTATCTCTAAAATTAAGAGGTGATGGAAATTATTAAAACCAAATTACAATGAAAACAACTGCTGCATTACTTATAACCACCATCGTAATTCTCGTTTTGGTTGTCGTTTTTACATTGCAAAATGCGGAAAGTATTAACGTTAACTTTTTGCTGTGGAAACTTGAAAGTTCCTTGGCCTTGGTTCTTTTTACCACATTTTCTTTGGGTATTGTGGTAGCCGTATTAGCATTGATGCCTTTCATAATGAGAAAGAAAATCATTAAGGAATCAGACTTAACTCTTTAGCAACCTACGAAGAATGATGTTGCTTTTAATCTGTGGGTAATCAATTACCCACTTGTGAAAAACACATAAACCAATCAAAGGATTGTTCAATTTGATGTATTCGTAAATTGAATCTTCCTACGGAAATTCAGGCGTAATAGTTGGAGTCTTTAAATACCTCTTCAATTCTATTCAGTTTCACGTATGAAAAGACCTGATTTCCGAATAGAAATAATCCTATTTTTGCGCTTCGAAAAATTAGTAAATGGCTAAGAAGAAAATTGAAGCTGAAAAAGACGAAGTAATCGTTGATGTTGAGCAGGTTTACTCGAAAACCGAGGACTTTATCAATGAAAATCAGAATGCAATCGTAACGTTTGTAGGGGCTATTATTGCAGTTGTTGTTGCATTTTACGCGTACAATCGTGTGTATTTAGAGCCATTAGAGGAAGAAGCTCACGGCCAAATGTTTATGGCCGAGCAATACTTCCAAAAAGACAGTTTTGATTTAGCTTTGAATGGCGATGGTAACTACCTCGGTTTTCTTGATATTGCGGATGAATACGGTAGCACATCTGCTGGAAACTTGGCGCATTATTATGCTGGCATCAGTTACTTGAGAACGGGTTCTTTTGAAGAGGCCATCGAAGAACTGGAAAGTTTTGATGGAGTAGGAGAGGTGGTTGGTGCTGTGGCACTTGGTGCTATTGGAGATGCCTACATGGAGTTGGATAATGTTGACGAAGCATTGAATTATTACGAGAAAGCGATTTCTGCTGGAGACAATGACTTTACATCTCCTGTTTATTTGCAAAAAGCAGGATTTGCATCTGAAAAAGCAGGAAATTTCGATAAGGCTATTGACTATTACACGCAGGTGAAGGAAAATTACCCTACCACCAACGAAGGCAGAAATGCTGAGAAGTACATTGCTCGCGCTGAAGCAAATCTGAACTAGTTTGGCCTCGGCTCTCAAAAACCTTTCTTCGTATGATGCGACTACGGTTCCTTCGGCAAAAGGAATGCGGTTTGCCATTGTTGTAAGTAAATGGAACACAGAAATTACTGAAGCGCTTTATGAAGGTGCGAAGGAAACCTTCTTGAAATTCGGAGCTTCTGAGGCTGACATAGTAAGAAGAAACGTTCCTGGAAGTTTTGAATTAACACTCGGTGCGCAGTTAATGGCTGAACGAAAAGAGTTTGATGCTGTTATTTGCATTGGAGTCGTTATTCAAGGCGAAACCAAACATTTCGATTTTATATGTGATGCAGTTGCTAAAGGCATTACTGACCTCAATATCAAATACAATCTTCCAGTAATATTTGGCGTGCTTACTCCAAACACCATACAACAAGCACTGGATAGAGCTGGCGGAGTTCACGGAAATAAGGGTGATGAAGCCGCAATAACTGCCATTAAAATGGCGGCACTTAAAAATGAATTAGAAGCTTAATTTAGCTTCATGTCTTTACTCCGAGTAATTCTTTGTATCATTTTTCCTCCACTAGCCGTTTACGATAAAGGCTGCGGCTCAATTCTTATCACATTTATCTTAACCTGTCTTGGTTGGATTCCCGGAGTGGTTGCTGCATTGGTCATCAACAATAACCGTGAACGTTAGGTCTAATTTTCCACTTAATAAAGCACTCTGAGCTTTATTGTGTGGTCTATTCGTTTCAATTCATCCACCACATCTGAGTTGTATTCCTTGTCGATATCAGTCACTAAGTAACCGATGCTCTGATTGGTTTGGAGATGCTGACCGACTACATTGATATTGAAGCGTGAAAAGATATTGTTAATCCGTGCCATAATGCCCGGAATATTTTGATGAACATGCAACAGTCGGTGAGCTCCTTTTACTTGAGGAACACGAATATTGGGAAGGTTTACACTTGCAAAGCTATCTCCCGTATTCACATAATTGACTAATGCTTCTGGCACATAAGCAGCTATGTTTTTCTGTGCTTCAATCGTGCTTCCTCCAACATGTGGTGTCAGAATTACATTCTCCATTCCCATCAATGGCGATTCAAATGCCTCATCATTTGATTTGGGCTCTTTTGGGAAAACATCTACAGCTGCTCCGCGAATTTTGCCTGAATCCAAGGCCGCTTTTAATGCGAAAAGGTCAACGACTTTACCTCGAGCAAGGTTGATGAAGATTGCTCCATCTTTCATCCAGCTTAATTCCTTTTTTCCAATTATTCCCTCATTGCTCGGATGACCATCAACATGAAAAGTGACTACATCAGACTTACGCATTAACTCCTTTAAGGAATTCAGCTTTTGGGCATTCCCAAGTGCCAGTTTTTCTTCCTTGTCATAGTAAAGGACTTGCATTCCAAGTCCTTCGGCAAGCACGCTTAGCTGCGAGCCAATGTTTCCGTAACCCACAATTCCGAGTTTCTTCCCTCGAATTTCCACGCTTCCCTTAGCAGACTTATTCCATTCTCCGCGATGCATGGCCATGCTCTTTTGCAGCGTTCCGCGCATTAACATGATGATTTCTCCAATCACCATTTCAACTACGCTTCTTGTATTACTGAATGGCGCATTAAAAACTGAGATGCCTTTATTCATGCAGACATCCAAATCAATTTGATTAGTGCCAATACAGAAAGCGCCTATTGCTAGCAATTTATCAGCGGCCTCTGCAACTTTAGGAGTTATTTGGGTTTTGGAACGTATTCCCAGTATATGTTGTCCTTTTATGGCTTTACAAAGTTCATCTTCACTCAGGCTTCCTGCTATCAATTCAACCTGATAACCTTCCTTCTTCAAATGCTCAACGGCATCTTCATGAATTCCTTCTAGAAGCAAAACCTTAATTCTATTCTTTGGATAAGAAATACTCATAGGTAGGTTTTCTTTGTAGAGATATTCATCCAAACTTGGTGCAATATGATCGGCTTTTTCCAAGATGTTTTCTCTTGAAACATTTTCTGTGAAGGCATAGAACTTATCTGCTATACCCGCTGCACGTGTTTGATAATCCGAAAAGCCATCACCAATCATGTGAATTTCGCCTGGAAGATTCATTTTCTTCAGCTGATCTATTTTTCCATCAGGTTTTGAAAGGTCATTTTCCCGATCAAACCCTGTTATTTTTCCGCTCTTAGCGAACTTGAAAGTGTTGGCATAAATCCGCTCTGAAGGAATATTGTACTTGGCCATTATCGGATCTATGAACTCTTTAAAGCCACAGGAAACAATGTAAATATCATCAGCATACTTCTTGAAAAACGCCTTGTTTCTTGAAATTGATGGGGATATTTTTCTGCTTAACCTGCGTACGAGCGGGGCTAAGTGGTCCTTGTGCGCATTCAGAATTTTCAACCTCTTTTCAAGCGATTCCGTGAACGTGATATCGCCATCTACTCCCTGATCGGTAATCTTGCCAATTTGAACAATCTTGTCTTTGCGTTTCGGGTCTCCTTTTAGCGAAACCTCGGCAAGTTCTTCAAAGGCTTCTACTTGGGTAAGTGTGCTATCAAAATCAAACACAAAGGTTCTTTTCTTTTCCTCAATCATGTAGGTCTAATACTTAACGTAAAATGGAATGGATTTAGAAACGCCCGAATAGTTATCCCAAGCGGTATAATAAACATGGTATTGCCCTTGATTCCAAGTACTATCTACTTGCCAATAAGCCTGACCAGAGTCGAAATTGATCTCGTTATTCTGAATAACTGGGTAATCGAACGTATGTAACGTATCAGAACCGTCCACTTTACCGATGTAAACGGTGGCGTAGATTAAAGATTGAGAGTCTGAAATAATCCCATTTTGACTAAATCCATTTCCAAAAAATAGCGTGTCTGCGGTGGGACCACCAGCGTCAATTACTGGTGGTTCAGAATCGATGCTGTTGTTTATTTGAAACAGAACCGTGTCTCTCAGCGCTTCGTTGCCTTCAATGTCAACACAAGAAATGGTAAGCTGATACTGTCCATTATAAGTGGCATCGTCAAGTTCAATCAATTTATCGAGATAAAATGTTTGAACCTTGTCTGGCACACCTTCAATATACATGATGGAAAAAGTTGAGTCCGCTCCAACATCGTTTAACGAATCGATTCCACTAATAACAATTTTATATTGAAGCAGGCCTGTGTTGTCCGTAAGAGTTGCAGCTAATCTAAGGTCAGAATCGGTCGTTACAATTTCTCCTGAATTTGGAGATTCAATTACAACTTCAGGTTTTTCAACATCAGCTACTTGCTCGCAACCCAGAGCCAAAAACACCATACTGAGAATAAAAAGTAAATATTTCATGAAGAATCGAAGGTAGTTGGAGGATTGCACATGAACCAATGATTTTGTAAAAAATCTTCGGGTATTCATGTTCATACATTTCATGGTAAATATTGCAGTCAGTTTTATGTAACGAAAAACTGAATTTGCAGTATAAACCACACAATAAAGGTGATTTGTTGATGATGCGAAAACTACTTTTTGCGGTAATTATTGGGTTGGCAGGTGCTTCTAAAGCATTTGCACAAGACCCCACTTTCACGCAATTCTACGCTAACCGAACCTACATCAATCCTGCGTATGCAGGTGTAGATTTGGGTTTGAGATTCAACTTCAATTACAGAAACCTTTGGACCGCAGTACCAGGAGATTTCTCTACTTTTTCTGGAGGTGTTGATATTGGCGACCCGAATATTTTTGGAGGTATCGGTTTTTTGGCAACCGTAGGTAACGAGGGGCAGGGCCAATTGCAGACACAGCGTTACAGTTTCATGTATTCGTATCGCTTAATTGTTATTCCTCGTCAGTTTGACCTTCATTTTGGTGTAGATGCGGCTTACATGAGTAAAGAGATAAAGGACTGGGATGCGTTCGTGTTCTCGGATCAACTACATCCAGTTTACGGGAATATTAACCCTACAAATGCAGAAAGACCTGAAAAGCTGAAGGTTGAAATGCCGGACTTCAATGCCGGAATTTTGGCGCGTTTCAATATCAAGCCTGGAGGAGGAAATCGAATTAGAAGCACAAAGTCGATTGCCAATACGCTCGGGTTTTCTGCTCAACACATTACTCAGCCTAATGAGTCGCTACTGGGCAGAACCGAAAAACTACCCATTAAATTTTTGGCTCATTATAGTATGCTCGCTTCACTTTCAAAAGTGAGAAGTAAAAACCCATTCTATCTCTCTCCCAATATTCTGTATGAAAGCCAACGTACGCTTTCAACCCTGAACGTTGGAATGTATGCTTTACGCGCACCAGTAATGATTGGTGTTTGGTATAGAAATGAGTTTAAGTTTGAAGCTAATGATACAGATGCAATCATGTTTAACATTGGTATGCGCGGAATGAGTCGGGATAAGACATTCATGTATCAGGTTGGTTATAGCTACGACCTAACCTTGTCTAAGCTTGCTGGTTCTACTTCGGGCAGTCACGAGATTGCGCTCATAGTTGAGTTCACTAGAGCTAGTTTTGGACAAAAATCGAGGCACGCAAAAAAACGTGCACGTAACTGTTACAACTGGCAAGGACCCAAGAGTACTCCTAAGATTTTCTAACCATAGAGGCTTCACGTTAACCTAATTTCAAAGCAGAGAAATTTGTTGAAAACGGGCTAGTCGCGAAATGAATCTTACGCACAAAATCGTTTCCAACTTTGGAATGGAATTGCAGGAAATTATCGTGTCTCTCCTGTAAGTAACCGTTAGGGAAGAGGCTTTTGTGAATCTTGCCAATACGGTTTACCGAAACCTCATTTTTCTTTTTGAGTGAGCGAGAAAAACGGCTTTCCCATTGCGCTATTACCTTGGTTGCCCTTGCTTCTTCCGCTTCCATAGCTGGCACTAGGGATGAATCAATACCCGATGCCTTGGACTTCAATTGAGCATAAAGCGCAGACAATAAGTCCTTTTCTCTAGCCACAGAAACATCCGTGTCGGAAGCTTCTAAAACGTGCCCTTTTATCAGTTCATCAACCGAGTGGAATAAATCTTCTGCAAGCAATTTTAACTCCTCCATTTTTTTAGTGGTTGCTCGATCAATCAGCAGAAAATGATTTCTGAGCGAAAGCATCGGAAAGCTCACATCCATTTCATGGAAATAGTCTTTGTATTGAAGCCAGTACGCTAATTCCCCAGCTCCGCCAACGTAGGTGAGATTTGGAAGAATGAATTCCTGAAACAACGGGCGTAACACAACATTCGGACTAAAATGTTCAGGATGATTATCTAATTCATCCATCAATTCAGTTTCTGTAAATCGAATATCTGTTTGAAAAACTTTAAATCCGCTTTCTGTTTCTACAATCCTTTTTCGGATGCCATCAGTCAAGTAAAAGCAGTTTATTTGTCGTGGGTTTACTTGTGCATGATAACCACTCTTCTTTAAATTTTTACTGGTCTTACGAATCAATTCGAAAGGCTGGTTTTTAAGAATGTCTTTCCTGAAAAATTGGGTGAATGTGCGTTTCAGTTCTGCATCATCACTATCAATAATAACCAGACCGTGTTCTCCAAAAAGCTCGTTTGTAAAATAGCGTGTTGCAGTAGCCAGGTTTCCGAATTGCGTATAAGCTTTTCGAAACATGGAAACCATTTTCAGGGTCTCTTCACTATTAGAAAAGACTTCTTCTAGTTGCGCACAAAACTCAGCGAGACTAGCAGGGTTCATTTTTCCTGTTGCTCCAGTCTGTTCTGTTTCCCAAACGTATTTCTTTCCAAAGAGATTAAACTGCCCAACTTCTTCAATGTCGTGGTCCTCCGAATTCATCCAATAAATAGGAACGAAATTATTCTCAGGATAAGCTTCGCGAAGCTGCTCTGCCAGTTTTATGGTATGCAAAATTTTGTAAACGAAATACAACGGCCCAGTAAAAATATTGAGTTGATGGCCCGTTGTAACCGTGAACGTTTTCTCGGTTCTCAGCAATTCAATATTCTCGGCAACTTTACTTTTCGCTCCGCCAATGGGTGTATATTGAGCAGAAAGAGAATCAGCCAGCAATTTGCGGTTTACAGGAAACTTAGTACGGTTTTCAATTTGCTGTTTGTAATTCTCCAACGTGTGCGGCAGAGAATAAAACGGATTCAGCTTAGAATCTTGATTGATATAATCAAGAACCAACCGATTGAAACGGCCTGTGTGTTCCAAGGATATTTGCGTGAGACTCATGTTCAAACAATTTTACCAAAGAGGTCAAAATGTTCAGCATCGGTAATTTCTACGTTTACGAAATCACCAATTCTTACGTAATTTTCTTTGGTTGGAATAAGTACTTCATTATCCACCTCCGGAGAATCATATTCAGTTCGCCCAACAAATTGGTCGCCTTCTACTCTGTCAATTAAAACCTTTAGTGTTTTACCAATAAGCTCTTGATTCTTCTCCATGGAAATCTCTTGCTGAATTTCCATAACAACTTCGGCACGTCTTTGTTTTTCTTCTTTCGGAACGTCATCTTCTAGAAGATAGGCGTGTGTGTTTTCCTCGTGTGAGTATGCAAACACACCTAAACGCTCAAAACGCATCTGCTTCACCCAATCAACCAGAATGTTGAAGTCCTCTTCGGTTTCTCCCGGATAACCAACAATTAGAGTTGTTCTTAATGCAACACCAGGAATCCGCTCCTTAATCAAGTGCAGCAACTTATCTGTCTTTGCCTTGGTAGTTCCTCTTCGCATTGATTTCAGCACGTTATCAGCAATATGCTGAAGCGGCATATCCAAGTAATTGCAGATTTTAGGCTCGTTTGCCATCACGTCTAACACGTCTTCAGGGAATCCAGCCGGAAATGCATAATGTAGCCGAACCCAATCAATTCCTTCGACTTTGCAGAGTTCGGTTAGCAAATCTGCAAGTCGCCTATTGCCATAAATATCCAAACCGTAGTAAGTCGAATCCTGAGCGATAACCATTAACTCTTTTACCCCTTTAGCTGCTAGCTTCTTGGCGGATTCGACCAACTCCTCAATTGGCGTTGATTTGTGCTTTCCACGCATCAACGGGATGGCACAGAAAGAACATGGTCTGTCGCAACCCTCCGAAATCTTGAAATAGGCGTAATGGGATGGCGTGGTCAACAATCGTTCGCCAACCAACTCGTGCTTGTAATCTGCGCCAAGAACCTTTAATAGCTTTGGTAAATCACTTGTTCCAAAATATTGGTCCACATTAGTGATTTCCTTCTCCAAGTCTGGTTTGTAGCGTTCAGATAGACATCCAGTAACAAACACCTTCTCTACCAATCCATCTTCTTTCGCTTGTGCATATCTTAGGATAGTGTCTATGCTTTCTTCCTTGGCGTTATCTATAAAACCGCATGTGTTGATGACCACAATATTTGCGTCATCATTTGTGGCTTCGTGTTCAGCTTCAATGTCATTGGCCTGTAATTGACCCATCAAAACCTCGCTATCGTAAATGTTCTTTGAACAACCCAACGTGATTACGTTGATCTTGTTCTTTTTGAGCGTTCTTGCTTTCATTTCTGCCGCAAAGAACGACATTACTTATCTTTGATAAAAAGCAAGTAATGGGACTTACATATTCTAAAATAAAGTTGAGCAACCCGAAACAACCGGAGCTGCATCCGATTGAGTTAAATTCGTTAGTAGATACTGGTGCGCTCATGCTTTGTATTCCACAAAACATAGCGTATCAACTTAATCTAGAGGAATTGGAGAAACGACCAGTTACAATTGCAGATGGGGCTTCCCAGCAGGTTCCTTACGTTGGTCCAATTAGAGTTGATTTTGAAAATCGATTTTGCTTTGTAGGTGCATTGGTTATTGGCGATGAAACCCTTCTTGGAGCAGTACCAATGGAAGATATGGATTTGGTTGTTCATCCAGCAACGCAACGGTTAATGGCCAATCCGTTGCATCCGAACAAGCCGAGTTACAAGATAAAATAGAGATGAAACTTAACGAGCTAATTGGTAATACGCTAAAAGAACTTGAAGAAGCAAAAAAGCATGAGGCGAAGAAGAGATATTTAATTGACGAGGTGGAACTTGAACTTTCGGTACAATCGGTTACAACAGCTAGTGGGGGTGTGGAATTACAAATATTTAACGTAAGACCAAGTGCAAATGCCGGGTTAGAGCGGCAGAATGCTCATAAAATCACTATTAAGCTGAAGCCCAAAAAGGGAGGGAACGCCTGAGGGTCAGAGGTTGAAAAGTGAATTGACAAATGCCTCACGATTGAAAACCTGTAGATCTTCAATACCTTCGCCAACACCGATATACTTTACAGGAATCTTGAATTGATCGGAGATTCCAATCACTACACCGCCCTTTGCGGTTCCGTCTAACTTCGTCAAAGCCAAGGCATTCACCTCAGTCGCTTTTACAAATTGCTTGGCTTGTTCAATAGCATTCTGGCCTGTAGAAGCATCCAAAACCAATAGGATCTCGTGTGGAGCTCCTGGAACAACCTTATCCATTACTCTACGAATTTTAGTCAATTCGTTCATCAAGTTCACCTTATTGTGGAGGCGACCAGCTGTGTCAATAATGGCTACATCAGCATTCTTAGCAACCGCAGACTCAAGTGTGTCAAATGCAACAGAAGCTGGGTCCGCGTTCATTCCCTGATTGATAACAGGAACGCCAACACGTTCTCCCCAAATAATTAATTGGTCAACTGCCGCAGCTCTAAACGTATCCGCAGCACCAAGCACAACGTTTTTACCTGATGATTTAAGTTGATGCGCTAGCTTTCCAATGGTGGTTGTTTTTCCAACACCATTCACACCAACAACCATAATTACGTAAGGCTTAGTGTCCTCAGGAATAGGTAAGCCATCCACATCTCTACTATTATTCTCCTTTAAAAGCGCAACAATCTCCTCTTGGAGCATTTTATTCAACTGATCTGTACCAACATACTTGTCGGCAGAAACGCGGGCCTCAATACGTTCAATAATTTTTAACGTGGTATCAACGCCAACATCCGAAGAAACCAACACCTCTTCCAAGTTGTCAAGCACTTCATCGTCAATCTTCGACTTGCCAATTACAGCCTTTGTTAGTTTAGAAAAAACACCTTCGCGGGTTTTTTCTAAACCATCATCAAGCTTTTCCTTTTTTTCTTTCGAAAAGAAACCGAATAATCCCACGTTCTGTTAATTAAAAATTAGAAATGAAAAATTAAGAATTACAATCGACCCACGGGCTCTGTTCTCATTACAAGAATTGGTAATCGCACATCGCAAATTGTCAATCGCCAATTACAAAAAAGGCTTCTCCCTGTAAACAGAGAGAAGCCTTAGTTATAACGTTGTGTGTTATTAGCTATTCTTCGCAAAAAAGTCCTTCACATGATCGTTATGAACTACTTCTTGTTTGAAAGCATAGTCTCCAGACTTCTCAGATTTTACCATTTTAATAACCTTGGTAAACTCACGTCCAGCTCCTGTTTTAAGTGTTGCAACTGTCTTCTTAGCCATATCTCAATTATTTAATCTCCTTATGAACCGTCATCTTTTTCAAGATTGGGTTGTATTTTTTTAACTCAATACGGTCAGGCGTATTTTTTCTGTTCTTGGTAGTAATATACCGCGAAGTTCCAGCTTGTCCGCTTTCTTTGTGCTCTGTGCACTCTAGGATAACCTGAATTCTATCTCCTTTTCTAGCCATTATTCTAACTCAAAAATTTGGGAGTGCAAATGTATGTTTTAAAACTTACATCACAAACACAATTGAATGCGATTTTTTGGGCGTTGCTACAAGCTGCGCGATTTGTTGGCCTACTTATCTGTCCTGCTTTGTATCTACCAACGAAGATATGAGCCTGACCCTTTGCGCAGCATTGGGAAACGCCCTTCGACAAGCTCAGGACAGGCTCCAACTAGCTCGATTCGTGCTTCCTGTTTTGGTGGCAACATTAATTTAAACAGTTTGGCAGTTTTAGGTGTTAGTTTGGCTGTTATCGAAAATAGCGCAACTGATAAAGAATTAGCATGGCAAGAGTGACACATCTAGACGGATCGGTTTTCAAGTTTCTAAAGGACTTGGAGAAAAACAATAATCGCGATTGGTTTTCGGAAAACAAGCCTAAATATCTATCGGCCAATGAGCATTTCAAAGCGCTGTCTGAAGAGATAAACACGGGCATGCAAAAGCAAGATCATATTGAGAAAATGAAATTGTTTCGCATATACCGCGATGTACGTTTTTCGAAAAATAAGGCACCTTATAAAAACAGTTTCTCTGGTGGCTTTGCGCGTGCAACGAAGGCGCTAAGGGGTGGGTATTATTTCCATTTACAGCCGGGTGGTAACTCTATGGTTGGTGGTGGATTTTGGCAACCAAACAAAGAAGATCTTCAACGAATTAGGGAAGAAATTGACATTGATGCAGCTCCACTTAGGAAGATTATTAACTCTCCCAACTTCAAGAAACACTTTGGAGAATTACAAGGTCAGCAATTAAAGTCTGCGCCCAGAGATTTCCCTAAAGACCATCCGGATATTGACTTATTGCGCTACAAGTCTTTCACGGTTTCTAAAACGTTTACAGATAAAGAAGTTCAGTCTCCTGGTTTCGCCAAGGAGGTCTTGAAATACTTCAAAGCTACACGCCCATTCTTTGATTACATGAGCGAGGTGTTGACTACAGACGGCAATGGGGTTTCTTTGATTGATTAGGATTTGGAAGAGTTAATCGAGAAAATAAAAAGCAGCATTCAACTAAGCGAAGGAGCGGAAGCATACCTTTTGTCGCTTTCGAAAGAAAGGGCTGTTTCTAAAGCAGAAGTCCTAATTCGGCAAGGACAAACCGTAAACAAAATATTTTTGTGACGGATGGCTGTTTAAGGTCCTTCTGCACGGACAAAAACGGAAAAGAACACACGCTTCAATTTGCCATAAAAGAATGGTGGATAAGTGATTTCATAGCTGTTTACGATAATGAAATAGCCACCCTAACCGTAGAGTGTCTTAAGGATTCGAAAATTATTGAGTTTAATTCTGAAAAATTGAATGGAATTCATTCTCTATTTCCTGAGTTTAAACCTTTTCAGCGGAAAAATCTAGAGCGTCATGTAGTTAGTTTGAATAAGAGGATTTTACATCAATTGCAATTAACTGCGCCAGAGCGATACGATTTGTTTCTAGAACAATACCCTGATATTGAACAGTACACGCCCAATTATCACATCGCCTCCTATTTTGGGGGTCACACAGCAAAGCTTGAGCCGTATTAGGGTAGAAAAAGCAAAACGATAGTTTTCTTACCATAGGGTTATTTTTTCCTAAAACCAGCGCCCCACTTTTGTGTCAGATTACTAACGGAGATCAGTAGACACTAAAATTGGAATCATCATGAAAAAAGCATTAATCGGACTAGCGAGCATCATTATACTTGTTTTTGTAGCACTATACTTTACTACCAGACCTAAACTAAAGGCGGATGGTTCATATAGTCCTTCAAGATTGGCACTTTCCCTTGAAAACTTGAAATTTTGGATTCTTCATGATTTTAACTTCTATTATGATTAAAAATCAGGCGAACCTTTTCTCGCATTTGATTTTGCGAAATGCTATCGGCTGGTTCGTTTTCAACAACCTTACACTTCAACTTCGAATCATTTTGGATTGCTCTTTCAAATAGTTTCCGTGTTTCTCCCGGTCCCATTATGTAAAGATCATCCGTGTTTCCCAATTCCTTTACGATGGTCTGAAAGAACGTACCTAGCTAGTGCTTTTTGCGTTCAGCAAGTTTAGAAGGTGATATGGCATCTTGCGATAGATATTTAATCGATGAACCATAACCACCACTTTCATTAACCTCTTCAACATCAGAAAGAATTCCGACTACATCTTTCGTTTCATCGCAGGTTATAAGGTAAGCCGTGCGCGTGTCAATCCAAACTCCTAGATTCTTCATTCAGTTTTTCATCCATACAAGTTCACCAATAGCTCTTGTACATAAAGGGGTCTCACCAACCCCTAAACCCCTCCCAAGAAACCTATGCAACATGTATGGAATGCTTCATTGCGAAGCTAGAGCAGTTGGTGTTCAGAATTTCGGGAACGGACTCTGAAACAAGTTCAGGATGACAGTGTGTTTTATTTTTTATTTAGAATTAGTCTAAATAATGCCTATGTCGTTTTTAGGCATAACTGCAACGGTTTCTCTCTTAAATTTGCCGCGATTTTAAGGACGAGAAATCCGAACAGAATATGTCAAAAGACATCAAGATCAAAAAAGGTCTGAATATCCCCTTGAAAGGAGAGGCCGATAAGGTACTCGGTACGGCACAAAGGTCTGAGACCTTTGTAGTTAAACCTACCGACTTTAAGAATTTCACACCAAAGCTTCTTGTGAAGGAAGGGGATGAGGTGCTTGCAGGTTCTCCCCTGTTCTTCAATAAGGAATACCCGGACGTGAAGATCGGTTCGCCCGTGAGTGGGGAAGTGGTGGAAATCACCCGTGGTGCAAAACGCAAGATACTTGGTATTAAGATTCTTGGCGACAAGGATACACGCTATACCGAGTTTGCTGCTGCCAATGCGGCCAGCATGAGTGGTGAAGAGGTGAAGCAACGCTTGTTAGACCAATGCCTGTGGGCATACATCAAGAGACGACCTTACGGAACCGTGGCCAGACCAGAAGATAAGCCATTGGCTATCTATGTTTCAGGGTTCGACTCGGCTCCGTTGGCTGGCGATAACGATTACATCTTGCACGGTAAGGAAAAAGAATTCCAAGTTGGGTTAGATGTGTTGAAGCAATTGACAGACGGTAAGGTTCATGTAAACTTGCACCGTGAATTGAATACCGATGCGGTTTTTAAAGATGCCAAGGGCGTTCAGATAAACTGGGTAAGCGGTCCGCATCCTTCTGGAAACGTGGGTGTTCAGATACATCATATTCAACCTTTGAATAAAGGAGAAGTTGTATTTACGGTTGCTGCACAAGATGTTGCGTTAATCGGAAGTGCATTCCTTACAGGAAAGTACGATGCATCTAGATTGGTAGCTGTTGGAGGTTCTTCTCTGAAGTCGCCTAAGTATTTTAAGACAATTCAAGGAGCTTCTCTGTCAACATTGCTTGATGGTAATGTAGAAGGAGACAACAACCGAATTATTAGTGGGAATGTTCTTACTGGAACTAAGGTTTCTGCTGATGGTTACCTCGGGTTCTTTAGTAAAGAAGTAAACGTTATTCCTGAAGGGAATGAGGCTAAGTTCTTCTTGACAGAGGGTTGGGCCGGACTAGGATTATCGAAGTACTCTGCTTCAAGAAGTTATTTCTCTTGGTTAATGCTGGGTAAGAAATATGGTCTGGATACCAATACGAATGGTGAGCCACGGGCCTTGGTAGTAACTGGTGAATACGAAAGCGTATTCCCAATGGACATCTACCCGCAGCATTTGCTGAAGGCCATCATGATTGGTGATATTGAATTGATGGAAAACCTTGGAATCTACGAAGTGGATGAAGAGGATTTTGCATTGTGTGAGTATGTCTGCACTTCCAAAACTGCTGTTCAGCAGATTGTAAGAGAAGGGCTAGAGCTTATTGAACAAGAATGTGGTTAAACGATAAGGCACGATGAAGTTTTTACACACAGCCTTCCAGAACATGAAAAAACCCTTTGAGGAAGGAGGGAAGTTCGAGAAGTATAGTAAGGTAATACACGGTATAGATGCTTTTGAAACGCTGATGTTCACTCCAGACGAAGTAACGCACACTGGAGCGCACATTCGTGATGGAATTGACCTCAAGCGCACTATGTCGATAGTGATTTTGGCCATGTTGCCATGTCTGCTATTCGGTATGTATAATGCAGGCTACCAGCATTTTCTACAATTAGGAGTTGATGCTTCTTTTTGGGAAATGTTCCAAATTGGATTGATTAAGATATTGCCTCTTGTGGTTGTTTCTTATGGTGTTGGACTTGGAATTGAATTCGGTTTTGCCATGTATAAAGGGCATTCTATTGAAGAAGGCTACTTAGTAACTGGTATGCTCATTCCGTTGATCGTTCCCATTGATATTCCATTGTGGATGTTGGCCGTGGCCGTTGCTTTTTCGGTTGTTTTCGCCAAGGAAGTGTTCGGTGGAACAGGGATGAACATTATGAACGTTGCATTGACCACGAGAGCATTCCTGTTCTTCGCTTATCCGACTTTCATGTCGGGAGATAAGATCTGGGTACATGAAGGAATGACCAACGATGCCATTTCAGGAGCAACCATCCTTGGTGACTTATCAGGAATGAAAGGCGGATTGGAAAGTCTGCGCTTTACTGCTGAGGATATGTTTATTGGATTGATTCCTGGGTCAGTTGGGGAGACTTCAGTTCTAGCCATTCTTATAGGAGCAGCTATCTTACTTATTACAGGCATTGGAAGTTGGAGAATCATGCTTTCTGCTGTTATTGGTGGAGGTACAATGGGATTGATTTTCAACGCTTTTGGAGCAAACGGTTTGATGCAGTTTGATTGGTGGCAACACATGCTTGTCGGAGGATTTGCCTTCGGAGTTGTGTTCATGGCAACCGATCCGGTAACAGCTGCTCAGACAAACAAGGGAAAATGGATCTACGGTTTCCTCATCGGTTTCATGGCCATCATGATCCGTGTGTTCAATCCGGCATATCCAGAAGGAATCATGTTGGCGATACTCTTCATGAATGTGATGGCACCGCTCATCGACCATTATGTGGTTGAAGGGAACATCAAGAAGAGACTTAAGCGGATGGCAGTAAAAACCGCCACCGCCAATTAATAATTATGAATGAAAAATTAGGAATTCAGATGCTAGAGCACTGTTTTCAAACAGAAGAACAAATGTCAGATAATCCAATTCATAATTCATCATTTTTAATTTCTAATTCAACGAAGTGATGGCGGTTGATGTAAATAGCAATAAATATACATTCATTTTTGCAGCGGTGATGGTAGTTGTAGTGGCAACGGTTCTGGCACTTGCTTCCGAAAGCCTGAAACCGATGCAAAAGAAGAACGTGGAGAATGAAAAGCGTCAGAACATACTGAGCAGTATCGGTATTGAGGTGGATGCCTCGGATGCAGAAACGGCTTACAGGCAGAACCTCGTGGAAGAGCTGGTTCTGGATGCGAACGGTAAGGAGGTTGAAAATCCTGAGTTTGGAGCGTTCGATATTGATGTGTTGAAGGATTACAAAGCAGGGCTATCAACTATTTACAAGGCTAATGCAGACGATATGGAAGCCATGAAGGCAGCCTGCCTTGCATGGGGCAATGGAGGTGTGAACTATCCGATGTTCGTTCTTAACAAGGATGGTGAGAAAGTTTATGTTGTGCCGATGGTCGGAACCGGACTCTGGGGACCAATTTGGGGTTATGTTACGGTTGCAGGTGACGGTAAAACTGTTGTTGGAGCTTCGTTCGATCATAAGACAGAAACACCCGGTCTGGGTGCAGAGATTAATCAGCCATCGTTTCAAAAACCATTTGAGGGGAAAACCATTTTTGATGAGAACGGTGAGTTTACCGGAATTAAAGTGATGAAAGGCGGAGCAAAAGGCTCTGAGCATGGAGTAGATGCCATTTCTGGAGGAACCATAACCAGTAACGGAGTAACGGAAATGATTGTTCGAACGCTAAAACTCTATGAGCCTTTTTTCCGTGGATTGCAGCGTGGAGTTGAAACAGAAACAGTTGAATCCACTAATAAAGCAACAGCCATGGGCTTGGATACGTTGAATGTTGAAGTAGTAGTTGATAGCCTTGAGCTATCCGCAGAATAATCTGTTTTAAACGAAGAAACACTTATTATGAGTGAAGTAGCAGAAGCAGTAATAAAGGAGCCGAAAGAGCCCTTGTTCTCCAAGAAGAACAGAGCACTCATCTCCAATCCTTTGGATGACGATAATCCGGTTACGGTACAGGTTCTCGGAATCTGTTCGGCATTGGCCATTACCGTTCAGTTGAAGCAAGCAGTTGTGATGGCTGTGTCGGTAATGTTCGTGTTGGCGGCAGGAAACGTGATTGTTTCTTTGATGCGAAACTTGATTCCTAACCGAATCCGAATTATTGTTCAACTGGTAATTGTAGCGGCTTTGGTAATCTTGGTTGACCAAGTATTGAAAGCTTATGTGTATGATGTATCAAAAGCGCTTTCGGTATTTGTTGGTTTGATCATCACCAACTGCATCATCATGGGACGTTTAGAGGCATTTGCATTGGCAAACAAACCTTGGCCAGCCTTCCTTGATGGTATTGGAAACGCATTGGCCTACGGAGGTATTCTGATTATTGTGTCTTTCTTTCGCGAGCTACTTGGCTCAGGAAAACTGTGGGGATTCCCAGTATTGGGACAGAAGGTAGGAGCATTGCTTTCAGACGGAACACTTGCCACCGAAGCATCCGGACTGTACGCATTCGGCTACGTTGATAATGGCCTGATGATTCTTCCACCAATGGCGTTGATAACAGTAGGAGCCATCATCTGGGTACAGCGTGCGCGTAACACGAAATTGATTGAAGCTTAAATTGGTTATTGGGTTAGTAGTTAATGGTTATTGAGTTAGAGGTTAATAGGTTATTGAGATGAGTGGAATTAGGTCTTTTGAGGATTTGGAGTGCTGGAAAGCGGCTCGCGAGTTTCGCAGATTTGTTTCTGTGCTGGTTAAAAAGTTCCCAAAGGAGGAGACGTATCAGTTAACATCTCAAATGAAAAATGCCTCAAGGTCAATAACCCACAATATTGCTGAAGGATATGGACGCTATCACTATCTCGACAATGCAAAGTTCTGCAGTAATTCAAGAGGTTCCTTATTTGAGGTTTTGGATCAGCTGATTACTGCAAATGATGAAGAATACATTACGGACGAAGACCTGAATAAGGGTCGGATGATCTTCGATAAGGTTCTCCGCCCTTTGAACGGCTACATTAAGTATCTGCAAAATGCCCACGGGAGTAATGGCAGCAATGGCAGCAATAAGGTGAGCGAACCAGAGGCCGAGTACATCTCAACCTTGGGAAAAATATCCAATAACGAGTAACCCAACAGCCCCAATAACCGATAACCAATAACCGATAACCAATAACCGATAACCAATAACCGATAACCAAATAACAAGTAACCATTAACTTAAGATGGAATACATAAACATATTTGTAAAAGCCGTTTTCATCGAGAACATGATTTTCGCCTATTTCTTAGGCATGTGTTCTTATTTGGCAGTAAGTAAAACGGTAAAGACTGGAGTTGGTCTTGGAGCTGCAGTCATCTTCGTTTTGGGAATTACAGTTCCTGTAAACTATTTGCTCGAAAACTATCTTCTTAAAGAAGGAGCTCTTGGTTGGTTAAACCCAGAATGGGGATTGGCTGGCGCAAACACAATGGATTTGAGTTTCTTGAGCTTTATCATGTTCATCGCCATTATAGCATCGATGGTGCAGCTGGTAGAGATGGTAGTTGAGAAATTTGCTCCTGCACTTTACGCTTCGTTGGGTATTTTCCTACCACTTATCGCAGTAAACTGTGCTATTCTTGGTGGTGCGCTCTTCATGCAAGAACGTCAGTATGCAAACATTGCTGAAGCGACTGTATTCGGACTTGGTTCTGGAGTTGGTTGGTTCTTAGCAATTGTTGCCATTGCGGCCATTCGCGAAAAAATCCGCTATTCAAATGTTCCTGCCCCATTGAGAGGTTTGGGTATCACATTCATTATCACAGGGTTGATGGGCATCGCGTTCATGAGCTTTATGGGTATAGAACTTTAAAGAAAAAAGCCCCCAACCCCAAAGGGGAGTTAACAAACGATATAAAAGTCAGCAAATGAACTTTTTGACAAATATTGGTTCAGTTTCAAGTACACTGGGTCAAATAGATCAACCACTCTCCTCCTCCTTTGGAGGAGTTGGAGGAGGCATTTTATTAAGCACATCCACAGTTATCGTTGTCAGTGTAGTTGTATTCCTGCTGGTAATTTTTCTATTGGTTTCGCTTTTGCTTTTCGCAAAGGCCAAACTTGCCCCCTCTGGTCCAGTAAAACTCACCATTAACGGAGAGAATGAAATGGAAGTTGAATCAGGAGGCACGATTCTCAGTACGCTCGGAAACCAAAAGATCTTTCTTCCATCTGCTTGTGGCGGTGGCGGTACATGCGCCATGTGTAAGTGTCAGGTATTTGAAGGTGGAGGTGAAATTCTTCCTACCGAAGCTCCTTACTTTTCGCGAAAAGAAATAGCTGATAATTGGAGACTGGGTTGTCAAGTAAAGGTGAAACAGGATATGAAAATTGGTATCCCTGAAGAAATATTTGGCATCAAGGAATTTGAAGCAACGGTTGTTTCAAACTATAACGTAGCTACCTACATCAAGGAATTTGTTGTTGAGATTCCAGAAGATATGAATTACGAAGCTGGTGGTTATATACAGATTAAAATTCCAGCGTGTGAGGTCAAGTTTACCGATATGGACATTACTGCTCACCCAAAAGATCACCCAGGAGAGCCAAATAAGTTTGACTCTGACTGGAGTGACGGGCCATTTGCTATGCGCGGATTGGTGATGAAGAATGATGAGGAAGTTATCCGTGCTTACTCCATGGCTTCTTACCCAGCAGAAGGAAGAAATATTATGCTGAATGTTCGTGTTGCCGCTCCTCCTTTCGATAGAGCAAACAACAAGTGGGCAGACATTAACCCAGGCATTGCTTCATCCTACATTTTCAACTTGAAAGAAGGTGATAAGTGCATGATCTCAGGGCCTTACGGTGAGTTCTTCATCAAGCCCGGCAATGCAGAAATGCTTTACATTGGTGGTGGAGCAGGAATGGCACCGATGCGTTCGCATATCTATCAGTTGTTCCGAACCTTGGAAACTGGACGTAAGGTTTCTTACTGGTACGGTGGTCGTTCAAGAGCAGAGTTATTCTACATCCATTATTTCCGTGAGATTGAAAAGCATTTCCCGAATTTCAAATTCTACATGGTATTGTCTGACGCAAAACCAGAAGATAATTGGGTAGAGAAGAAGGACATCAATGATCCAGAAGGAGACGGCTTTGTTGGATTTGTTCACAATCAGGTGATTGAGCAGTATTTGAGTAAACACGATTCGCCAGAAGATATTGAGTTCTATTTCTGCGGACCGCCAATGATGAATCAGGCCGTTATCAAAATGTGCGATGATTGGGGAGTGCCGCCAGAGAACGTAGCATTCGATGACTTCGGTAGTTAATCTGAACAGCAAAAACTTTAAAAGCCTTGATAGTAACATATCAAGGCTTTTTTCGTTATGCGCTATTGGTTGGAACAAGTTGAATATATCCATGACAAATAAGATTGTTGTTCTGTTGTTGTTGGGAACTACGGTCTCGCTTCAAGCACAGGAGAATGAGGTCGATTTCATTGCTGTGAATTCAGTTTCACATATTATGCGAACGGACACATTTGTTAGTCTTGCTACTTCATTTCTTGGTGTTCCGTATCACTATGGCGGTATTACGCCAGAGCAAGGTTTTGATTGTAGTGGATTCGTCAAGTTTGTGTTCTCCCATTTTGGTTTTGATATTCCTCGAACTACAGTAGGAATTGCAGATTGTGGTGAGGAAATACATGTGGATAGTTGCAAAAAGGGAGACATCATACTGTTTGCAGGTAGAGATGAAAAAAGCGCCCAATTGGCCATGTCGGAATTGTGACAAGTGAAACCCACCAGCCACTGCAGTTTATTCATAGTGCCACTAGCAACAACCGAGGAGTCGTAATTACTGCTTTGGACGCTTTCGATTATTACAAAAGCAGATTTGTTAAGATTATTCGTGTTTTTAACTAACGGTATTTGATCTGATAATCATCCTTAGAAAAGATAGTCGGTTACTTTTGTGTTTATGAGAAATGCTTGGTTAATTTCAATAGTACTGCTCTTAGCAGCATGTTCCAACAGCATTAGAAAAGAAGCGACTGGCTTTACGCAGGGAACAACCTATTCGGTCATTTATTATGACAATGGAGCGGATTTTCAATATCAGATAGACAGCCTGCTGCTCTCTTTTGATCGCATTTTGTCAACCTATCAGGAAAGCAGTTATATCAGTAAATGGAATAGGAATGAAGTTGATGGTCTTGATCAACCATTCATGTTCAAGGAAGTTGTGCAATACGCCACTGAGATTAACATCCAGTCCAAAGAAGCATTCGACATCACTGTTTCGCCCTTAATGAAATACTGGTTTGAAAATGACTGGGAGGTTGCTGAATTAGACTCTTCTACGGTTGATAGTTTGATGGAGCTGGTTGGGATGAAAAAAATTGTTCTTAATAGAAAGAACTACGAGAAGACAAATCCTTTAACTAAAATTGATGTCAACGCCATTGCACAAGGTTATTCCGTTGATGTGGTATCGCGTTTTTTGGAAGGACAAGGCATCTTCAATTATCTCGTAGAAATTGGAGGAGAGGTGCGTGCACACGGTAGCAAGCCAACTAATCAGCCTTGGATTGTTGGCATCGATGTTCCAAAAGAGGGAATTGATGAACCCCGTGAACTAGCCATGTCTGTTGAGTTGAATAATAAGTCGTTAGCCACTTCAGGTAACTACCGCAAGTTTGTAGAGATAAACGGAGTAAAGTATGGCCATTCTCTCAATCCCGTTACGGGTTACCCTGCAAAGACAGATGTACTGAGCGCAACCGTCATTGCTGATGATTGCATGACAGCCGATGCCTTAGCCACAGCCTGCATGGTCTTGGGGTTTGAGAAAGCGAAGGGGCTAATTGAATCCAACGAGCAAATTGAAGGCATTCTAATCTATTCAACTCAAACTGGTGTAGAAACATGGATTTCTTCAACACTAACTACATCCAACGTTGCTCAGTAAGGAAATGCTGAATTCAAACACTAAATATCTAAAACCGTTGATCCTTTGCGGTTTGATGATAACGGCTCTTGTCTTTCATTCGCTGAATTTGGATTATGCTTCGTATGAGTTGGATGAAGCGGTTCATATTTGGTTTGCGCAGAAAAGTTTTTCAGAAGTTGTAGCGCAGGCTTCTAATGATCCCAATCCTCCTATTTACAACCTTATTATTTCTGTTTGGGTCAAGAATTTTGGCGTGAGTGAGTTCAGTACTCGATTTTTTAGTGTTTTGATGGGCGTGTTTGCTGTTGGAGCAATGTTTCTTATCGCAAGCAGAAACTTCGGTTTGGCTGTAGGAATGTTTGCCGCATTGTTCTTGTGTTTTTCACCAGTGCAGTTCCGATTTACACATATGGCTAGGCCTTACTCCATGCTGATGTTGTCGGTGATACTTTCTTACGGAGCGTTGTTCGAATCACTCAAGAAAGCAAGTAAACGGAACTTACTTCTGTACTACTTGGCTTCCACGGCCATGATTTACATTCACCCAACTTCCATTTTCAATGTTGCTGCTCAGGGCTTGATTATTCTTTGGGCAAAGCGAAATAGAATTAAGGAGGCATTTGTACCAATTCTTGTTTTGTCTCTTGCAGTAGTCAGTTTTGCGTGTTGGATTTTTTCAATACCGTATTTTGAACGAAGTCATCGCATGTGGTTTGGGCCACCAAACTTGGATGATGTTTGGTATGTGCTTAAAGTGTTCTATGGGTATTGGCCGTTAGCCTTATTGCAAATTGCCTTATTCCTTGGGCTGCTGGTTCAGAAAATCCGTGGTAAGATTGATGCTGCTTCATGGCCTTTCGTTGTACTATGGTGCGTTGTCCCTTTAATTTCTAGCATCATTATTTCTTACCTGTTTAAACCAGTTTTTCAGGATAAGTACATACTCTCAGTTCAGCCAGCCATCATGTTATTGTTGGCCGTTTCGATAGGGCTTCTTTTCAAGAATAGAATAGCAAAAATTATTTTGGGAATAGCCGTGTTATCGACCTTGGCCTTTACAGTAGAAGTAACTCCTCCACCGTCAGGTGGTGATTGGAAAGGAGTGGTGGAATACCTCAAGCCACTGCATGACGAGAATAACCGAATTTACATTTCGCCTTGGTATGAATACAGAACGTTTGCTTTTTACTACGACCGAAGCTTTTATGAAGCGCATGACAATACGATTAATCTTTTAGGAGCGGAAAGAGTCTTTACGTCATGGAATGATATTTATGATTTTGAGAATGATGCACCAAGGTGTGAGACGGTTCATGTTGTATTGGCTCACCAAGGATTTGTGGGGACAAATATCAGTCAAGAACATCTAGACTCAGTAGCTTATCTAATTTCTGAAAAAAAATTTCCTGCCATTTTGGTAAAGACGTATTCTTATTTTCCTCCAGTTTCCAATTTTTCGCGTCAAGAAATTCTGGAGTTTTCAGATTTGGAAAATGGGGTATTAGAGGTGTCTAAAAAGGCAGAGTACTCTAAGGCCATTGTTTTGCCTTTAGATTCTTTTCCAAAGGTGGCTCTTCACGTTTCGTGTTCCGTTGATTTACGAGGTGTAGAAAACCCAGAAGGTGTCAAATTTATCATGTCTGTCGAAAAAGGAGAGACGTTGAAGATGGTGCATTATAAAGTGACTCACCTTTCGAATGAATTGTCTGAAGATACAGGTTGGATAAACCTGAATGCCAACATCATTTTATCCGAATTTGAATCCGACTGGATAGTGAAAGCCTACGTGTGGAATCAGAAAGGTGCCGAATTCCAGATTGATAACCTCAAAATTGTAGCAGAAAATTAAGCTGCCTCGCTAGGCTTCTTACATTTCTCGTCAGGTGCGGCACCACAAAAACTGCAAGACTCACCTTCTTCGTTAAGAAAAGGACTATTGCTAGCACAAGTGCCTGAGAATTCACCGTCTTTCTTTACTAAGAGTTTTATGCCGATTCCTGCGAATCCAATTCCGAGCAAAAGTATTGCTGCAACTACAACTGCCATCTTGTTTCCTTTAAGCGGTTACAGAAGTAACGTCTTGGAAAAGCGTTTGTTCTCTATCTGGCCCAACAGACACCACCGAAATTGGAACACCTGTTTCCTTTTCAATAAAAGCAATATAGTCCTTCAATGCAAAAGGAAGTTCATCACCATTTGAAAATCCAGTAAGGTCAGTATTCCAACCTTTCATTTCTGTGTAGATTGGTTCAACTTCTTCGGTCAAATCAAATGGCATTTGTTCTGTCAACTCACCATTTACTTTGTAGTGGGTGCAAATATTGATTGTGTCGAATGAATCAAGAACATCTGTTTTTAGCATGTTCAATTCGGTTACGCCATTAATCATAATTGCATATTTCAGCGCAGGTAAGTCCAGCCAACCACAGCGTCTTTTTCTGCCAGTAGTAGAACCAAATTCGTGACCTATTTCGCAAAGCTTTTCACCTGTTTCATCAAACAATTCTGTTGGGAACGGACCAGAACCAACACGGGTGCAATATGCTTTGAAAATGCCAATTACATTGCCAATTCTATTTGGTGCTACGCCCAATCCAGTACATGCACCAGCACAAACCGTATTTGAAGAGGTAACAAATGGATAAGAGCCAAAATCAATATCGAGCAGCGAACCTTGCGCACCTTCAGCTAAAACGGACTGTCCTGATTTCAATTTGTTGTTTATGTATTGCTCACTGTCAATCAGCTCAAATCGTTTGAGGGTTTCCATGCTTTCAAACCATTCTTTTTCCATTTCGGCAGAAACACCTTCGGCACCAAATTGCGCCAACATTTGTTCGTGTTTCTCTTTCAAGAAATTGTATTTCTCCTTGAATTTGTCTGTCAGAAAATCTCCAACTCTCAGTCCATTGCGGCCAGTTTTATCCATGTAAGTTGGACCGATTCCTTTCAGTGTGCTGCCAATCTTTTTATTGCCCTTGGCTGCTTCCGAAGCTGCATCCAATAAGCGATGAGTTGGGAGAATCAGGTGTGCTTTCTTGGAAATTTTGAGCGTTGCGGAAACATCAACATTCAGTTTATCTAAGGCAACAATTTCACGCTTAAAAATGATTGGGTCTATGACTACACCATTGCCAACCACATTTACTGCATTTTTTCGAAAGATTCCTGATGGAATTGTATGCAAAACGTGCTTAATACCTTCAAATTCCAATGTGTGTCCAGCATTTGGGCCACCTTGAAATCTGGCGATTACATCGTACTTGGGCGTAAGTACATCAACAATTTTTCCCTTTCCCTCGTCTCCCCATTGGAGTCCTAAGAGTACATCCACTTTATTCAAAGTAATTAGCTTATGAGTTAGAAATTTTCGGCAGCCTCTGCAACCGAACTATAGATTTTGAAAATTGAATCGAGTTTGGTCATTACCATCAGCTTATTCACTTTTGGCGATATGCCACCAATAACCAATTCGCCACCAGAATTGCGGGCTGATGTAAACATTCCGATAAGCAGATTCAATCCTGTACTGTTTACGTATTCCAACTCTTCAAGGCTCATCAAATAACGGTTGGTGCCGTTTTCAACCAATGATTCAAATTCTTTAATGAGTCCATCGGCCTGAGATTTTTCAATTAATCGACCCGAGAGGGTTATCAATTTTACATCAGCGAGATTTGTAATAGTATATTCCATAATTAGTCTGCTTGTTTCATGCGGTCGCATTTACCGCCATTGGCTAGTTTTTTACAACTGCCATAAAAATTCAATGAATGGTTTGTGATGGTGAAATCAAGAACATCACCAGCCATGTTTTGAATTTGCTGAATACGTGGGTCGCAGAACTCAAATACCTTTCCGCAGTCTTGACAGATTAGGTGGTCGTGCTGAGCGTATTTATAAGACCGTTCAAAATGGGCGATGTTCTTTCCAAACTGATGCTTAGTAACCAGTTTGCAATCGAGTAGGAGTTCGATGGTGTTGTAGAGCGTGGCACGACTCACACGATAATTTTTCGCCTTCATTTTAACGTAAAGCGATTCAATGTCGAAATGTACATCGGTGGCATACACCTCAGCCAGAATAGCAAAACGTTCTGGCGTTTTTCTATGGCTGTGGTCTCCCAAATACTTTGAGAAAATCTCTTTTACATTCTCGAATATCTCCGTTTCTGGTTCAGAAAGCATTGCTCCGATTAAGTGTCAAAGTTAGGTATTCAGATGGTTTCTCTACTCATTCCACTTGATGAATTTGGAGAGTTTTGCGACACCATTAGACTCGACCATCATTATGTAAACTCCTGGATCAAACCGATTCAACGGAATGGTGAGATATTCCCATGTAACTGCCTGTAGCTTAAGTGTGTAGTTGATTGTTCCATTCTTATCAAAGATGTAAAGGTTCACATTTGCTTCGTATTTGGTTACGATGGTTGTGAATAACCAATCGGTTGCTGGGTTGGGATAAAACTCAAAAGCTATTTGTTCACAAGGGCCATCAACCCATTGCAAAACAGTTGCTGCGTCTGCGTAGCATTCGTTCTTGTAGGTGTTTCCATCACAACCACATATTGGACGAAATTCGTAGTTACAGGCGGGGTTTGGGTCAACAAAATTGAGTGTGTCCAAACATTGCGCTCCAGATTGTAGTACATTACTCAAAAGCAGCAGGAAAAACGACATTCGGAGCATTGGCCATGAAGATAACTAACATGTGTGAAGTTAGGTATTTGCCGAAACTTAAAGGGCCGTTCCCTTCGGAACAGCCCTTTAATCTACTTCAAATGAAGTTTATTTTACTTGGTCAACAATTGCCTTGAAAGCCTCTGGCTCATTCATCGCAAGGTCGGCAAGAACTTTTCTGTTAATGTCAATTCCACTCGTAGCAACCTTGCCCATAAACACAGAATAAGACATTCCGTATTGGCGTGCTCCTGCATTGATACGCTGAATCCATAATTTTCTGAATTCACGTTTACGGACACGTCTATCACGGTATTGATAAACGAGTGCTTTTTCAACTGCGTTTTTAGCAACAGTCCAAACATTTTTTCTTCTTCCGAAGTAACCTTTGGCCTGTTTAAGGACCTTTTTTCGCTTAGCTCTTGAGGCTACAGCATTTACTGCTCTTGGCATTTTGTTTAGTTTTTGGCGTTAAGCGTTCCTCAGAGGAAACTTATTGAGCTTAAAACCGGGTTTAACTTACTTAAATATTTAGCATGTGCTTTACGTTCGGAATATCCGCATCGCTCACCAATGTTGCTTTCGTCAGATTTCTCTTCTGCTTAGTCGTTTTCTTGGTAAGAATGTGACTCTTGAACGCGTGCTTCCGCTTGATTTTTCCAGATCCTGTTACTTTGAATCTTTTTTTGGCGCTGGAATTAGTCTTAACCTTAGGCATGACGTCTATTATTAATTAACTGTTTACTTTTTTGACCCTTTTTTAGGAGAGAGGATGATGAACATCTTCTTTCCTTCCATTTTTGGAAGCATTTCCACCTTTGCTAACTCTTCCAGTTCACTGGCGAATTTCAAAAGAAGAATTTCTCCCTTATCCTTATATACAATCGACCGTCCTCTAAAGAATACGAAAGCTCTCACTTTGCATCCTTGCTCTAAGAACTGCTGAGCATGTTTGAGTTTAAAGTCAAAATCATGATCGTCAGTATTCGGTCCGAACCTAATTTCCTTCACCACAATCTTAGTGGCTTTGGCTTTTAGTTCTTTTTGTTTCTTTTTCTGCTCGAACAAAAACTTTTTGTAGTCCAATATCTTAGCTACAGGCGGTGCTGCATTTGGAGATATTTCTACAAGGTCAAGTCCCTGATCATCTGCCATTTCCAAGGCTTGACGAATTGGATAAACACCCGGTTCTATTCCTTCCCCAACGAGCCGAACTTCTGGCACATCAATTTTTCCGTTGATCTTATGGGGATCTTCGCGTCTTACGACTCTCCTCGGATTTCTAGGTCTTCTAATGGTTCTTGTTCTTTAGTTACTGTTAGTTCTAGTTCAAATCAGCCGCAATATCATCCTCTATAATTTTGGCAAACTCTTCAATGCTGAATGTGCCTAAATCACCCTCTCCTTGTTTTCTTACTGATAGCTTTCCTGAGTTTACTTCTTGTTCTCCCAAAATAAGCATGTAAGGAATCTTCAACAACTCTGTATCGCGGATTTTCCTTCCCACTTTTTCGTTGCGCTCGTCAACGAGGGCGCGAAGGTCGTAATTCTTAAGCAATCCTGAAAGCTTTTTCGCTTCGTCATTATATTTCTCCGAAACAGGTAGAATTGCAACTTGATCTGGGGTTAACCAAAGCGGAAATTTACCTGCACAATGCTCTATAAGCACAGCAACAAAACGCTCCATAGAGCCAAATGGCGCTCTATGAATCATCACAGGTGTATGTTTTGCGTTGTCTGAACCGACATATTCTAGCTCAAATCTTTCTGGCAGATTGTAGTCAACTTGAACTGTTCCTAACTGCCAACTTCTACCCAGGGCATCTTTAACCATAAAGTCCAACTTTGGGCCATAGAAGGCTGCTTCGCCATATTCCGTTACAGTTTCAATGTCACGTTCGGCAACGGCTTCAATAATGGCGGCCTCGGCTTTGGCCCAGTTTTCATCAGAGCCTATGTATTTTTCCTTGTCATCTAGATCCCGCAATGAAATCTGCGCGGTAAAATCTTCAAAGTGAAGAGCATTCAACACATATAACACAAGGTCAACTACTTTGACGAACTCTTCTTTCACCTGATCTGGGCGACAAAAAATGTGTGCATCATCTTGCGTAAACCCACGAACACGAGTTAAGCCATGAAGCTCACCACTTTGTTCGTAGCGATAAACAGTTCCGAACTCAGCAAAACGAACTGGCAGGTCTTTGTAAGAACGCTGTTTGAATTTGTAAATCTCACAGTGATGTGGACAGTTCATTGGTTTGAGCAAAAACTCTTCGCCTTCATGTGGCGTGTTTATCGGCTGGAAACTATCCTTGCCGTATTTGGCATAATGACCTGATGTTTCGTACAGTTCTTTTGAACCGATGTGTGGTGTAATCACCATTTCGTAACCAGCCTCAACTTGCTGCTTTTGAAGGAAATTCTCCAGTCGCTTACGCAAATCGGCTCCTTTCGGCAGCCAAAGTGGTAAGCCTTGTCCAACGCGTTGCGAAAAAGTAAAAAGCTCCAACTCCTTTCCGAGTTTTCTATGGTCACGTTTTTTTGCTTCCTCAAGCATCACCAAATATTGCTTCAACTCCTTATCCTTAGGAAATGAGATGCCGTAAACTCTGGTCAGCTGCTTGTTCTTTTCATCGCCTCGCCAGTAAGCACCAGCCACGTTCATGATTTTTACGGCCTTGATAAACCCTGTGTTTGGCAAGTGTCCGCCACGACAGAGGTCTGTGAAATCTGAATGGTCGCAGAACGTAATCTCGCCATCTTTTAGATTTTCAATCAACTCTACTTTGAACTCGTTTCCTGCTTCCTTATATAGCTTGAGCGCATCTGCCTTGGAAACGGATTTCATTTTGAACTCAGCCTTCTGTCGGGCCAGTTCCATGAACGTGTCCTCTATCTTTTTGAAATCAGCATCCGAGATAACCTCACCTTCGGGCATATCGACATCATAATAAAAACCATTCTCAATGGCCGGCCCGATAGTCAACTTAATACCCGGATAAAGATGTTCTAACACTTGCGCCAATACGTGAGCAGATGAATGCCAGAAGGTTTCCTTACCAGCTTTATCTCTCCAAGTATATAAAACCACCTTTGCATCTTCTATAATAGGCGTTGTAGTTTCCACTTTAGCCCCATTTACACTTGCCGAAATGACGTTGCGAGCCAACCCTTCGCTGATGCTCATGGCTACATCCATTGCGGTAACGCCACTTTCGTACTGCTTTTGTGCTCCGTCTGGTAGTGTAATCGTAATCATTTATTGTGCTTGAAATGTATTTGGGAGTGCAAAGATAGAATTGAGTAGCAAGCTGCAACAGGGCAAACTCACACTTTTTTATTTTTTCATTTTCAGGGTGAATTTCACTTTAATAGTGAACGTTTTTTCTCTGCGCCTCTGCGTGAAAAAACATTTCACCAACCTTAAAATGAAGGTTCTACCACGAATTTAGTGGAACTCGTATCAGCCTCATGGAAGTGACCCACTACCACAAAAAATCCCATTTCCATTAAAATAACAGTAGAACCAAAATGAAAAGTGTGAATTTGCCCTGCAAGCTGCAAGCTGCAAGTTACAAGTCGCAAGTTTTGATACCTAGACTGCAAAGTTGCCACAATGGTTGTACTGGAGTCATACTGAACTTGCTTCAGCATCTATAGCCAATCGTGTAAGACCCTGTACCGCCTATGGCGCACACAATGTCATTAAGTTAGCCGTTTTGAGATTGCTTCAGTCAATCCGTCTTGGCAATGACGGTTGCACCTGGTTCAGGTGAAGGATAGCAGCTGTTACCGCGCAGTTCATGGAGGGGGCTGTTACAGGTTGGCTCTACCTCCTTTGGATAGGAGCCTACTTAGGGCTTACTCAGATAGCTATAAAGTGTTGATATGAAAGGGTTTAAGTCATAATTATACGATTACAAATGCAAGGTTAATTGGCCTTTTGTGCAACCTTTAGTCCATTTGGCACTCGAACAGTTCGAAAATTATGCGAATTTTCAACATAAGGGGGAATACCTCACAAAATCAAAAATAGCTTAACTGGTCTGAAAATGCTTCAGAGAGCATGTTGTAATTCACAAAATTTACGATCATTCGATATCCTGAATTTCTGAGGAAACCCTACTTAAAAAGCGTGGCTTCTTTGAGAAAGGGCTTCTGAAACCAAATTATTTAGAAATTATTATGCTAGCCGCTTAAAAAGACCTTCAAGGTTTTCAAAACCTTGAAGGTCTTAACTAGAATAACTTGCTTATTAAACCTTAACAGTAAACTGAATAGAAGCTGTTCGTGGCTGTTCCATCTTTAGTGGTCTAAGTGAATATTCGTTGTTTAAGAGGTTGTTTACAATGAAAGCGGCTTTTAGCCACTCTGCCACTTGGAAGCTTACACGAGCATCCATCACGTAGTTTCCGGGTTTTTTATTATTACTAATCGAATAACCTTTTTCATCAACGAATTCGTTATCTCCTCGGTATTCGATAATACCTGTGTCAAACTGGTCATTACCATTAGCCTCTTTCACATTAGAATCCATAGCGTAAAGAACCTTATCGATATTCTTCATGTAGCTGTAGTACCGAAATGTATATCCAAGTGACCACTTTTTGTATGTGAATTCAATATCCAGATTTACCAAATGCTGAAACCTATACTTCAAAATATCTGTAGTATCGATTGAAGTACTGTTATGCGTATGACTGATACGTGATCCTGAACCAAGTGAATCAGTATAAAAAACCTCGTCCGGATTTACTGATTGCGGAAGCGTGTAGGTATAGCCAACGATTATTGACAAGCCCAGAGTCTTTGTAAGCTGCCCCCCACCCATCACAGAAGTTTCAATGCCTCTCACCCGGTTTTTGCCCGTGTTAAGGAATTTGAATCCTGGCTTTGGTTCGATCGAATAACTCCCCATTACCAACTGAATACTGTTGTTAAATTCTTGCCAGAAACCTACCAAATCAAAATAACCGAAGAACTTACCCACTTTAAAACCTTGTTTAAATCCGAGTTCCATGTTCCAACTCGTTTCAGGCTTTAGGTCTGGATTAGGAAAAACCCCTAGCCCTCCAGAAGTTGTTCTAATGTATTTCTCAGCAATGGTTGGAAAACGATAACCCTGGCCGTACGAACCACGGATATAGCTTTCGCGACCCGCTCTCCAACTTAAGCCTGCTCTGAACACAGGTTTTACAACAGACTCCGTTTTATTTATTTGGAAATACTCGCCTCTTACTCCCATTGAAATATTGACAACCTTGAAGAATTTCTGGTCTAGCTGCATATACAAACTGAAGTTCTTGGCATTGTTCACACCAGACGAATCTCCACCGAGAAAAATATCAGATTTAGAGGTGGTATAACTGCCAGCTACACCAGCAATTACGTTCAAACCTTTCATTTTATCAAACGTTCGCTGCACCTGATATTCTCCAAGATAAACCGTGCTGTTTACAGATTGATTATTCGAATTATCGCTATTATTGAACAGAATTCTTGAACGAAAAATATGCTGAACGCCTCGTGATGTTACATAGTTTACAAACGGGTCTATATAAAAGGTTGTGATTTCTGTTAATGTCATGGTTCCAGGATAAGAGCGATAAAGTCCCGTACGATCATTCTCGTTAGATTGCCAAACCAGTGAAAAGTTCTTGCTGCTTCGCATAAAGTTTCCATTCAATCCATAATTGAGTCCGCTTACTTTTTTGTTGCGATGACGCAGATTAAAATTGAATCTTCCGCGAATTTCACGTACATCCTTATTTGCAATATCAGCCACAGTATCAGTTGGGTTTGTTACATCCACATAACCAACGTCTTTTAAAATTGTCGGGTCAATCTCTGCTATGGGTTTTTGAGGCCCTAGATAACCATAATCATAGAGGAAATTTCCTCCTATTACAACATCCCATTGCTTAATTTTTCTAGAATGCATAAAGTTCATTCCTGAAAAATTTGCCACTCCATCCCACCACTTTTTACCGTTAGATTTGGAGGCGTCCATTCCAAAAAAATTCGCAATACGTTTACCTATCGAAGCATCATCTTCCAAAATAGCACTTCTAAATCCTGTAAAAATATTGACTTTAGTAAGTGGTTTTTCTTTGGGATAAGCTGTTCGAACATTAATGGCGCCACTTAGAGCAGACGACCCATAAAGGACTGAAGATGCGCCTTTAATAACTTCTATCTGTTCTACATTTTCTGTGGGAATGAAGCTCCACTCTACTTTACCTATGTCTCCATTCAGAATTGGTAAATCATCAACCAAAATGGCCACTCGGCTACCAACGCCAAAACTATAACCACTTCCACTTCTTATTTGGGGTTCCTCATCTAATATGGTAAGTCCGGGCGTTTGCTCTAAGGCCGATGTAATGTTGGTTGAACCCCGGTTGTCTATCAACGATGGTTTAATCACATCCATGGAGACTGTTAACTCCTCCAGTTTTTGCTCAAATCGGCCAGCAGAAATTACTACAATACCAAGTTGTTCAGCATTCATGCCCATGGCAATATCCATATTGGTCACTTTTCCAGATGTGATTACTACTGTAATGGTATCGGACTTCATACTCACAAACGAGCAAACAACTTTATGCTCGCCAACTGGCATAGTAAACGAATACTTTCCGTCTATATCGGTTGATGCGCCCTTAGTCTTGTCAGATTCCATCACCACATTGGCGCCAATAAGGGTTTCGTCTGTTTCAGAATCTGTTACGATTCCGGCAAGTATTCCAGTTTCTTGTCCTACACAAATGTGAGCCATTGTGCAAAACCAAATAATCCCAACTAATTTTTTCATGGTTCTAGTTTTATTAAACCAAAAAGGGAATCCGCCTTAAAAAAGCGTTTCCCTTTTACTTTGTGTCAACCTCAGGTTATTGGTTGATTACTAGTTTACCCGTTCGTGCAATCGCACCGTTCAAGGTCTTTATTTGGTACAAATAAACTCCTTCTACCAAATCATCAATGTCAACGGAAATATTTCCAGATACTATATTTCCAAACCTCACCTGCTTGCCTGTAACGTCTAAAATTTCAATCGTTGCGGTTTCATTAGAAACTCCTTTAACGTTTACCAGAGTGGTTGCAGGGTTAGGGTAAACACTCCAGTCTGCGTTATTATAAAGTTCTCTAATTCCAACCGGATTTTCAATGAAATGAACAGAATCGATATAGAAAACGGAACCTACTACGGCCTCTCCCTGAGAGCCATCGCCCCAACTTGAACTAAAGAGCAGACTCAAAGTCTCTGGCGTCTGTCCTGATGTAGCTGGTGTGATGGGGGCAGAAAAGCGCGTCCATTCATTGATGGTGGTAGAAAAATTAATTCTCGTGTATGATAGCGTATCCATATTATTGTTTGCCAAGAACATAATCTGCGAATAGGCTGAATCGTTTGCCATTGGAGCACTCTTAAAATATCCAACAATACTGTCCGGGATCATGGCAGTATAAGATGAACCGCCTTCCTGACCACCGCTAGTTGCACTACAAATCATAGTAGCTGTGGTAACAACGCCATTGATATGAATATTCGGAAAGCCAGTCATTGTCTCCAATCTTGCAGAAGATGAACCAGCATAAGCATCCGAAGATTCTGTTACCGCCAATTGATTCAATATTTCGGAACACTCGTTTCCCGTATTCCAATCAGTAGGTTCGTCATACGTGTTGGAGATTGAGCCATTCAGTGTTTCCCAAGATTCGAAATTTGCATTTATTGGTTGAGCAATTTGTGCGTATGAGGCGGTAGCGATAAAAGCTCCACCTACTATGGCGAGTAATGTTTTCTTCATGTTACAATTGTAATTTGATTAACTCGCCAAAGGTAGAGATTGCCCCCTGACGACAACTTGATTTTTATCCACAGGATTTTGGGGAAAACTCATACATTGGGCCTGAATCATTACCGACATTGAACTGGCTTAACGTTCAAACAGTTGAACCTTGCTTCGAAAAAAGTTCGAACAATTGCTTAACCGTATGGTCGATTTCCTTCTTTGTGTTGTACTTGCTGAACGAAAACCTGATTGCTGGTCGATTCATATCGCGAACTAACTCTGCCAAAACGTGAGACCCAACGTTGCTGCCTGAAGAACAGGCACTTCCACCTGAGGCTGAAATCCCCATGATATCAAGATTAAAAAGCAGCATTTCAGAAATAGGTGTATCAGGAAAACAAACGTTGAGTATCGTATATAGCGATTCACCTTCCGCATCTCCGTTAAACCGAACATCAGGAATGGACTTTCGTAATTGCTCAATCATGTAGGTTTTTAAACCTTGTACATGTGTTTGGTGAGATTCTAAATCGCGATAAGCGACTTCCATTGCTTTGGAGAGACCGACAATGCCGTAGATATTTTCTGTTCCGCCTCGCATGTTTCGTTCCTGAGAACCACCATGAATCATGGGTTTAATACGCACGTTTGAGTTAATATAAAGAAACCCTACTCCCTTTGGGCCGTGGAACTTATGTGCCGATGCCGTGATGAAATCAATGTCTAATTCGGACAGATTGAACTCGTAATGAGACATCGTTTGCACGGTATCTGAATGCAAATACGCCCCATTTGCGCGGCACAAAACCGACACCTTTTTCAAATCAATAAGATTTCCAATCTCGTTATTGGCATGCATTAACGAAACCAGGGTTTTTTCTTCTGTTTGAATCAATTCTTCCAAATGCGCCAAATCAACATGTCCGTTTTCTGTCAGATTTACGAAACTGACCTTCACATCTCCATTGGATTGGGCGGCTTCTACAGAATGAAGAATTGCATGATGTTCAATCTTCGATGTTATAATGTGCTTAATGTCTAAATCTCGGATGCTGCAAAGAATGGCCATGTTGTCGGCTTCGGTACCGCCAGACGTGAAGAATATTTCTGCTGGAGAAACCTTCAGATATGATGAAACGGTTCGTCTTGCTTTTTCAATCTCCGCACGGGCTTTACGTCCAAATGCATGAACCGAAGAAGGATTACCGTAGTTTTCCTCCATCACCTTACAAATGGCCTCAATTACCTCAGCATCGTTCTGAGTTGTGGCCGCGTTATCTAGATAGATGTTCATAGTATTCTAAATTTGGGTGCAAATTGGGTGCAATCCCAATCCAATATCGCATTTCTTTAGACAAAGGTGAAGAATTCAACTAGAGTGTCATTCCGTCCGCAGCGGAGGAATCCATTACCTTATCCTGATTAGATTCCTCGGCTCGTTCCTCACTCGGAATGACACGATATTTTACCCCTTCATCAGTTCTCTGATGTCTCCGATAATCTTATTAGCTAGATTTTCTGCTGTGCTTTCGTTTTCACTTTCGCTATAGATACGAATGATTGGTTCTGTGTTTGATTTCCTTAAATGAACCCATTCTTTGTCAAACTCAATCTTCACGCCATCAATTGTATTTATAGGTTGCGACTTGTACTTCTTTTCCATGGCAGAAAGAATCCCATCAACGTCCGTTTCTGGGGTCAATGCAATCTTATTCTTAGAAATATGATAGTTCGGGTAAGACGCCCTCAACTGACTAGCAGTTTTGCCTGTCTTTGCCAAATGCGTTAGGAACAAGGCAATTCCAACAAGTGCATCTCGGCCATAGTGCAATTCAGGATAAATGATTCCTCCATTTCCTTCTCCACCAATAACAGCATCGGTGTCTTTCATCATATTAACCACGTTCACCTCGCCAACAGCACTTGCTTTGTACGTTCCGCCTGCTTTCTCGGTCACGTCACGCAAGGCTCGCGTAGAAGAAAGGTTAGAAACAGTGTTTCCTTTTTTCTGACTCAGCACGTAATCAGCTACCGCAACAAGCGTGTATTCTTCGCCAAACATTTCGCCATCCTCACATACCATTGCCAACCGATCAACATCCGGATCTACTACAAAACCGACATCCGATTTACTCTTTTTAATGACCGAGGAGAGCTCTGTCAGGTGTTCGGGAAGTGGTTCAGGATTGTGCGGAAATTGACCAGTTGGATTACAATACAATTCCGTTACTTTTTCTACACCAAGTGCTTTTAACAGCTTTGGCAATGTAATTCCTCCTGTTGAATTGACACAATCAATTGCCACATGGAAATTGGCTTTGCGAATCACATCCACATCAACCAATGGTAAATCTAATACCATCTGAATATGGCGCTCGATGTAATCATCAATTGTGGTAATTTTTCCCAACTTATCTACCTCCGCAAAATTGAACCCCTCATTCTCTGCAATTTCCAGAAGCTCTGCTCCATCTTCACCAGAAATGAATTCACCCTTTGAATTGAGAAGTTTAAGTGCGTTCCATTGTTTCGGGTTATGGCTTGCTGTAAGAATAATTCCACCATCGGCCTTTTCGCTTGTAACAGCAACCTCAACAGTTGGTGTGGTTGAAAGACCAAGGTCGATAACATCAATTCCGCTGCCAATCAAAGTACCCGTTACCAATCGGTTCACCATTTCGCCAGAAATACGTGCATCACGCCCAACAACAACGGTCAGCGTTTTCTTATCCGAATGTTTTCTCAAAAATTCAGCATACGCAGAAGTGAATTTTACCACATCCAACGGTGTGAGTCCATGGCCTGTCTTCCCTCCTATCGTTCCTCTAATTCCAGAAATGGATTTAATCAATGTCATTGCTCAAACTTTTTGCAAATGTATCATTTCGAGTGGTCGCAAAAACACGTAGAATTACGGTAACAAAACAACTAGCAAGGCTGGTATTCCATCGACAGACTCATTACACAACGATTCGGCTTGACATTTGTCGCTTGTTTTTGAATATGCGTGTAAATTGCTTGCCAAATACAATGCGACTTTTTTCATTTCTTTCATTTATGCTTTTAAGCTTTTTTGCAGTAGGGCAGGAGAACCAGTATGTAAATCCTCTATCTGGAGAACTAATTCTATCGGGGAACTTTGGTGAAGTGCGCGGCAATCATTTCCATTCTGGATTGGATTTAAAGACTGGTGGCGTTGAAGGAAAACCGGTTTACGCCATTGCAGCTGGATTTGTTTCTAGAATTGCCGTATCGGAAGGCGGATTCGGAAAAGCCATTTACTTGGAGCATCCAAACGGAAAAACATCAGTGTATGCGCACTTACGTGAGTTTGCACCAGAGTTGGCGGCTTACGTAAAAGAGCAGCAATATGCCAAGCAATCGTTTGAAGTAAACCTCAACCCACCAGCTGGGAAGTTTGCAGTAAAAAAAGGAGCGCTAATTGCTAAGAGCGGAAACTCTGGTGGTTCTGGCGGTCCACACGTTCATTTCGAAGTACGAGAAACCAACGGACAGATTCCAACCAACCCGTTGAATCATGGTTTTGAAGTAAAAGACTCCAAGCATCCCGAGCTTCAGAAACTGTGGATATACAGCCATTCTAAAAGTGGGCATATAGCTGGCTTGATTAAAGAAAAAGGCTTCAAACTGAACGGGAAATCGGGTAATTATTCCTTTTCGAAAGACACAATTACGGCTTCAGGCATTCTCAGTTTTGGAATTGCAGCTTTGGACAGATTTTCAAGTTCCCAAAATGTTTGTGGTATTTACTCCATGGATGTAAAAGTGAACGGAACAACCATTCACTATCAACAGATTGACAAATTTCCCTTCTCTAAAAAACGAATGGTGAATTGCCATATAGATTACGAGAAACGGGTAACCGAAAGGCAATTTGTTTACCGAACGTACATTGCTCCCGGAAACAAACTTGAGCTCTACCCTACCATCGAAAACGGTGGAAAAGTAAATGTGGAGAAAGGAAAAACGTACAGAGTAGAAGTCGATGTTTTAGACCATGCCGGCAATAGTTCTAAAATCTCTTTCGTGATTGTAGGTCAAGAACGTAAGGGCCCTGCACTGATTGCGAAAGAGGAAATAACCGACATCTTTCCTCCAAAACAGGACAATTCCTTCACCAATAATTCGGTTCGGGTAAGTATTCCAAACGGTTGTTTGTATGATACACTCAAGTACAAGTACGACCTTAAACGCGCTTGCGAAGATTGCATTTCACCCGTTCATTCTATCGGAAAATTGACAGATACGCCATTAGATAAATCAATGACGGTTTCTATCAAATTAGATAAAGTTTCAGAAGCTGCGGCATCTAAAGCGGTAATGGTTTCATTCGACAGAAAAGGGAATCCGATTGCAGAAGGAGGAACCATCAAATGGAATTGGATGACGGCCACCACACGTTCGTTTGGCGACTATGCCGTATTGCTCGACAGCCTTGCTCCTATTCTTCGCCCCAAGAACTTTCAAAACGAAATGTCATATCCAAATCTGGATACCCTCAAATTTCACCTAGAAGATGACCTTTCGGGAATCCGTTCTTATTCGGGAACGCTAAACGGCAAATGGGTTCTCTTAGAATTCGACCCGAAAAATGATTTACTCTATTACGTAAAGGATGAACGTTTCATAAGTGGACAAAACACCATCCGTATTAAAGCACAGGATAAAGTTGGGAATGTGAAGGAGTTGAGTGTGACCGTTCAATAAAAACTCGCAACAACTTCTAGCTTATCACTCCTAGAAATCCCCCCAGGATTACAACCTAATTCCCCTTCAGGAATTGGCGTTTTCAAATTCTCATAATACTCTACCCAAACAGGAAACATTTCGTTCGTGGCTGGGTCTTTAAAAGTCATTGGCATGAGCTCGAAAAAGGGTTCATCTTCATTAGCCGATTTGAACGCATCGTAAATCAGCTCACTACAGTAATAGCTACCATTATTGTAGAGAAATGCATCGTCATAAGGGACTCCAAATTGAGCCAATGCGAATTCCAACGCCTTTGCGTTTAAATCAGAATACTTCTTGTTTAAACGAGTAACGAGAATTTTTGGATTACCCTTTTCATCCTTATTTCTAAAAACAAAATCATGGATGGGCGTAAGCTGTACTTCCTTCCCAATGGCTTCAATCACAAAAGCACTATCGTGCTGGATGTGTACCAAGCCTAGATGCGAAAATGACTTTCCGTCCACTCCTTCTGTTACGGTTTCAATAGCAGTACACAATCCTCCGCAATCCAGGTCTTGAAAGAGGATGTCTCCGCTCTGGTAGTTGAAGGTTTTGGGGTTATTGTTGGTTTGGGCGATTAATTGACCAGCTGACACCACACATAAGAAAAGAAGAACTATTCCAACAGCTTTATCCATCAGGTCATATTTATGTTTCTTGATTCGAGACCCTTCCTTCGTCAGGGTGACAGACGGGCGACACATCAGCTAATCGTCTAATTCCCTAACTCCTAGTACGCCCCATTCCTCTTCCTCACAAACCATTCTAGGCTGAGTAAGGCTAAGATGATAAAGAACAACCACTTGAGGTGAATGGCTGCTTTGAACCAAGTCTGTTCGTACACCACATTTCGGATGTCGTCTCGCGCTTTGATGGCTTCAGCAAGCTTATCTAACTCTCGCGGATAAACAAGTTCTCCGCCAGAGCCGTTGGCCAATTTGTACATCAAACTGTGGTCGGCCGTAGTACGCGTAGTTTCTAGTTTAAGTGCAGCCACCATAAACTGTCCGCTGCTTTCCAGCACTTTTCCACCATTACTAACCTGCGCTTTATAGCGGTAGTTTCCTTCTTTGAAGCTCCCTGCATTTAATCGGTAAGCATTATCGGTACGATTGAATTTGTAGTCGAAAGCTTTGCCTTCTTCATCTGTTATTGCCAAGTCAACTTCTGGCTCGTTCACAGGCTCGTAAGTCTCGTTGTACAATTCAGCTCCAAACACAACAGTTTCATCTTCGCTGTATCTGTTTTTCGTATTCACACGAAACAGACTTTTATCCGTTTTAAGGGCAAGGAACTGCACCATCTTCGAAATCATTCCATCAAAGATTTCATGCGAACCATTTTCCTCGAAATCTCGGATGCGCCATCTCCAAATTCCATCACCAACTAGCACGCCTGTCTTTCGTCCCGACACATCATTGAAAAGCAATAATGGGTTTTGCGTTTCCACATTTCCAATTCGTTGATTGAAAAGCGTTTGTGCCGAGCCGCTGGCAGAATATTCTCCAAAAGGTGCATTCAAAGGCGGAAAGCGTTGCAGCATTCTCCTCACGTTCTCATCCAACGTAAAAAGTGAAAAGCCTTTTGCGAAAACAGGCAAAACCTCATTTTTTGATTGGCGTGCTGCCTTAATCTGCAATCCGAAGTTCATATCGCTGAACCAGCGTAAATCTGTTTTACCGCCCACAATGCAGAATACAGGAACGGTTGATGCTCTGACTTTATCCATCTCTGTTCTGCCCTTCCCTCTTATTTGTGGTAGTTGGTGCAGAATGATTAAGTCGTATTGTTCAGCATTTAACTCTTTCTCTCCCAATACAAACGCATCTACTTCGTAATTATCGTTTCCGCTAATGCTTCGTTTAACTGCCGCAATATCTGGGTGTGGATTGGCCGCTAAAATCAATACTTTTTGTCTACCATCAAGCACCTCGACAAAGAAATCCTGTGCGTTATTGCTACGCGAAAGCTCTCCGCTTAACACACTTACGCTTGCACGAATTCTATTCAACCCTGGCTTTTCAGCTTTTAGTTTGGCGGACAACACTTTTCTAAACGAGTTGCTTTTGATATTGATGTGCTGTTCCCAGAGAATACCATTTTCTCCCGAAAGCCGAACGGTTACGCTCTTTCCTTGGAACTTCTCTGCTTCTACCGTTATCTCTATTGGAAATTCATTTCCCAAGTACGCATAACGGTTGTGGTCAACCTTTTTAAGAATTACATCTCGCTTAATGGTAGTATCGCCAAGGGCAATAGAATAGATTGGTGCCGTAAGGTGCAGCGGACTGTAAATTGGGTCGCGGCCACGGTTGTATAAACCATCCGAAGCGAGAATAACCGCACCTACATTCCGATTGGCGTAAACGTTATCTAACTCATCAAACAGGTCAGACATGTCGGTTCTTCCATCAGAAAAGTCAGGCGTTTCAGATTCCTTAACCTCATTACCAAAAACGTAGGTTCTCACTTCGTAATCGCCCGAAAGTTCTGAACGCAATTCGGCCAACGCAGCCAGATATTCCGTTCGGTAAAACGCACTATCACTGTTCAGCGGAATACTCGAAGAGTTGTCTTGTGCGATTACCACAATCGGTTTCTCAGTCCGCTTTGTAACGGACTTAATTAATGGCCCAATTAATAGAACTGCCAGAATAAAAATGGTTAATCCTCGAACTGAAGCCAAACCGCGAACCATCCAACGCGGCATTTCGGCAGTACGCTTTTCGCGAAAATACATTCCGAGTGCGTAAGCCACCCCAGCCGCAAGGGCCAGAAGCAAAAACCATGTTGGATATTGAAAGACTATCTGCACTTATCGCTTCTTAACTTTTTCCAACTCGACCGTCATTTCGACCGAAGCTTGCGGATTGGAGAAATCTAGACCACAAGATGTCTCGGCTCGTTCCTCGCTCGACATGACGAAAAGTGAAATTTGGGATTGGTTTATCAATTGTCCTACGTCAACATTCCTCCACACACAGATATTGTCTGTCCGGTAACATAAGCCGAAAGGTCGCTTGCCAAGAAGACTGCGGCATTTGCCACATCTTCGGGCGAACCTCCGCGTTTGAGCGGAATACTTTTACGCCATTCATCAACTACACTTTCATCTAACGCTTCGGTCATTTCTGTTTCTATAAAACCGGGCGTGATGGCATTGCAACGGATATTGCGCGAACCTAATTCCTTAGCAATGCTCTTTGTAAAACCGATAATGCCTGCCTTGCTGGCCGCATAATTAGATTGTCCTGCGTTACCCTGAACACCAACAATAGAACTTATGTTGATAATGCTTCCACTACGTTGTTTAAGCATCGTGCGTTG
>Ga0316208_1000547_pt1:0-42500 | contig 44229 bp, 33 predicted proteins | sample 3monopyrite_MG_FD_204944 | JGI IMG/M metagenome (GOLD analysis project Ga0316208, IMG submission 204944) | Microbial mat bacterial communities from mineral coupon in-situ incubated in ocean water Damariscotta River, Maine, United States -... | ecosystem: Environmental > Aquatic > Marine...
ATCCCAATAATAACTCCCTGCTTGCATACTGGTGTTGAAAAAAGTGGCATCTAAATTCTCTGAACTATAACTAGCAGAAGCAACAGCGTTACCCAAAAAACCGAGACAGTTAGTTTTTACGATGTAGCCGTAAAACCCAGGGTAACCTTCACCAAACGCAGGTAAATCGTAAACTTGACCTACCATGCAATAACCACTATCAGAAGTAGCAATAATGTCTTCCATTCTAGTTGCTGTAGGGAAAATAGCTGAAGTATCAACCACTTTGAAATGCCTTCGTTCCCACAGGAAATTCCCACTTTCATTGAACTTTATTATTTGAGCATAACTTTGCCCAGCTGACGACTCATTATCACTGCCATTCATAATATAATTCCCATCTAATGTTGGTTTTATTTCCTTTGACATAGCATACGGGGCAGGTGTAGTATATGCTTGCTCTATTATTTTAGTTTTCCAAACCAACGAGAAGTTGCTATCTACTTTGCATAAATACCGATAATACTCCCAACCATTCACTATTGTACTAAACTCACCTTTTAAGTAGGTGAACAAGTAGCCATTATCAGCTGTTCTAGTAATCCCGTAGGGTGTAATTATCTTTTGCCCATCAGTGTAATAAATAGTATCTAGAATATTGCCTTGCGAATCTAATTTCATAAAAAGTACCTTTGCCTCTTCTAATGAATCTGTGGCTGATTGTAAAACTTCTGAAGTCATTAACACTATTTTACCACTATCAATTTCTTCAATTTCCGCATAACCATAGCTGCGCTCAATTAAGGTTCCTGATGTAAAAAAAGGAATGGTGTCAGTTAAATTAAAGTATTTATCCAAGTGAACATAGAGCAGTCCACCTCCCCCTTGATTTGGAGCTGTTAATCGTGCAGTGTCCACTACATTTACAGCTACAACATAATTACTATCTTTTTTTTGAACTATATTGTTAAAATCATAAGTGACATAATTAAAAGAATCCATTATTGGTAAAAAAGAAATATCATTGAGAATCATCCCATTTGTTGTAATCTCTTTTAGTCTAAGGTAACAGCCTACACCTGTTTCACAATTGGCATAAACATAGACAAAATTACCATTATTATTTCTGGAGAGTTTATTAATACTTCCGAAAACGCGTTGGTCGTGTAGTGGTTGATAATTATCTAAAATTAATTCTTTAGAGCCATTGTTGTTATGGAAACCTAGTATTAAAGAGGTAGTATTCCCATTCCCTGCTCTAACAATATTACCCATTACAAAATAGCCCGTATCTACTTCGTAAACACTCTTGTAACTGCACCACAAACTATTGTACAAAGAAGTATCATTTAAATACACTTGTGCATTACTACTCGTAGCAAAACAACAAATAAAAGCGAATATGGACACAATGGTTCTCATAGAAAAGAAGATCTCTCGCTACTATAACGAGAGATTTTACTATTTGGTTGTATTTATTACTGTATTATTAGTTTTTCTCTGTCCATTACAACATCATCATTTAGCACAAAGACTAAATAAACACCTTTCTGAAAAGAGGAAACATCTATGGCTGTACGTAAAGAACTCGCTTTTGCTTTATACACCACTTTACCCCCAATATCAACTAACTTAATACTCGTATTCGGTGCTAATTCTTGTAACTCTACCATGACCATTTTTTGAGCAGGGTTCGGATAGAGCGTAAATAGTTTTACGGACTCTTCGGGTCTAGTAACTTCTTCTTGGGCTGATGGGAGCAATATTGCAGACTTTGAAATATCGATTGTTGGCAAAGGAGCGTCCATGCACTCACCCCTAAAGAAACAAAGCAAGTTTTGTGCCTGAACTTGGGCATATCCTGTCGCATTTTCTGCATAATAACGAACAACTGGTTCGCTGATGCTATCTAATCCTTGCAATGTTCCACTTGCTTTGGTTAAGCCAAGCATTTCATTTTTAAAATTACGGTAATCTTGTAATTCTGTTTTTAGTCGGCTTGCCGCTAATTGGGCAATTTGACCATCAATAGTCGTTAATTTGATTGCACAACTTGTTTTCTGCCCTCTATCTAAGTAATTGTCTAACAATTGCAATTCGCAAAGTACATCTCCTCTTTTAATAATCCACTCGTTGTAGGCTACAGGATCTACACCTAAGGTGTCTTGAACAATGTTTTTAATGAGTGCATTGGCTATTCTATTTTTATCTCTGCTAATAGAAGACAATTCTGCTTGTTTTATACCCCGTTCTGTAATTGTTCCTTTCGATGCGTTCACTATCTGTTGATAATACCACTGATGCATAGGATATTCTTTTTCGAGTAAGAAGTTCATGAAATCAGGGTTTTTAGCCACCTCAATGTTTTCTATAACAAGATCCATTAATAAATACGATGGGAACTCCCACGGTTTTTTATTTCCCAATGTCCGCATTATTTCTTCTGACAAATAAGGAGCTTCATTGTGCAATGAAAGCCATGTTGGAAAAATAGTCCACCAACTAAGGTTGGTAACAGCGTTATGTAACTCTGTTCTATTCCCATTGGCTTCAAGTGCTGTTAAGACTGCTTTTTTTGTAGTGTAGTCATTTGCTAAACTATCAAAACTAACACGCATAGCTGCTGCAATTTGGTCATTAGGAATAGGCTTGGTTGGACCCGGTATGATTGTGGCAAATCCAGATGGACAATCATTTGGAAATGCAGCATCAATTAAAGTAATATTCCCATCAATTAATGTAGGCTCTTCGTTTGGGCTATTGAACCAGTAGTAATTTGTACTAGTAAATGGAGACAGATTACTGCGCAAATGCCATTGCAAACCTGTTGGCCCTGTTGCAGTAGAGAATGTGTTGCCTGCAGCATCATTTAGTGTACCTTGTGTTAATTTAGCACCATCTAACACTAAATCTTTTCCTAAAATTAACTCATCTGTTAAACTATTACCCGTGTTTTGGTTGCACAAAAACTCAAGACCTTGTAATCCACTAACAAACTCATTATTTCTATTTTTTCCAGCCGAGAAACTACCAAAGCTCAGGTCTGTTAACTTGTTTTTATAGACTTCATTATCTTGAAAACCAGAATTCTTTATGGTCACCCCCATTACTAAACCACCTGCATATTGGTTTGTCATTTCATTTCCTTCTATGCTGTAAGCAGAAGATGTATTGGTATAAATATGGTATTGTGGTCCTATCCAGTCTGTACTCGGACTGGCAGTTCTGTCAAACTTATTACGTGATAGTATAGCGTTGTCCACTTGGCTTATTCGTACACCGTATTTACAGTCAAGAAAAGAGATGTGGTCAACTGTGATGGTGTTTTGGGTATTTGCATCCATTGCTTCAATACCAGACTTTAAATTGTAAAATGTTCCAACATCATAAAGAGCATCATCATAGTATGAAATAGGGTTTGGAGAAGCTCCAGTAGGTTTTCCTAAAACTTTGTATTTAGCATCTATGGATAAAATACCCCTCCCTCTTTTGTCTAAATTAACTATCCTGTTATCTGCAAAGTCACAAGAGAAAAAATTAACCCCATATACTTTGTACAAAGTTACATGGGCAAAATAGCTATCAGCTAGAAAATTATCATTGGTCTCAAAGCTACAGTTGTTAAATTCGCTTCTGTTTGGTTGCGGTATGCCATTTAGTTCCCAATCATAAGGTATAAGCTCTACATCCAATATGTTGTTACGAAAAGTAGAGTTAGTCGCCCGGATGATACCACCAGTAGAGCTCCAATTATCTGGTTCCCATAGACGTACCGCCTCCCTAGCGTTTTCTATGGTTGCATTATTCATTATTAATGTTCCTTGATTGGAGCCGTATTGTTGCTGGTTATAATTTCCCCAAACTTCGATTCCTTTCCAGAAGGCTCCACAATTATTAGTCAATGTTGCATTGTTCATTATTAGTTTCGCATTTGGTTCGATGATTATTTTTCTGTCAGCATCAAAATAAATGGTAGAGTTATTAATAAATAAGGTTGTTCCAGATTTTATAACTAAATCGCCTTGAATATCTTTGGAAGTATTCCAAGTAGTTGTAGCTGTTATCTCTTCTTGAAATGCTCCTTGTGTATCTATATTTACAGATGTTCTCCAAACACCACGTCCGTATGTGGAAGCATACAGCTCTTTCGAGCAATAGTTATAAGACAAGTCTGTAACTCTTGTTTTTGGCAATTTATCAGAAAAACATTCCCACTTATCAGTATTATCAGTTCTATAATAAATTCCTGCGTCTGTGGCACAGAAAACTAGATGATTCGCACTTTCAATTGCCAATAAATAATTTACAGGCAATGCAGGTAGTCCCTCCGACCAATCAATAAAAGCTAATCCACCATTAGTAGATTTTAAAACGCGCAAATATTCGTGCCTTACTACATTATTGCCATCAAGGGCAACACCTGAAAGCCCAGCGTATAACAAATTGGGATTGATATCATCTACTGCAAGGGCATTGATATAATCCCATGGAACAAGTTGACTAAGTAATTTATTCTCGGGTTGCCCATTGTCATTCGTATAAGAAATGCTTGGGTCAATCGGAGTCCAATCACTTGACGTTAAACCTCCATTGGTAGTTTTAAAAAGAGTTTCAAAAGGAGCATTGTCTCCCTTCCAAGTACCATTAGCTAGAAAAATCACATCTGGATTTCTTTGTGATATCGCAATTGCACCTATATTACTGGAATTAGGTATGAGTACTCTTGTAGTAGTATCTTGCCCTTCGTTAATAATAATTTTTCCTGTTGGAAATTCACCGTTTCTTTGCAAGCCAACAACAAAACGAGTATCATCGAATCTAAATTCTTCTAGGCGCATGCCAAGATAAGCCTCTGCAGATTTGATGACAACGTTGTTGGAGACAATACTACCTATAGTTCCGTCAGGAGAATCCTTAAGTGCTGCAATTCCACTTCCTTGAGGGTCTCCAACGATAAACTGGGTAGTATCAGATGCTCTTATCATTACGATAGATCCATCTCCACCGTTAAGAAAGGGAGAAGACCATCCCGATTGATCAGGGTAAAATGCTCTTGTTCCATTGTCTTGTAATCCTACTTCAACAATATTTGTTTTTTCATGGACGTCCAAATTATAAATCATATTGATTGCAATATCTCCGTTTAGACTTGTAATTAGGGGACTTGAAGTAGATGAAGCATTAATTGTTTTTGCTATTCCACCATCATTTCCCCATAAAATAATATCCTCACCATTAAAGGATGATATGTATGATGCTCTATAATCAGCGTGATGACCGTTAGGATTTCCAGATTGAACAGGAGTTTCAACACCTGGAATCAGCGCATTAAATCGTACCGGGGCATTTAAAAAAGCATGGTAGTAAACGTTTGAATCATTGATTGATGCAATCAATTCATCCTTACCTAGAAAGGCACCGCTTATTGCAGGTGAACTATCAATAAGATCGAATGTATTACCCCCATCAATTGTTCTGTAGATAGTAGAAAAATCGCTTCCTTTTGCGTGCAAGTAGAAATAACTATCATTTGCACCTGCTATATTCGATACTGTTATTAAATCTGGACGGTCGTACGCGAAGCGAATATCCCAATTATTTAACATGAATTTGGGCAGGTTAATATTATCATAGGTGGAGTCAAATTCCAAAATAAAATAATAATCAAACTTTACCTGAGAATCATACGCTGGAAAAGACGCAATTTGAAGAAAGTTATTCGGCACAACAAATGGTAGAGTCGTATTAATAGATGTATCAGACAAAGCAAAGGCCGACTCATACAATACCGTACTAAACAATTCGTTGTAATCAAAGTCAGGTATATTGCAAATTGTATTTGGCTTATGAATATTAGTTATGGTACTACTGGATTTATAAGGAGACACACATAGTTTTAATTTCACCCCTTTAGGTAAAACGAAATTTAAGTCCATTAAAGCAGGATTGGCTGAGGTGCTAAAAAATAGACTGTTCAATCTTTTAAACGACCATATCGTAACCACTTCTAATGAATTATTAGCTGCTTCATAGTTGTAAGTTAAATTTGTGGCTTGGCCTGTATTGTAACATGTTAGTTTGTCAGTTTCACTTACAATAGTTTCCAAATCCCATCCATCGGTTTTGATATATTGCCATTGGTAACCGTTATACGGTTGATTTCCCGCAGATGGATTGTTTGCATCATAATTCGGGTAGGAGATGTTTCCGGTAGTATCATAAACGCACCCCGAATACTGAGAGGTTAACTTATAATCTAAAATAGAATTAGAGATGTTAGGAAAATCAAGAGGGAGATAAGGAGGGAGAAAATAATTAGGACTCACAATGCCTTGAACACTATTTACATCAAACGACGTGGATAATTCTGCGTCCCAATTAATAGAAAGATTTATACCAGTTATAAATGCGCCCTTCCACATTCCTACGACTCCAAATTTACTATTGACAATAAATATGCTGTTATCAGAGACGAAGATACTGGTAATTTTTCTTGCATTATAATCACTTAATTCAAAAGGTAAATTAAGAGAGTTCCAGTTTTGTCCATCGTCATTAGAATAAAGAATTTTTTTTTCAAGAGCTAGATACACTCTTCCCTGAACATTCGGGTCAAAAGAGAACCATCTAAACATATCATTAATACCACCAAAAGTACCTGCTTGCCATGAGTCTCCAGCATCTGAACTATATAAATAGCCATTCTGTATAGTGTCTAGCCCAGAAAATGAACCTGTTACTGCCAACATAATATTCGCATCAAAAGGACTTGAAATAATTTGCTGTATTCCTAAAACTGGTGTGTCCATAGAATCTGTTACGCATCTCCATGTTTGTCCACCATCAATAGTCTTAAATATCCCTGCAATTCTTGCTCCAATTAACATTTCGTCAGGGTTTGAAGGCGATACATAGACTGCACTTACCCAACCATTATTTTGATCAACTTGTTTTGGACCAACATTTTCCCAATTAGAAACATCAGAACTATTGCAGAATAAACTACTTTGTACAATAGATTTCATTGTTTCTGAGTAGGGTTTCATGCTATAAGTACTATCATTTTCAATGTGCATTCTAAGACTGTTATTATAATACCATCTATCAAATGTCTTTTTAGCCTTGCTGGCTGCTGCTGATGTGTCACTTTTCAATTCTAAATATCTTTCATTTATTGAACTTAGTTTTTCGTTTCCTGTGCTTCCATTTGGAGCTATGGGAGTTTGGAGTTGTGCATGAGTATAAATCGTAGTAATTATTAAAAACAAAACTGATAGTAGAAATCTCATAATATAAAGGTTTAAATAATGATACTGAATGACACTAAATGTAATGAAAAAAATATAAATAGTCAGCTTAGTCTAATAATTTCATGTTTTCCCCTATTGATTAAAACACAAAGACAAGACTGTAGTACCCTAAAGTAACTATACAAGTTAAAGTTAATTTATAGGGTAAAAAAAGAGAAAAAGGATCAAGTAGTAGCTTCTGGAAACATTGAGAAAGAAAAGTACTCTGTAGAAAATGAGATACAATACCAAAAAAACATGCACACGAGCTGCGGTTATTTAACTCCTGTGCAAGAGACTTATATAACTTTCACATCACCTTTTTTCAAAGAAACAATCTGATGATCGTCCAATTTAACCCTGTACTGGTTAGACTCCAATTCTATTACTTCAATGAGTGCTCCTTCTTCTACTTTTACTTTCTCAATAACACTCGTTGTATTCTCAGTTACAATTGCATAATTAGTTGAAGTTGCGTGATTCTTTGAAAGAGTGCCAAAAAGAATCGAAATTATTAGAAATAGGGTGCTCACACTTCCGGACAGTAACATTATCCTACGAATGGAATGTGATTTCTTTAGTCTAAAAAGAACAATAGAAAAGGCTATAATTAAAGAGCAAATGATAGCGAAAACGGCCCATGTATTTGCAGAAATAGAATAAAGGGAAGATTGAAAACCGTTTAAACGATACGTCCAGAAAATGTCGGGATTTAATTCAAAATAACACTCTTGTATTTTTTCTTTTGCTTCTGCATCGCTCGAATTGTACTTCAAAACTTTTTCAAACCCCCAAATTGCTTCTCCATACTCTCCTGTCTTCATCTTGGCCAAGCCGTAATTAAAATAGGCAGAGATGTTAAGAGGTGAAATTGAGATTATAGAATCGAACTTATCTGCCGAAAGCTCATAATTTTTATCATTGAATGCTTTAACACCTTCTTGAAAAGTTGAATTCCCATAAGAAATTAATGGCAGAATGAATAAGAGAAATGTGGTGATATGTTTGCCGAATAGCTTCATTCGTTCAATTCTGATAGAACTTCTTTTAATTTTGATAATACTGCCTGTCTGGACACTGTATCAGAAGAAAATCCATATCTGAGTTGGTCACATTCATCAAAAATTGTCTTTGCTTTGTTTAAAGTCTGTTCTTTGATAACCTGACTAAGTTCTCCAAGTAATTTTATCTTACCCATTGTTTCCCCCTGTGGAATTTTAACTTCTAGCCCTATTTTTAAGGTTCTTTCTATTTGCGAGTAGAATTCATTCTCATTAGATTTAGCTAATTGCTGTTCAATACTTGCAAGACTATGTGAAACTTGTTGTATTTTTTTCTTTGAAATTTGTTTTTGCCGTGTTTCATCTGCCGAATTTTCTCTTTTTTTAACGATGAAAAGTAAAATAAGTGCTGTGAAGAAAGGTAGTGATACCCCAGACCAAAAAACTAAACCACCAAAAAAGGAAGATTTGTTTTCAATTACGTTGGATTTTCGCATGAAGTGTTTCGTATTTAATTCTTCAATTTCTTCGATGTTTTCATAATCTGCTATGTAATTTTTATCTTCTTTAACTTTAATTTGAGCAGGAGAAGTTGCAATGTTTATGTACTTTTCATTCTTTGGGTCAAAGAATGAAACAGTAGTTGGAGGTAGTTTTGTAACCCCAGATTTATTAACCTGAACATTGTATTTGTAGCTAATTTCTCCTTCTGTCCCATGAGAGTTGTAAATATAATTTTCTTTTATTTCGGGATCGCCATAAATAATAAACCCTTTAGGCAGAGTAGGGGATGGCTCGGTGATATTTTGCAAATTACCTCTTCCAATGATCCTAATTAGCATTTTAAACACATCGCCTTGATTCAAATCAATAGCTTCAATTTCTTGTTCTATCGTGAAATTCCCAACCGCTCCAATAAAATCTTTAGGAGGATTTCCTGGTAATGGTTTGATGTTAATTACCGCATGGTTTGATTTAAATTGAAAGCCTTGTCTATTCTGATTTAACTTCATCGTATAAGGTGCAATTTTAAATTGACCTGTACCAGATGGGAAAATGATATTCTTGTCATAATCGAAGGTATATAACTCTTGATTTTTAAAATATTCTCTGTTAACAACGATACGACTTCTGTTTCCTTGTTCTTTTTTATCAATAGTTCCAGGTAATTCATAGGTTCTATATCCTTCCAAATGAGTAGGTTCAAAATGGGAGTAAATTTTTGCAAACACGACTATTGCTTCGCCTTCATAGATGCTTTTTTTGTTTGTCTGAATAGTTCCAAATGCTGGATTTTTTAATTGTTCAGCGGTAACGTTCTCTGTTGATGCTTGTATTTTGTCACCAATAGTAACATTGACAGAATTAGACTTATGCGTTTTATTTCCTTTTTTAACGAATGCCGGACCGATGGAATAGTCCCCTTTTTTACCTATAGCACCCGTTTGTGAAATGTAATAGTAGGTAATTACTTGCCCAGTATTATAATCCATTTCTTGCTCCATGCCGCTCATTACATCATATCCTTGAACAAAGGAACTCGGTAAATTGTCAATTTCGACTTCACCTTGGACATTTGACTTCACAGTGATAGTAATAATTTCTCCAACTTCTGCAGATAGCGGTGTAACCGTTAAAATTACCTCTGCGCTCTGTGCCTGAAGTAAACTAAAGCAGAATAAAGTGTATATGAAACTGAGTGATTTCATCATCTTACCAATCTTTACCCGATTTTGGGGTTGAATTTCCGCCTTTTGTTCTACTTGCCTTACGTTTTGTCTCGGCTTCTTGCTTCATCAATTTATCAAGCATTCGGTCAACTGTTTTGTTCGGCAATTGACTTTTATTGTCCTTTTGTTTATTGCCATCACCCTGTTTAGGTTCACCCTCTTTGTCATTTTGATCTTGGCCCTCTTTATTTTGATCATTCTTCTCTTGGTTCTTTTTGTCCTGTTGGTCTTTCTCGTCTTTGTTTTGGTCTTGATTATCTTTTTTTTGCTGTTCTTCTTTGTTCTTGAGTTGACGAATGGCCTCAGATAAATTATATCTAGTTTGATCATCGTTCGGGTTATTACGCAATGATTCTTTGTAAGCTTCTATGGCTCCACCATAGTCTTTGCTTTTCAACCTAGAATTACCAATGTTGTGGTAGTTTTCCGCTTTCTCAATTTTATCTTTCTTAGATGAGCCACCTTGCTTGTAAATTTCTTCCGCTTTCTTAAATTCTCTAGCTTTATAGGCTGACTGGGCCATTTCATCTGATAAGTCAATGTTTTCAGGAGCATTTTTCTGTGCAGATTCGTAATATTTTAAAGCATCTGCATAGTTTTCTTGCTGATATGCTGTACGAGCTGCCTGCAATGAATCACGCCACTGTTGCCCGTGCGAAAACGAAAGAGAAAACAAGAATACGAAGAGAGCAACAACTACTTTCATAAATTACTTTTTGACCATTTTATCTAAAATTCCAATATATTGTTTCGACCATAATAGATAGGCGAACCAGAAGACAATTGAGATTAATAAAGGTATCTGAAAACGTTCTTCTTTTATATCAAACTCTAAATTATCTATTTTTGTTCGTTTCATTCTATTAATTTGTGTTAATAAACCTGAAAGATTTGGAAATTCACTTGAACTAATGTTTGCATTGCCTCCGCCTTTAGATGCAATAGACTGAATAAATTTTGGATTCAACTTAGAAACAATTGTCTTACCTATTGCATTGGTTTTGTAACCTAATTCTGGCCTGTGAGGATTTTTAGGAATCAGCCCTCCTTTTTTGGTTCCTATACCCAGAACACTTAATTGGATTTTTGATTTTTTAATTTCTTTGAGAATTTCGTCAGGATTGTCTTCATGATTTTCGCCATCTGTCACTAGAATGATTCCTTTTGTTGTTTTTTCTTTAGAAAACATACCAACTGACACCTCTAAAGCCTCCGTTATATTTGTTCCTTGACTAGAAATCATATTGGTTTCAATATCTTGAATAAATAACTTGGCAGCCGCATAATCTCTCGTTAATGGTAATTGCACGAACGCATTATTAGCAAATAGGGAAATACCGATTTTCTCACCATGAAGATTATTAATAAGTTGAATTAGCGCCCGTTTAGAAATGTCAAGTCTTGATATATCCTTGGAAATATCTTTAGTGTTCATGGAGTTGGAAACATCTAATGCAACAACTAATTCCAAAGATTCTGAAGTTCCAGACACCTTCTTTTTACCATAAATAGGCTGCGCTAGAGCAATAATTAAAAACACAAACGCATTGCGAAAGAAGAAGTATTTCAGGAAACTACTCATTGTAGACACAGGTCGAAGGAGTGATTGAACAACTCTAATACTACTTTGGGAAGCACTCTTATTGTACCTCCAAATACTAAATAAGTATACACCAATGATGATTGCAACTACGAACGATAAATTAAAAGCACTCGGAAATTTATACATAACAGAGTCAGTACTCTTACCACTATTTCCGATTGAACCAATGGCAAAAATATACACCGCCCAAAAAATGATTTCCCAAAGAATAACGGCACCAAATAACCAAGGATAGCGATATGTATATTTTTTATTACTCACTATGTCTAAAAATAAGATAGTTAGAACCCCAAACAAGAAGTGACAACACAAAAGCCCAATTTAGAAAGGATTGGGGGTTACTCGGAGGTTCAGATTTGTAGTGCTGATCTTCCATTTTTCGTTTTTCTAATTTCTCAATTTCTCCATAAATGGCTTTTAGACTTTTCTCGTCAGTTGCTCTAAAATATTGTCCGTCGGTTGTCTCAGCTATCTTCATTAAAGTTACTTCATCAATTTCGACAGGCATGTTCTGGTATTGAACTCCAAAAGGTGTAATAATAGGCGAGGGAGCATTACCATTTCTCCCTACACCGATAGTATAAACACGTACGTTTTTTGCTTTAGCTAATTCTGCAGCCTCAAGAGGTGTTATTTCACCCGAATTATTACTTCCATCCGTCAGAAGAATGATCACTTTTGATACTATACTGTCACTTCGGAGTCGAGTTACAGCGGTCCCTAATCCAGTACCAATAGCAGTTCCTCCTTCAATTCTGTCTCCAGATATTTTGTCAATTTGTTCTTTAAGGATAGTATAATCTAAAGTAGCAGGACATGCCGTGTAAGCTTCTCCTGCATAAACAACGAGACCTATTCTGTCTCCAGTTCTTCCATCAACAAATTCTTTAGCAACATTTTTTGAAGCCTCTAGTCGATTAGGTTTGAAATCTTGCGCCATCATAGATAAAGAAACATCCATGGCTAGGATGATATCTATTCCATCTTTGTAATCCGTATGAAAATCATCATGCTGCTTCCAATGATAGGGTTTTGCCATAGCCAGTATGAGTAAAACAGCAATAAAACCATAAGAAAAAAACAAAATTTGTCGAAATAAATGAACTCCACGTGACCCAATATTTTTCTGGTCTGAAGTTGAGCGTGAATATTTCACATCTCCTTTTCTGTTCCTTTCTAGAGAATAAACAATGGCTAATACAATGGGTACAAAAGCGAGTAACCATAACCAGTTCGGTGCGAAATAGTCGTATTCCCAAAAGCGTATGTTCCAATTACTCAACATTGTCAAATTCTAAAGGGCTGGTTTCGGCAACTATTTGCTTGGCGAGGGTTGAAACTCTTAAAATGGCTACTAAATCAGGTTTTGATTTAGCAAATTTCACCATGTCAGATTCGGAGAGAATTCGAGCAATCGCGTTTACAGTTTCTTCATTAAGACCCTTTTGCGTAAGTAGAATTTTTGTCTCATAGGTTGTTTTTTCTAGCAATGAGATATCATACCTGCTAGCGAGGTAGGAACGAAGAATGAATGATAATTCAATAAAATGCTCTTTTAGTTGTTCTTTCTCCCATAATTTTGCAGACTCAAGTGAATCGATTGCTAGAAGTGTTCGCTCTTTCAATGAAATGGGTCGCTCTTCCTCTTCGTAATCTTCTCCCTTATTTCTTCTGCGGTAACCAATAAAGGCAATGGTTGCAAATAGTATAATTAGTAGCCACCACCAATTTTCAGTGATAAACTCTGTAATCGAAAATGGCTTTTCGGGAATCTCGGCGAAATTTTCTTTGATGTCATATATATCCACTCCATCAATTGGGTCAACAAGATAGGAAATCACCGCAAGATCTTCAAAATGGTAGGTAGAATCATTGACAATGATTGTTTCTCCAGGAATTACGAACATGCCACTATCCCATGCAGTAATTGTATATTTCCCAACCCACTCTTTTGAATTAGTATGAAAAATAAAGGTGTCAACAAAGGGGTGCAATATCTCGAATTCAATCCCATCAGAAGACAAGTCTCCTGTTTTTGTAATGGATCTTACTTTTATAATATCATTTTTCTCTTTGAATAATACAGTATCATTTTTTGCAGTAACTACAGAATAAGTGAGAATGATTGGCTGTCCTATAACTAACTGCGATTCAGATAGTTTTTGATCTAGTTTCTGTGAAGCAACACTTAGAGAGCAAAATAGAGCAAATAGATATGTCAAGTACCTGATCATCTATTCTGAAACAATTTAACGAGTGGTTTTATAAAGTCTTCATCTGTTGTGATTGTGGTATAATCAATTCCTGATTTTTGAAATTCTTTGGCTAATTTGGTGTCAAACTCTTTGAAATTTTGAGCATGAATTTCTTTTGCTTTTTGACTACTAGTATTTACCCAAGTGGTAGCTCCTGTCTCAGCGTTGAACATTTGAACAATTCCCATAGAAGGTAACTCTTTTTCTGCTTCATCGACTAAACGAAGAGCAACCATGTCATGTTTTCGTCGTGACACTTTTAGCCCTTCCATGAAGTTATTATCATCCATAAAATCGCTTATAACAAAAGCAATACTTCTTTTTTTCTGTGTATTTCGAAAAAACTTTAGTGCTTCATTAAGGTCTGTTCCTTTATTTTGTGGTTGAATTTCTATTAATTCTCGAAGAATAATCAGCGAATGCTTTTTACCCTTTCCAGGAGCAATGTATTTTTCAACTTTATCAGAAACGAATATTGCCCCAACTTTATCATTGTTAGAAATTGCGGAAAAAGAAAGCACAGCGGCTAATTCAAGAGCCAAGTCTTTTTTTGTTTTATTTTCCCATCCAAAATTCTCTGAACCAGAAACATCAATTATAAGCATTACGGTCAACTCTCTTTCCTCATCAAAAACTTTCACATAAGGTTCATTGAACCGAGCAGTAACATTCCAATCGATTGTTCTTACTTCGTCCCCAAAATGATAGTCGCGAACTTCGGAAAATGTCATGCCACGTCCTTTAAACGCAGAATGATACTCACCAGAAAAGATATGTTTGGTGAGGCCTTTTGTTTTTATTTCCAGTAGGCGAATTTTCTTTAACAGCTCTTTGGTATCCATTTTAAGGAACTTCGACTTTTGCGACAATTTTTGCGACAATATCTGATGCAGTTAAATTCTCTGCTTCAGCTTCGTACGTTAATCCCATTCTGTGGCGCATAACGTCAGGAGCTATGTCACGAACATCTTCTGGGATAACAAATCCACGACCTTTTAAGAAAGCAAATGCTTTGGCTGCGAGAGCTAAATTGATACTCGCTCTTGGAGAACAACCGATGCTTATCATAGGTTCTAAGAAGCCAAGACCATATTTTTCTGGTTCACGGGTCGCATAAACTATATCCACGATGTATTGTTCAATTTTTTCATCTAGATAGACTTGCTTTACAAGAGACCGACATCTTTCAACATCTTTTATTGAAATTACGTTAGATGCATTCGCCATTCCTGTTTTTTGTACACTGGCTCGGATAATTTGGCGTTCCTCTTCTTTACTCGGATAATCCAAGAAAACTTTAAGCATGAATCGATCAACTTGAGCTTCAGGTAATGGGTATGTTCCTTCCTGTTCTATGGGGTTTTGAGTGGCAAGAACCAGAAAGGGGTAAGGTAGCTTGAAAGTTTCATCTCCTATTGTTATTTGGCGCTCTTGCATTGCCTCTAACAAGGCACTCTGCACTTTGGCTGGGGCACGGTTAATTTCATCAGCCAGAACGAAATTAGAGAAAATAGGTCCTTTTTTAACAGAGAAATTTTCTGATTTTTGACTGTAAATTAATGTTCCGGTGACATCCGCCGGTAGCAAATCTGGTGTGAATTGGATTCTGCTAAAATCAACATTAATAGCATCTGACAATGTTTTAATAGCTAAGGTCTTTGCTAAACCAGGAACCCCTTCTAGCAAAACGTGACCGTCAGCTAGTAGAGCTATAAGCAACCTATCAATCATATATGTTTGACCAACTATCACTTTTCCGACTTCTGTGCGAAGAAGTTCGATTGTTGGAATTTCTAATTTAATTTGTTCACTAACTATTCGTAGTGCCTCTGCAGGATTTATATTTTCTTCCATAATGTGCATTCAATAAGACTTACAAAAATGAAAAGATAAGTCCCCGTAACCTTGATTTTGCTGTTAAATAATGTTAACATTGCTATTGTTAAAAGGCTTTTCCATGGAAACCAGAGAATGTTACGAATGTAAAATGAAGCTATCCGGCAGAAAAGATCAGAAGTTCTGTTCTGACTATTGTCGGAATACATATAATAATCGTCTGAATGAAGATGCTACGAAGTATGTAAGGAGAATCAACAATATTCTGCGAAAAAACAGACGTATTTTAGCTAGCCTGAATCCTGATTCAAAAAAAACAGTGGATGGAATTAGATTGGCCGAAGAAGGGTTTAACTTTCATTATTACACCAATATCTACACGACAAAAACAGGGTCAAAATACTTTTTTTGTTATGAACAAGGTTACTTGAAGTTAGACGATGATAGGTACATGTTGGTTGTAAAACAAGATTATGTGAAGTAACGAAAGTAAGCAAGAGTGATGTGTAAAGAGCAAGAATAATCTATTTCCTCACTCTTGTTCTCTTATTTCTCTTTTAATAGAAACAACAGTTACATCATCCGTTTGTTCAGAATCTCCAATCCATTTATCGAATGATTCCGCAATAATTTTATTTTGTTCTACTAAAGGTAAATTAATATTTTCTTCAAATAACTCTAGTAACCTACGGAATGAGTATTTTTTATCGTTGACTCCACCAAACTGATCTTGAAAACCATCAGAGAATAAAAATAAGTTATACTCAGAAGAAAAGGTAGCGAAATGCGTGTTATATCCTTTGAAATCTTCTTCAAAGTCCCCAGCATGCTTGTTGTCTCCTTTAAACATAGTAAACTCACCATTTTCATGAATTAAAAAACGAGATCCAGCACAAGCATACGTCATTTCATTTGTTTCATCATTAAATACACAAACGGTTAATTCCATAGCGTCATTTACTGCGTTCTCACCTTCTCCTCTTGGTAGATATTCAATTAATTTTTTATCGAGTCTATCTAAAATTTTACCAGGATCAATTAACTTCGATTCAAGTACTGTTGTATTTAGCAAATTAAAACCGAGCAAAGTCATAAAGGATCCAGGGACTCCGTGCCCAGTGCAATCGCCAAGAACAAGTATGCAGTTTTTACCAACGTTTTCCATCCAATAAAAATCTCCTGACACAATGTCTTTCGGTTTGGAAAATATAAAATGTTCTTTAAATTCATTTTTAAATTGACTCTCAAGAGGCAATAAATTGTGCTGTATCCTTCTGGCGTAATTGATGCTAGAAGTAATTGAATCGCTCTGTTCTCTTATAACTTCTTGCTGATTTCGTATAGCAGTAATGTCTCTAGCTAGAGCGATAAAACCATCAACCTGTATCTCAGAACCTGGTGCAAATATTGTGGTAATTGATTGTCCAACCCAAATCTGTTCTCCGTTTTTCTTAATTATAGGAAATTCTATATAAGAAGTCATTTTTTTTTGCTTGAAATGAGAGCGATAAAAAGCAACAACTTCTTCACGATGACCTTCTTCAATAATCCGTATAGAATTGGTAAACAACAATTCCTCTTTTGTATAACCTAGTTTAGAAAAGGAAGCATCATTAATAAAATTAAAATTTCCTTTATTATCGCATTTATAGATAAAATCTTCAGCATTTTGCACTAATAACTCGTACGTATTTTCTAACTGCATTTTCTCAGTTACATCCTGACCTAAGATTAATTTTACATTTTTAGAAAAATCTCTGTAAGCCCATTCCATCCAGCGAATTTTGCTGTCGTTGTCAACCATTGGAGTCAAATAAATCTGTCCATCTTTAAAGTCTTTTGTAACGTCTATATTTTTATAGCTACTATCAAAAGGAATGAAGTCGTTCAGTATAGTAATGTTCTTATTCAGAATTTCAGAATGTGAAATATCTAGAAAATTAGATATGTTTTCACTTGAATATGAAATAACGCCCTTATCATCAAAGGCAATTACGGGCATATTTCCTCTGTTAACAATAGCAGAAATAAAAATTAGTTTTTCGAGAGAGTCATATCGTAAAAAACTATAAAATATCATCAAAAAAGTCGAAACCGAAATAGCAATCAAAAAATAGTATTTTGGATAAACAGGGTCTTTAATTATGATTATAAACAGTATTGATACAAAAAGAATAAAAAGGGAAAAGATAGTTGTTTCTTTTATTTTATTCAATATATATGGAGCCATTGTTGAAATGAGAATGATACCAATGATATTGTAAGGGTGTAATTTAGAAGAATAAATCTCCCAAAGGTAGTCGGCGCTTATTGCAAACAGGCCAAGCCGAAGTAGGCGACCATATAAGTAAAATTTCTTACTAGCCTTTGCAGAAAGTGCTGATAGCGATAGAGAAAGAAGAATGAATGCTAAAATCAAAGTGGTCTCTAAATTGAAACTAAGTTGAGAATCGATGATTGGACCCAGAAAATGTGTCAAGGGTGCAGTTATGGTCGCAAAAATTAAAATAGCCGGTGTAAGATTAAGGTGGACATCAATATCCTTAGTGTCTATCAACCTTCCACCATCAAAAGATTTATAATAATTAAGTAGAAATAAGTTAATTAAAAATAGCCCTCCAATTAATAAAGCAATGAACCAAGTTGATTTCCAAATTGATGAATTGACCGAAATAGTTTTAACGATGCTGTCACCATAATTTATTCCGTCATACGATGCTTTTACCATAATCGTATGTTCACCATTTGTTAATTCTTTAATGATAACATAGTTTTTATTATCCGCCAGCGTATTCCACTTGCCGCCGTCAATTTGATAAGCATATGTAATTCTATTAATTTTTGGGTTGCTTATGGAAAACTCAAAATTGAACACGTCGTTTTCTCCATCATCTCTCGTGTTTCCAATAATTTTAATCCTTGGAACTAAGGGTAAAGGCAAATTGTCTAAATATTTCGTGTTAATTTGAAATAGTCCTTCTATAGTTCCAATTATAATATCATTCCCTTTTTTGAATTGAGAACGCATGTGTGTTTCGTATCCTAAGAAATTTGTTTCTTCATCATATGTTTTTCGATTTACAATCTCTGCTTTCTCATTGATTTTAAAAATTGTTAATCCTTTATTGGTACCAATAATTATGTTTCCAATATCATCGGCAATTAATGTGTAAAAAAGCGTGGAGTTAAAATATTCATCTCCTTTGTAAGTAATTACATTATTGTTTTTAGTTATTGCGACAATTCCAAGTTCTAAGGAAAACCAGCAAGTACCATAAATATCTGTAGTTGAAATACCACTATAAGAGCCTAAGTTCACATTGTTGAAGTGTATCTTTTTTAATTCATTTCCCCCAACATCTAAAGCAAATACACCCGCGTTTGAACCGAAATAAATTGATTTTTCATCTCCGCTGATTTGTGAAGTGTAGAAATGATTTGGCATTCTTCCGCCATTGACTATTGGTGTCTCAATTGTGTGAGTAGTTATATCATATTTTTTCAATCCAACACCAGCAATTCCAATCCATAGTTCATTTTTAAATGAAGAAATAAAAGTGATATTTTTGTTTTTGTAAAATTGGTTGTCTAAATTTTGAGAATAAGCAGGTTCATAGACCCTCATACCTTTATTTGTAGCTAAAAAGTAGATAGAGTCAATTTCTGCAATTCCGTTCGTGCTAAAATTATATTCGTTGAATTGAAGAGAGTTAGGAGCAGTTTCTAAAAATGTTCTCCCATCAAATGTACTTATGAGTGTAATGCCCGAATCAAAATAATACACAAAGTTAATTGAGGGATCTGCATGGAGAGGGGATAGCTCAATTTTCGTGAATGGTTCTTTGGATATTTTATAGACGCCTTTCATTGATGACAAAACCCAGTAATCACCATTTTGACTTGAAAACACAAAGTGATTATTCGCTAAATCCTCTGAGTAGTTGTGTGGGTTTTTTCTCCATTTTCGTTCATTTAGAAAATATAACAAACCATTTTTAGTCAAAAATGTAGGTCTTTTATAGTATGAATTGAAGGTAAAGGATATAATGTTATCATCCTTGGGAAGGTTAATCGAGAGCTTATCCTTTTTGATTGAAATTATTGAATCATTAATGTCTAATTTAATCCTGTATTGTTGAGTACCATTAAAATGATAGAGTTGAATTTCGTTATCTGAAAAAGATCCAAAATGAAAATTCTGTAAGCTATCAGATAGAACATCTTTACCCATCCAAACTGATAATTTTTTTATTTCGCCATTACTTAAAACATAAGAACCATAATTCGTTAAGAGAAAAATAGAATTGTTAGTTTCAAAAGACTGATAAATTGAAAGTTGAGAAGAATTAGCTCCGAAAAATAGAATTTTTTTAAGTTCATTTTTTTTTGCTAAAATTTGACGACTACCAATAAAATAGGTAATTCCATCTTTTACAAAAACTCTCAACGCATCACCGTATAGATGATTTTCTAAATTAAATTTGGTTAGTTTTTTATCAGTTCGAGAATAAGAATAAAAGCCTAAATAATTTGAGGAAAATAAAATTTCATCGTCGGTTGTAATTACATTGTTAAAATGATGATTGTTTAATGCGCCAAAATTAACTTCAGAAAAATTAAAACCATCAAATTCAATTAAGTCACCACCGTTTGAGCCTAACCACATAGTCCCATCTTTAGACTCCGCGATGCAATTGATATTTGCCATATGGAGACCATCTTTATGGTTGTAGTTTTTATACGTAAGCAGTTGAGCACTTAAATTTGTGCTAAAAAAGAATAGAGTGATGAAGAAAATTAAAAGTGCTTTCACAAAGACTCGCCAATTTTAGATACCCAATTTACTAAAAACTTTGATTACTCTTTGCGATTAATCAATAAAAATCAAACTATGCAATTACTTTGATGTTATTCTTAATTGATTTTGCTTTTCTCTTGGCATCAGAAATAGTTTCACTGGTTACTGTGATGTGTCCCATTTTTCGATTAGGCTTAGTGATTTCTTTGCCATAAAGATGAATATAAACCGATGGAGTTTTCATGATATTTTCAAGTCCTTTATAAATAGCCTTACCAACATAATCGTCAGCTCCCAAAAGATTGATCATTGCACCATATCTAACAATTTCAGTGGAACCTAAAGGAAGGTTCAGAATACTTCTGAGGTGCTGACTAAACTGAGAAGTTGCATTGCATTCTATTGTGTGATGACCACTATTGTGAGGTCGTGGAGCGACTTCATTAACTAATAAGTCACCATTTTTTGTTAAGAATAGTTCAACTGCAAGAATACCCACCATGTCAAATTTATTGATAATTGATTTGGCCAAATCGACTGCTTTTTTTTCAATTTCTTGAGAAATATCAGCTGGTGAGAATAAAAACTCAACTAAATTTGCTTCATTAAATTCGCATTCCACGGTTTGGTAGGCAATCGTCTCACCATCTTTATTTCGAGCAACAATCACCGATAATTCCTTCTCAAACGGAATCATTTCTTCAATGAGACTGGCTTCTTGAAATAGTGAGTTTAAGTCATGACTCGTTTTGATTAACTTTACGCCTTGCCCATCATATCCTCCAGTTCTTAATTTTTGAACAAATGGAAGTCTATTTGATAGATTTTGTTTTTTGCTATCGTCAACTATAAAAAAAGGGGCCGTAGGAATGTTATTATCTACATAAAATTGCTTTTGTAAGCCCTTGTCTTTTATAATTTCCAATACGCGAGGTTGTGGATAGACATTTACGCCCTTTTTTTCTAACTCAAACAATGCGTCGACATTGACGTTTTCAATTTCAATAGTGAGAACGTCCATGTTCTCTCCAAAGGCTAATACATCTTCGTAATTCTGAATATTTCCTTTAGTAAAAGGGGATGCTAGTGATGCGCTAGGAGCATTAAAATCGTTCTCAAGAATGTGAACGTCAATGTTGTAATTAACAGCTTCTTGAATGAACATTCTACCTAATTGTCCGCCTCCAAGAATGCCTAAACGCAGGTCTTTACCAAAGAGATTTTTTTTCATGCGCTCAAAGATAAACCGATTTTGGCTTCTAAAGAGAATTGTCAATAAATAATTAGAAGTATTTCTTAAGAAAGTCGTACTTTTACCATTCAAAATTGACTGAAAGAATGATTAAGGTTCTCGATAAAACATTTGAGGTATTTATTACCAAAGAAGAAATTAACAAAGAAGTTGCATCTCTTGCAAATGCGATTAACACCGATTACAAGAACAAAGAAGTGATTTTTATCGCCGTTCTTAATGGTTCATTCATGTTTGCATCTGATTTAATGAAAAAAGTGGACTTGGTTTCTGAAATTTCATTCATTAAAATGAGTTCATATCATGGTACTGAATCTACAGGTCGTGTTGATGAATTGATTGGTCTAGGCAATGATTTAAAAGACAAGGATGTAATTATTGTTGAGGATATTATTGACTCGGGAATTACAATCGACAAAATAATTTCTTTGTTAGAAATGGAAGGTCCTAAGTCGGTTAAAATTTGCTCGTTACTTTATAAACCGGCTGCATTTAAAGGCAATCACAAGCCTTACTACATCGGTTTTTCTATACCAAATGCGTTTGTGGTTGGTTATGGTTTAGACTATGATGAAAAGGGAAGAAATTTAGACGCAATTTATCAAATTAGAAAATAGTAATAAGATGTTAAACATAGTTTTATTCGGACCTCCAGGTGCAGGGAAAGGAACTCAATCTCAAAAATTAGTTGAGAAATATCAATTGATTCATCTTTCAACTGGAGATGTTTTTCGGGCAAATATTAAGGGAGAAACAGAACTCGGTATTTTAGCAAAAAAATACATAGATAAAGGTCAATTAGTTCCTGATGAAGTAACCATTAACCTTCTAAAATCGGAAGTTCTCAAATATAAAAATTCAAAGGGTTTTATTTTTGATGGCTTTCCTAGAACGAATGACCAGGCAAGTGCATTAGACGATTTCTTAGCAGAGATTGGCACTTCTATTACACAGATGATTTCGCTTGATGTGGAGGAGCAAGAATTAAAAATAAGATTGGCAAATAGAGCTAAGGAAAGTGGAAGGATAGATGATGCTGATCCTGAAGTTATTCAGAAAAGAATAGATGTTTATAGAAAGGAAACTGCCCCTGTTAAAGATTATTATGAATCTCAAAATAAATGGATGAAAATAGATGGTCTTGGTTCTGTAAAGGATATTACAGATAGATTATTCCAAGGCGTTGATGTTTTAATGAAATAAATAAGGAAAAAGAGGATTGAGCCTTTGTCTTTCTCCGAATACTCTTGATCCTTACTCAATACTTTAAGCTATGGCTTCAAATAATTTTGTTGATTACGTTAAAATTCACTGTACATCTGGAAATGGTGGTGGTGGTTCTGCTCACTTTAGGAGGGAGAAGTATATCCCGAAAGGAGGACCTGATGGTGGCGATGGTGGACGCGGAGGACATGTTATTATACGAGGAAATAAACAACTTTGGACATTGCTTCATCTGAAGTTCAAAAAGCACATAAAGGCGGGACATGGAGTGCAAGGTTCATCAGCTTTAAAAACAGGAGCAGAAGGGAAAGATGAATACATTGAGGTCCCGCTGGGGACAATTGTCAAGGATAATGATACACAAGAATTTCTTTTCGAAATTACCGAAGACGGTGAAGAGAAAATAATTCAGAGAGGTGGACGCGGAGGGCTAGGTAATGACCACTTCAAATCTGCAACAAATCAAACTCCTCGTTTTGCTCAACCCGGAGAAGATGGTGGTGATGGCTGGAAAATATTAGAACTAAAAGTATTGGCAGATGTTGGATTGGTTGGCTTTCCAAATGCTGGGAAAAGTACTCTGTTATCGGTTGTTTCTGCTGCAAAACCAGAAATTGCCAATTATCCTTTTACTACCTTAAAACCTAATTTAGGCATTGTAAAATATCGCGATAATCGTTCTTATATTATGGCGGACATTCCAGGAATTATTGAGGATGCGCACAAAGGAAAAGGTTTAGGATTACGATTTTTGAGACACATAGAAAGAAATTCTTTGCTATTGTTCATGATCCCTGCGGATAGCGACGATATCAAAAAAGAGTACGATGTGTTGTTAAACGAACTGAAGCTGTATAACCCTGAATTGATGCATAAAGATAAGTTGTTAGCAATTTCTAAATCAGACATGCTTGATGACGAATTAATTGAAGAAATAAAAAAAGAGTTACCCAAAAAGATAAAGAGCATTTTCATTTCTTCAGTTGCGCAACAAGGAATAATGGAATTGAATGATTTGATTTGGAAAACTTTAACGGATGATTGATTTTCTTGAATCTCTGGATCATTCAATTGTTTTAGCCATAAACAGCTGGAATTCAACCTTCTGGGATGAGTTTATGTGGATTGTTTCAAGGAAATTAACTTGGATTCCATTTTATATGTTATTGTTTTACTTATGCTATAATAAAGGAGGGGTAAAGAAAGCTGGTTTGTTTTTTGCATGCACAATCATTGCGGTTGCTATCGCTGATTTATCTTCGGTTCATTTATTTAAAGAAGTATTCTTACGATATCGACCGTCTCATAATACTTTGTTAACCGATCAATTACATTTATACCAATACGAAGATGGAGGAATATACAAAGGAGGAATGTATGGATTCGTTTCGTCGCACTCAGCGAACTTTTTTGCTGTGTGTACTTTTGCTTTTTTAGTTCTAAGAAAATACTATCCTCGTGTATTTTTCCCTCTTTTTTTTGTCGCTGCACTTATTGGATATAGTAGAATGTATTTAGGGGTTCATTACCTAAGTGATGTTGTGGTGGGTGGATTATTGGGTGTTCTTGCTGCTTTCCTATCATATCGTTTTGTATTTTTGAAGTTAGTTAGTAGAATCAAAGATAAGAAATGACGTATTTATACATTTTTCTTGGAGGAGGTTTGGGAAGTGTGGCAAGGTACTTAACATCGAAAGGAGCGTCCGCAATGTTCACGACAAACTTCCCACTCGGAACGTTTATTTCAAATATACTAGCGTGCTTTGTTTTGGCTCTGCTAGTCATTTTTATCAGTAATAAGCAAGATGAATTTTCTTGGCTGCAGCCTTTACTTATTGTTGGATTTTGTGGTGGTTACAGTACTTTTAGCACCTTCAGTTATGAGACGGCTAGTTTAATGAATGACGGTTATTTTGGTGTTGCAATCACCAATATTGTCATTTCAGTAGTTGTTGGTGTTGGGTTAATTTGGTTTCTGAGGGTGAAAAGTTAACCTTATCAAAGCCGAGTATTCATACTATAAATCATTCGCTCCATTAAAATATTGATAATAAACTCCATTTTTGAACCTAGGTAAGGTTCATATCAAGCAAAAAAAACTACCAATAGTCAAAACTGAACAAGTGAATAATAGAATAGTGCTTAGGATATGAAGTGATCCTTTTATTCCGTGATTAACGAAATGAATTACGCTTAGTGTAAGAAATAATAATTGAGCTACCAATAAAGGAAAAGTGAGTAACTCTCTGAATATATTGATTATTGTGGCATCAATTTTAAATACATTAATCAAATACAATGAAACGAAATAGGTTACAATGATTAAATTAATTAGTGTCAAATATTTGCTTTTTATCATGTTGATAGGGCTAATAAATTAATGAAATTCGTTCAGAAAATCATGAACTTTTTTCTCTACCACGACTCTTTCATTAATTAGTTCTGTAAGGTTCATTCCATTGATTCTACCTTTTTCTTTGAACCTCTTTAAAGTAGTCATCCAATCATAGAAAACGGGGGCGGTAAAACCAATTCCAACGAAGAAATATAAAATAAACCACCAACCATTGATACCTGTATCTATCAGATTATAGAGAGCTGTCAATAAAATGACATTAAACAAAGCAATGGTAATTACACCTAAAAATAATTTTACGGAACTCCAAAAAACAGGACGTTTCATTATTTTTTCTGTGAAGCTTTTCACCCATAAATAGGGAATGCCTGCATGAACTACTCCTAGCAAAGCGAAAGGAGCCATAAATAGCAAGTATAAAATTTCTTTTGCTCGACTACCAGAAGGATTCGTCTTTTTCCAAAAAAGTAACTGCTCGGAGACATTAGACTCCTCAAGTAATTGGTTGTATCTTTCAAGATCAAATTTAAGGTTCTCGAGTTCTTCTTTATTTCTTGCTTCATCGTTTAGCCATAGTGCTAACCGCTGAGAATATTTCCAGCGTTCAATTAGAGGTATTTTATGGTCAGAATTATGAAGATTCATCCCTTTCCGAGTAATTTTCATGATGTTCTCATGCAAAGGAGCTAACTCAATGTTTCTGTTGTCAGTTATTTGTTCCTGCATCAGAATTTCTATCTTCTTTGTCAAACTTGTGATTACTTTGTTGGGATTTTCTTCATATTCCTCCTTGTAATCATTCATGCAAATCTTATCAGCGTATGAAATTACTAGATCACTACGCATTTTTTTTGGATCAGAATAGTTACAGCCCATAGCGCAGATGTAAACTTTCTTTTTCCAGTTCATTTTTTCTAAAGCGATGAATCCAATTTTTACAGCGCCCTTTTTCACTGGTTTTAACCTTCTTAAAAATGTATCGTCAGTGAGACCTTCTCCAAAAACAATGATATTTTGCCCGACATTAAGAATCTTGGAGCAACGTTTAAACACAGCTTCATTCTTTTTCGTTGCATCTTTTCCGTCCAGTTGTCTATAGATTGGAAGAGTTTGAGCTGCCCACAAAAATGGTTTAGTAAACTTGGTGAAAACATCTGAACGAGTCATAAAAAATATAGATGGCCTGTTAAAGCCCGCAATAATTAATGGATCCATAAATGAAGATGCGTGATTACTGACATAGATCGTTCTGCCAAAAATTTGTTTGGGAGAATTAACCATTTTCCTGCGGGAGTAATATACCGCAAGGGGATAGGTCAGGAATATTTTCATTAAAAGATAGATGATACGCATATCAGAATATTGATTTTCTAAAGCAAATATAGAAAAAAGCGAATAGAAGCTAAGAAGACTACATTCTACTCTTGCTCATTACTTTTATTTTTTTCCATTTCTTTCTCCATCTCTTTTTTGACTTTTCTATTGTTTCCGATGTAGATCCCTAAGTTAATTTCATGGGTTCCGTTTTTTGCTGTCCTGATTGCTCCATTAGAAAATTCATAACCGTAAGAAAGATATAGGTTCTTTATCAAATTAACTCCGGCTTGTACAATGAATGAATTACTTGTCCTGTACTGTAGGCTAATCCAAATAGCATCATGGTAAAGAATCCTAGCTCCAAAATCTGCAGAAATGGGTGAATTTTCTGCAAATTTGATAAAAGCTGATGGCTCTAATTGGAAATCAGTGTTTACGTCAAATTTGTATTTTACTAAAAGAAACAAATGCCTGTTATATGAACTTTCCGTTGAAACATTATTGAATACTACATCATTTTTCAACGCCTGAGTTACAGAAACGCCTCCAAAAAATCGTTCGTTGTAGAATACAATTCCTGCGTTTGCGTCGAAAATATTTTGTGCAGATGAATTCCCAAGAAAGCTAGTGTAAGTTTGATCATCTTCTTGAAAAAGAACTACTCTGTCTTGGTTAATTCTGAAGTTACTCCACCCGATTCCAAGTCCAGCACCGAAGTTCATTTCATTCATCAAAGGCATATGAATAGCATAGGAACCATAAACGGCCGTTTTTGAAAAAGGACCAATTGCCTCATTAATAAATCGACCTCCTAAAATATGCTTTAACTCTCTAGTAGTATTTTTTGGGTTCTTAAATAAACTTTCATCCTTAGCATTAAATTCAGATAGGACCGATTTACGATTTGTTTTTATTTGACTATTACCTGTAAACATCATTGTTCTTGGTCCACCTTTGTATCCCAACCATTGTCTTCTCGATGTAACTTCAAAGTGCATTACGCCAGAAAGACCTCCAGCCGCTGGATTCACCATAAAAGGATTGTTAATCACATTAGAAAATTGTGATTCTTGTTGAGAGAAAATATTTTGAATAAATAATAAGCTGAAGCTAAATAGAATATATTTCATGATTTTCATCCGTTATTAATTAATGTATAATGCTAATGTCACCTGTATAAATCCTATTCTCATCGTCATTCAATTCTAGTTTAAAAAAGTAAGTTCCCATTGGAAGTCGTTCGTTATTGAGGGTTCCATCCCATGGTTCTTCATAACCAATAGACTCATAAACTACAGAGCCCCATCTATTGAAAATGACCAAGCGGCATTCTGGAAACAACTCTTCTAAGTAGAGAATTTCAAACAAATCATTTTTACCATCCAAATTAGGAGTTATTAAGGTTGGAAAAACGGGGTCAAAGCCATCACATAATGTTGCAATAACTATCAACGAATCCATAACAGTTGGACACCCATCAATCGAAACACTGTAGGTAATGATGTTTTCACCGATGTCAAAATTACTTAATGTTGCCATACCTGACGAGGAAGGAACAATAGATGTTAGGTTAGATAGTGCTTCCCAGAGAACAGTTTGATCAGCAATTGGAATTCCAGCCGTTACAGGAAAGTTGACATCATCTTCTTGACATATAGTAGTATCTGAAGTTAAAATAGTTGGAATTAAATTAGATAGAACGAACAGCGTATCTGAGGTAGATGGACATCCATTATTTCCGACTGTCCAAACAAAATATTGCCAACCACTTGATTGCATGTTGGCCGTTGTGACATTAGAAGATGGAGTCACGATGAACGCATCTGAATCAGTTGTCCAAAGACCGTTTCCATTTGTTACAACACCAGTGATTAAATCAATACTAGACAGTTCACAAGCAAACATAGTATCAATAGGAATACTCGCAGGAATAGGTGATATTGCAGTAAATACCACTACTGTATCCGATAAACTACCACAGCTGCCTGAACTTACAGTCCAAATAAAACTATTTTCTCCATTTAGTAATGAATTAACTCCCGTAGAATTGACAAATTGGTTATTAAAATTCCCTCCACCACTTAAAATAGACCATTGACCAGTACCTGATGAAATGGGATCAGCGTCAAGTAGAACTGAAGTTGCATCACATACACGAATAGTGTCAATGGCAATATTTGCTATTGATGGGAAGTCTAAGATTTCCACCTGGAATGAACAGGTGCTTGTATTTCCAGAAGAATCGGCTACTTCATATTGTAAGGTTGTTATTCCAATTGGAAAGTTACTTCCTGAAGAAAGACCGGTTCCATCAATTTGGTAAAAATAATTGAAGCAATTATCAGATGGAATCGGATCTGAAAAGGTCGCAACTGGGTTGCATTGAGAAATGTTTGAAGGACAACTGATTGTAGGAGCTTGACTTTCTAAAACAAGTAAATTAAACGGGCAGGAAACACTATTGCCACCGGCATCTGTGACTAAGATCGTTATTGGTGTCATCCCTGGATTTACGACTGTTCCAGAAACTGGATTTTGAGAAATTGTGAAGTTGGGACAATCATCAAGAACCAATGTCAAGGACCCATAATTAGGAAGTATATAGTCACAGCTTGTTCCATTATTAACTGGAGGAACTGTTGGGCAAGTTACCGTCGGTGGAGTAATGTCTATAGGAGAAATTGTTGTGATGCACGTTCCTTGATTTCCTTGCTCATCTATCAATGTTAATAGGACAGGAAGAATACCAGTACCAATTGACCCAACCGGAGGGTTTTGCGTAACGGTCATGTTACCAAAAACAGAACAGTTGTCAGTCCCGGTCACTGAATCTGTCAAGTCAGGGAGAGTGTATTGACAACTTGAATTAATTGCCAACGAAAAATCAGCTGGACAAACAGGAACAGGGCTTGTTGTGTCAGAAATCAATGCACTAAACTGGCAATCTACAGAGTTACCAGATTCATCCGAAATTGTCATTGTGACAAGTGTAGTGCTTGATATTAAGGTCCCAGAAACAGGATTTTGAGTAATAACTAGATTACCAATTAAAGAACAATTATCAGTTGCAGTTATAAGTGAAGAGTAATCGGAAAGCGTTCCTTGACAACCAACATCAGCAAAGACACTCTGGTTAGGAACACAAGCACTAACAATTGGTGAGATCTGATCATTGACGGTTAAATTGAATAAACAAATTCCTATGTTTCCTGCAGTATCCTGAACAGTTAAAGTAACAGTTTGCAAACCAACTGGTAATAAGGCCCCAATTGGAGGTGATTGAGAATACGTTAGAGTAGCAGGTAAGCTACAATTGTCCAAACCTACACTAGATGTACTGAAATCCACTAAATTGTAATCACAACCAACATCAGTACTCACAGTGGAGTCATTTGGACAAGTTACAGTTGGTGAAATAGTATCCAATGTTTGTAAGAAAAAATTACAAGTCGATGTATTGCCTGAAGCATCTGTTGCGACAATACTAATATTAGTTGAAGCACCAATTGTTAACCCCGAACTTGGAGATTGAGACAATGTAACAACACCAAGAGCAGAACAATTGTCAGAAGAAGATGCAAGAGCTAAATAGTCACCAATTATAGCATCGCAATTACTTGTCATAATAACATTTTGTGTTCCAGGACATGTTACAGAAGGAGAAACTGAATCGAAAATGGTTTGTGTAAAAGAACACTGACTTTGATTTCCTGCTGCGTCTGTTGCCGTTAAAACGATAGTAGGAGAATCATTTACATTTATCAAGGTTCCAGGAAGAGGTGTCTGAGTAACTGTTGGAAGACCAAGACAGACGTCAACTGCCGAAGCAAGTGCAGTATAATCAATAATTGTCGCCGTGCATGAAGCATCAACATAAAGAGGAACCACTGCTGGACAAATAATTATTGGAGCAGTTATATCCATTCCAGTGAGCAAAACGTTGTCAATTGAGAAGGGATTTAGAGAAGATTCAGTATTGTCATAAATGAACCGAAAGCCCAACCAAAAGACTGTTCCTTCAAGCACTGCCGGCAATGTTAGTGAAGTACTCGTCCAATTAGGAGTAGATGTATAGGAAGTTCCAATAACATTCCAAGTTACCCCTGCATCAGTAGAATAAACTAATTCTCCAATATCTCCAATTGCATCAATTTTAAAATCAAAACTGAGACTTAGATTATTAAGACAGCTTGCATTAATGCTGACATAATTGATAACTGAGTCTGATCCTACTAAAGAATTTGAATAAGCGTATTGTTCATTGTTTGTCACACCGCATCCAGCAGAATTGTCACTAATGTACATGGCATTTCCGCCTGCTAAACTTGGTCCGTTTCCAGAACAATTGTCAATTAACCATAGGTTTGGATTGATAGACCCAAATGAGTTCCAAAGTGCAGTTGGTGTCTCGAAATCATCACTAAATAACGTAGTTTGAGTGTGGGCGACTGTGCCTAATCCAAAACAAAACAGTACGAAAATTGACTTCATCATAAAAACTAATCTTTAAACTATATTTAACAGCTTTAGCCGTTTCTATGCAAATATAGTAAAAAGAGCCTTGAGCAAGATTTTTGTTAATAAGTGAGCTAAAATACTTGATAAGCAGTCAGTCGTGCGATTGGGCAAAGTTCTTCACAACCTTTTTGCTGAAAACTTTTCTAAATCACTAAAAAACTTCAAAGCCTATTTCTTAACTTCGAGTAATAATAGATTAAGCAATGAAGAAAGTAGCTATCATTTGTGGAGGTTTTTCCTCAGAATTTGATATATCGATTAAAAGTGCGATTAACATTCAATCAAATTTTCCCGAAGGCTATGATGTGCACCTTATTTTGTTAAAAAAAGAAGGGTGGTTCGCTAAAATTGGTGACAAAGAAATCCCTTTTGATGAGAAAAAGATGTCATTTTCAATAGACGATTTGATTATTAAAATTGATTTGGTTATTGTTTACATTCATGGAGACCCAGGAGAGAATGGAAAAATACAAGCTTATTTGGAGATGATAGATATGCCTTATGTTAATTCAGGACCATTGGCTTCTCAGCTTTCATTTGATAAGTGGTACTGTAATCAATTTTTGAAAGGATTCGGTTTTAACGTTGCAAAGTCCATTTATTGGACAGATGAGAGTGACATTCCAAGCAATACATCAATTGTCAAACAATTAGGTTTGCCAGTATTTGTAAAACCATGCGATTCTGGGTCCAGCTACGGGATTTCTAAAGTTGCGAAAGAAGAAGATATTAAGGAGGCAATTAAGGAGGCCTTTAAAGAAGGTGAAACAGTTATTATTGAGAGTTTCTTAGATGGAATTGAAGTGACCTGTGGAGTCTATCGTTCTAAAAATGGACTTATTGCATTGCCATTAACTGAGATAGTATCAGAGAACGATTTCTTCGACTTTGAAGCAAAGTACAAGGGTCTTTCTGAAGAAATTACACCGGCAAGAATAAGTGATGAAATCACGTTGAAAATTCAACAAATTTCAAAAGACATTTATCGACTTTTACAATTAAAATCCATCTCAAGAGTTGATTTTATTATAGTTGATGGACTCCCTGTGATTATTGAAGTCAATACAACACCGGGTTTTTCCAATGAAAGTATTGTTCCTAAAATGATTAAAGCTTCAGGTAGGAGTATTAGAGAATTTTGGGGGGAAATTTTGGAGGCTGAGGTGAGTTAGCAATTCATTGCATCTTAAAGCTCCTTTTGCATCAAATAATGTTGTATTTCATCAAAGAGAAGATAACTTTCTTTAACGGTTTCGTATCCTAAGCTTTCATAAAAAGTGACGGCATTCTCTCTAGCGTGTAAGATAATTTTAGCGCTGTTATTTTTAAATGCAAAATTTTCAATTCCATTCATTAGCATTCTGCCAAAGCCTTTTCGAACAGACAATGGATGAACACAAAAATAACGAACTTGAAACCTATGTGAGTCTATTTTGTCAAGTCTCCCAGCAGCTTTTAATTCTTTGTTCTCAAACAATGCGAAATGGTAAGCAGATTTATCTCCTTCATCTTTTTCGCTTCCTAGTGGTTGTGCCCAAGGTTCCCGAAGTACAGTAAAACGTAATTGGTAATAGGATTCCCACTCGGCTATGGTTTTTGGAGATCTGATTTCAATCATTTCCTTTGAAAATTACAGATTTAATACGCTTTGTTAGGACACCATCAATAACTTCTTCAAGTACTAAATTCTGGGCTTCTTTTTCTGAGAAAACTTCACGTAAATCTTTTACTTTACCCGCGGGAACGTTCATTTTCTGCAATTCATTTAACAATTCTAAAGCATTCATTTTATTGATTCTTGATTGTAATTGTTGTGCTAAAATAACGCGGTTAATAACCCTTGATTGATTATCAATGTACATTTCGTCTGCGATTAATGCGTCAAGCTGTAGTGTCGAGCAAAGCTTTTTAAAATGAAGATTTGAACCAATAGCAAAAGTGATGGTTTCTCCATCCTTGGTGGTAAATAACTCCCCATATGGAGCAATATTAGGATGCAGCGAACCTATTCTTTTTGGAACGTGATTTACCATTAAATAATTTGATGCTTGATTAACTAAACTGCTCACTGCTGCATCGTATAATGAAACATTAATTGCTTTTCCTTGTCCCGTTTTTTCTCTTTCATAAAGAGCAAGAAGTATCGCCTCCTTTAGATGGTGTGCCGCTAAAACGTCAATCACGGCAATGGGAATTTTTACAGGTCCACTCTCTGGAGTACCATTCATAGACATTATACCTGACTCAGCTTGAAGAATTAAATCGTAGGCCACCCGATCACTTTCTGATCCATACCCACTGATCTTGCCATGGATTAATCTTGGATTATAAGTAAGAAGATCTTTATCTTCAATTTTTAATTTTATATCGTCTCCTTTTTTGAAATTGGTAACAAGAATATCTGCTTTCTTAATGAGTTTTATAAACTGAGAATGATCATCCTCCTTCGTTAAATCCAGCTGAATATATTTCTTGCCATAATTTATACTTGAGAAATAAGCTGAAACAGGACTGTCTTTATTCTCTTTCGGAAGCTTCCAACTCCGCGTAACATCGGGATGCTCAGGATGTTCAATTTTAATTACTTGAGCGCCTAATTCGGAGAAATAAGTAGCTACCGATGGACCTGCAAGTACGGAACTTAAATCAATGACTAATAGATCAGAGAGCATTTTTTTCTTTTAGTTAAATTAAAATTTTATCACCTATATATAATAGAGATGTCCTTTTCTTTAATGTTATTATGTTTCAACCATCGTTCTAAACCTTCTTTATTAGCATTCCTGAAAAAGTCACTATGCTCAAGAGGACCAGCACTTGAATATCCATTGAGAGTTGGTACCTGTAATTCTAAGGCAGCTTGCATTGCATCAATATGAGTAACAAAAAAGGATTCAGAATTATCAATCAGTGCAAAGGCGATATCGCCTTCATTCACGCTGTTCCTTATAAGGTTGATAACCTCAGACCTTCTAGCTGCAATATCTTGCTTTTTTTGTCGAATCATTTTTTGTGGAACAAAAGAATTATCGAAGAAAACGAGAAGAAAAAACAAATAACTCCATTTTCGAGGAGTTTTACGTAGTAATTGGATAATTCCAATGAGAATCATGAATAGTGTAACATGAATAAATCGATTCATAACGCGAATGCTATTCATTCCAGGAAGCTTAAAAATGAAATGATAGAGCGAAGCACCACTTTCTGTTTTGAAAAAGAAGAGGAAAATAATAAAAGTGGCAACCGTTATAGACCAAGTTAGCTTCGAAACAGTTTTTTTCTTAATCCACCAAAAAAGCCATAAAATAGGAAACGAAATTAGACCCAAAGTAGGAATTAATCCCATAAAGTTATAATGTAGCCAGAAAAACACTGAACTTGGACGAGAATTGTTGTGAAGAAACATCCACACTTGTGTCGCTTCATTTGGAAATAGATATGATTTTAAAGTAGGTAACATTCCTTCAGCCTCATGATAATATTTAAAGCCAACTATTTCTGACATGGATAAATATGGTAAAAACAACCAGAGCATGGCTGTAATTGAAACACCAATGATTAATAAATTCTTTAGGATTTCTTCTTTTCTGAAAAGAAGAAGAAAAAAAAGAGGTTCTTTTTTGATTAGAGCATAAAGAAATATAAAAAAGATACTAAAATACATAAGAAAGAAACCTGTGTAAATAACGCAGTAAAACTGAAATACTATTCCAAATGAGAGCAGTGCCAAATATTTAGTTTTTTTAGTGTCAACTAACATTGTTCCAGCATAAAACACAATCGGAACACAAAAGCGAATGATCATTTGCATATAACCTAACTGTCCAAAATTGAATATAGTAAAAGCAAAAATCCAGGCTGTAATTATGGCGAGGTCCCATCTTTTAAACCATTTTTTAACAACAAAAAATGTGGACCAAAAATTTAAAGAGCAGATAACAATCCACCAAAGTTGATAAGATGTTTCATATGAGAATCCACTCATTCTCCAAAAAGAGTAAATGGGCATTGTCCCTATCATGTTGTCTGAAATAGCAATTGTGTTTTCAAAAGGGAACATAAAATTAGCATCCCAAAATCCATTTGTATTGCCAATCATCCATTGGTGACCATTTTCTAAAAGAAAATTAATAAATCGTGAATCCCCGATGTCACCAGGGATGTATTCTAGATTGGTTCCTAATATACGAAGACAGAAATACCAAAGACCAAACAAGAAAACTAGCATAGGAACTATTGTTTCCTTGTTTTTAAGGAGGTGAACACCTGATAGTAATTTCGATTTGTAAGTTGCTATTCTCATTGATTACAATGATAAGTAAATTTGCCCCCTTTTAACCACTAAATCACTGGTAATGTTATCGGTATATAGCGAGCCGGTTCCAAGTCCTTGAGGGAGTTCATTGTCATATTCACCTACGAACTGGCAAATGGCATTCAATCCTATATTGGACTCGAGTGCGGAGGTCATCCACCATTCAATCTTTCTTTCTTCTGCCAATTGGATCCATTCTTCACAACCCGATATACCTCCATGCAAACTCGGTTTAAGAATAATGAATGGTGGTTGTATGGTGTCAAGAAGTTGTATTTTTTCTTCCAATTCATTCACTCCTATTAATTCTTCATCCAAAGCAATTTTTAGTGGAGAATCAAGACATAACTTTTGCATTTCTTTATATTGTCCCGCTTTGATGGGTTGCTCTACAGAATGAATATCTAGTTTTGCCAAGGATTGCAATTTATTCAAAGCGTTTTCTGCTGTAAATGCGCCATTTGCATCTACACGCAAGGTGATTTCAGCAGAAGAGAATTTCTTGCGAATTGTTCTTAAAATGTTTAGCTCTGTTTCAAAATCAATTGAGCCGATTTTCATTTTTAAAACAGAAAAACCCAATAAAATTTTTTCCTCAATCTGTTGTTGCATAAAATCTTTAGAACCCATCCAAATCAAACCGTTTATTGAAATTTTTTGTTGACCTCGTGAAAAGGGGTTGTCAAAATAGAGATTTCCTCCTCCGTTTTTTAGATTAAGCATTGCACACTCCACTCCAAATTTTATCGAAGGCCAATCTTGTAAATCGAGCGATAAATTCTTACAAACGTCTATTAACTTTTGTTCATACAATTCAAAAGTTTCAAAATCTGGTGACAAGCCAGGAATGATACTGCATTCTCCAATCCCAATTATTGAAGGCTGATCTTTCTTCCAAATTTCAATAAACCAAGCGTGTTTCTCTGTGAGAACCCCTCGACTTGTTCCACTTGGAAGTTTAAAATGAAACGTTTTTTTATGAAATTGCGCTTTTATCATAATAGAAACAGACCAATGGAGGTGAATAATGAGAGTGCAAAGGTTGCTAGAGCTACTTTTTTTAACTCTGGATCAAATTCTTCTGGATTTTTTGTGGACATTACTTTTTTTAAATGAAGAAGTAAGACAATGCATGGAAGTAATGCTAAATTCAATAATGGCTCCTCTATTTTTTGAATAAAGATGGTTAGGGAACTAATCGCGGTTATGACTAATAGAGCATGATAAATTTTGGCAGAATTAGGTCCCATTTTAACGACCAATGTGTTTTTTTTTGCCTTTAAGTCGTTTTCGAAATCACGCATATTGTTCAAGTTTAGAACCGCAACACTCAGCAATCCGACAAAAATTGAAAGCAATATATTTTCTGATATAAAATGAGGAGCATAAAGAGAATAAACACCAAGAACACTAACTCCTCCAAAAAAGAAAAGTACCATTAAATCTCCTAAACCATGATATCCGTATGCATTCCTCCCAATCGTATAGGAAATTGCGGCGATGACACTCGCAATTGTGAGACCTATATAGAACCAAACTGTTGCTAAATTCATGTTTTGGACAGAAAAATAAATTAATAAGCCAGCAGATATAAAACTAAGAATTGATGTAAAAATAACAGCAATCTTCATATTTTTAGGTGAAATTTCGCCTGATTGAACTGCTCTTTTTGGCCCAATACGATCTTCATTGTCAGTTCCTTTTAGTCCATCACCTAAATCATTTGCAAAGTTAGAAAGTACTTGAAAAAATATAGTTGTTACTAACGCCAAAGTAAAGATGGTTATATTCCAATATCCATTGAAATGGGCTACAGAAGAACCTAAAATAATTCCAGAAAGAGAAAGCGGTAATGTTCGTAAGCGCATAGCACTAATCCAAGCTCTGGTTTTTGACATAAAACAAATGTAGTTAAAGGTGAAGTTTTGAGCAAGAGGATTTAGCATGAGTATTGAATTATGATATGTATTGGGATTCTTCGCTCTATGCTATTACTACGTACTCTCTACTATTGCTTCCACTTTTTCCTATCTTTGTCTTATGAAAATTCCAGCAAATGAAGTTGCGTTAAGTAAAATGTTAAACATTCAGTTTCCCGTCATTGTTGCTCCTATGTTCTTAGTTTCCAACAAAGAAATGACTATTGCTGCAATAAAATCAGGAGCTACTGGTGCAATACCGGCATTGAATTATAGAACAATTGATGAATTGAGAATAACTATTCAAGACATTAAAAAAGCAACTGATGGACCATTTGGAATAAATCTCATTGTCAATAAGTCAAATTTCTTATACAAAGAACAACTAAAGGTTTGTTGTGAAGAAAAGGTTGATTTTTTAATTACATCCTTAGGCTCTCCTAAAGAAACAATTAGAGAAGCACACAAAGTAGGAGTGAAAGTTTTCTGTGATGTTGTAAACGTAGAATACGCCAAAAAAGTAGAAGCTCTCGGAGCAGATGCAATAATTGCTGTAAATAAAGAGGCAGGGGGCCATGCAGGACCAATGTCATACATGGAATTGCTACCAATGTTAAAAGATCAATGTAAGATTCCAGTTATCTCTGCAGGTGGAGTAGGGAATGGAAAGGAAATAGCGAGTATGATAGAATATGGAGCTGATGGCATCTCTATGGGAAGTGTTTTTATAGCATCAAATGAGGCAGGCGTCTCACAAGAGTATAAGCAGGCTTGTGTAGACTATGGTAAAGAAGATATTGTGTTGACAACAAAGTTATCCGGAACGCCTTGCACTGTTATTAATACTGAATACGTTAAGAAAGTAGGAACTAAACAGAACTGGTTTGAACGTCTGTTAAATAAGAACAAACGGTTAAAAAAATGGTTTAAAGCATTCACTTTCTTTAAAGGAATGAAAAGTCTTCAAAAGGCAGCATTTAGTTCAACATATAAAACAGTTTGGTGCGCAGGTCCTTCAATAGAACACATCAAGTCGATTCGTCCTCTTCGTGAAATTATTTCCGAATTAAAGAAAGAATATGAAGAAAACTAAAGAAATCACGCTTCGTAAAATGAAACGAAAACTTTGGCTCTTAGGTATCTTTAAGATTCCGATTATTGGCTTTATTAAACCTGAACTTCTTTTCCTAAACAATGAAGAAAGCAGGGTCAGAATCAAGTTAAGAAGAAGAACCAAGAATCACCTCAATTCAATGTACTTCGGCGGATTGACTGTTGGCGCTGATATAGCTGCTGGATTACATGTTTTTTACTTTTCGGAAGTATTGGGGTATAAAATTTCGTTTGCTTTTAAGGGATTCAACGCTGATTTCATAAAGAGAGCAGAAACAGATGTTATCTTTAAAATTGATCAAGGAGAATTAATCCATAAAGCAATCACTACTTCATATGAAACGAAAGGAAGAGTTAATCAAATTGTCGATGTTGTTGCGATTGATCTAAACGAGGATGTTGTAGCGAATTTTAAGTTGGTAGTTTCTGTAAAAGTGAAGTAAAGAACTATTTTTTTATCTTCGCATACTATATAAACTATATTAGATGAAATTCATCCATCCAGAACAAGCCAAGTTAAAAATGAATAAAGAGAATTTCTTTATTCTTGATATCAGAGAACAGTATGAATACGATATCTGTAAAATTGAGGCACTGCATATACCAATGAGTGAAATATTATCAAGAATAGATGAAATCAGTCGGGAGAATGATGTTGTTGTCATGTGTAAATCGGGAAATCGAGCAATAGCGGTAGCTAATTTGTTAATAACCGATTATGAATATTCTAATGTGTACGTGCTTGAGGGAGGTATCCTAGCTTGGATAGAACAAATTGAACCTAATTTAGAAAAGTATTAATGTCAAAAAGGTCAACTTTACAGTTAGGAATACTTGTGTTAAAAGGTGTAGCAATGGGAGCAGCTGATGTGGTTCCAGGTGTTTCAGGAGGTACTATTGCATTTATTTCTGGGATTTATGAAGAACTAATTGACAGTATTAATAAAATTAATGTCCAAGCATTTAAAATATGGAAAAAAGAAGGTTTTAATTCTTTTTGGAAACAGATCAATGGTACTTTTTTTATTTTTTTATTTTTAGGTATTGGGATTAGTGTTTTTAGCCTGGCGAAATTGGTTAATTATTTATTGGTAGCGTACCCTATTCTTATTTGGAGTTTTTTCTTCGGACTTATTATTGCAAGTATTTGGTTAATTGGCAAGACAATTTCGAAGTGGAATCCAGCTCTTATTAGCGCTTTAATAATTGGAGCGATGGCCGCTTTTTACATCACAACTATTCAGTCTGTCGCAAGTATTGACTCCAATTGGTATATCGTTCTGAGTGGTGCTATTGCTATTTGTGCGATGATCCTTCCAGGTGTTTCGGGAGCATTTATTTTACTATTACTAGGAAGTTATGATAAAATTTTGGAAGCCATATCAGAACGAGATTTAATTATCATAGCACTCTTTGCATTTGGCTGTGGTATTGGAATATTAACATTTGCAAGAGTTTTAAAATATCTTTTTTCTAAATTCAAAGAAATAACAATAGCGATACTAACTGGTTTTATGATTGGCTCTTTAAATAAAGTATGGCCATGGAAAATAACAAAAGAATATAGAGTCAATTCCCATGGAGAAAGCGTCCCGTTTATACAAGATAATGTTTTACCGAATTTTTCAGATAGTGAAGCTCAAATAAGTCTGGCAATTGTTTTCTTAATAATTGGCTTTTTAGTAATTTTCATCTTGGAAAAGTTTGCCCCAAAAGAAAATTAAATACTTAGTTGATGTATGAAAAAATACGGTCTTATCGGTCAGTCGCTTAATTATTCATTTTCTCGAGTATTTTTTAAAAGTTTTTTTTCTAAGCATGAAATAGATGCTGTCTATGAAAACATCGAACTTTCTTCGATAGAAAATATACAGACTATTATGAAAGAAGACTATGATGGATTAAACGTAACGATACCTTATAAGGAAGAGATTATTCCTTATTTGGATATCATTGAAACTGAGGCGAGAGAAATCGGTGCAGTTAATGTTCTTAGCTGCAGTAATGGTAAACTAATAGGACACAATACTGACGCATATGGTTTTCACCAGTCAATTAAACCGTTTCTGACAAATCAACATGAGCGAGCAATCATTTTTGGTACTGGTGGTGCATCAAAGGCAGTTGAATATGTTCTTAAAAATTTAGGTGTTAATGTTATTTTTATTTCACGAACACCTAAAAGTAAGAATCAATTCTCCTACAATGATTTAAACGAAAACATGATTAATGCCTGTAAGTTAATCGTTAATTGCACGCCAGTTGGTACTTTTCCTGATGCAGAAAATTATATTAGCATGCCTTTTTCAAGCCTTACTAAAAATCACTTAGTAGTTGATTTAGTGTATAATCCATCGAAGTCAATGTTTCTTCAAAAAGCAGAAGAGCGTGGGGCGATGATATTGAATGGAGAGTCAATGCTTAAACATCAAGCACTAAAGTCATGGGAAATCTGGAATCGTTAAGTAAGGATCTGTTAGAGAAAATAGAAGATGGATACACTCAAAAATTTCATTTTCTTGAAAGTGCAAAGAATGAACCTGAAATTGCAAAAATAATTTCAGGATTTGCCAACACAACAGGAGGAGTATTGTTGATCGGTATTAAGACGAATGGGAAAGTAATAGGTGTTAACCCTTCTCATGTGTTAAAAGAGATTGACTTAATTTCTGAAAAACTTATGATTGGACGAATTTCAATAAAGTTAGAAAAAACATTATTTGGAAGGCACTTTTTAATTTTAATTCAAATAACAAGTTTAAATTCAAAGGTGGCCGTAAGGGTAAATGGGAGTACCACCTATTTTTTGCGTGTAGATTCATTAACAGTATCGGCCAATAAAATTATTTTGAAAGCTTGGAGCTTATTGAAGCAAAAAAAAATAATTAAATTAATTGATGTCCACGATGAAATACTCCATTTATGTGATAACAAGGATTTTATTAGTTTGTCCTTTATATATCAGACAGTAAATTATAGGAATAAGCTGCTAGATTTGGCATTATCTGAATTAATTGCGTTAAATAAAATGAGAGTAATCCCTGTTCAAAATGAAATAAGATATTCTTCGTTATGTTAATTTTTTAATAAAAAACACAGAATAAGTTTGAATTTTCACAATCTTTTGTATATTCAAACGATTTTAAAAAACAAATAATACAATTATTGAATGGGAAGACCAGCAACAAAACCAGCAAGATTAAAAGATGGATTCTATATAGAAGTAAAGAACCTTGGAAGCGGAAGTGTTTTGATAAGGAGAGATACTAAAGAACAAATGATTCTCGCAGCAGAAGATTATTCACGCATGAAAACTGTAAATGTACTTGGAGAAATGAAAAGTGATAAGTGGTTAGATAAAGTGAAACCTAAGAAAAAGAAGAAGAAATAAGGTTCGAAATCTTTAAAATCTGATTAAAATACCGAAGTCGCTTTTATTTGAGCGATTTTTTTCATTTCTTTCACTTTGTAATTCAATGAGTTAAGTATTGTTAGGAAAAAAGATATTTTTTTTTGATAAAAAGCTATTGTTGTATAGAAAAGAGTGTCTATCTTTGCCCCCCGCTTAGAGCGCTAGGTGTTGGATTTGAGTTTTGAGAAAAAACTTTCAAAAGTTTTTCATAAAAGCTTGTTAATATAAAAATTGCATGTATCTTTGCGGTCCCTTAACGAACGAGTTGGGGATTTATAATGGATATTTTGTTTGATTATTGAGTTAATTAGATGGAGCAATAAAAGTTCTTTGAGATATTGAGAAATAAGGAAACAGCGTAAAGATTAAATTAAACGAATGAGCCTCAACAGAATTCAAAGTTTTATACAACGGAGAGTTTGATCCTGGCTCAGGATGAACGCTAGCGGCAGGCTTAACACATGCAAGTCGAGGGGTAACACGATTGAGCTTGCTTAATTGGTGACGACCGGCGAACGGGTGCGTAACGCGTATGCAACCTACCTTTTACTGGAGGATAGCCCGAAGAAATTCGGATTAATAC
>Ga0316208_1000549_pt1 | contig 44148 bp, 38 predicted proteins | sample 3monopyrite_MG_FD_204944 | JGI IMG/M metagenome (GOLD analysis project Ga0316208, IMG submission 204944) | Microbial mat bacterial communities from mineral coupon in-situ incubated in ocean water Damariscotta River, Maine, United States -... | ecosystem: Environmental > Aquatic > Marine >...
AGAATTTATTAGGGCGGGTTGAGTATGTGTCGCAAATGGGAACGCAGGTAACCGATTATCGTTTTATTAAATCTGGAGCATTACATAAAGCAAATGGTGGTTACCTTATTATTGATGCACAGAAACTGTTAACACAAGCCTATTCCTGGGAAGCTTTAAAAAGAACATTACTTGCAAAAAAAATTAATATTGAGTTTTTAGGGGATAGCACAGGGTTAGTTAATGCTGTATCGCTGGAACCAGAAGCAATACCGCTTGATATTAAAGTTATCCTCGTGGGCAGCCGTGCTTTGTATTATGTACTAGAAGAGGATGATCCTGAGTTTGCTGAACTGTTCAAAGTCGAAGTGGATTTTTCAGAAACGATTCATTGCACTAAAGAATCGTTAAACCAATATGCACAGGTGATAGCAACATTAATTCGTAAGAATAAACTGATGGCATTTAATCAACAAGCTGTAAAGCGTACCATTGAATATGGTATGCGGCAGATTGAGGATTCAACACAGCTTTCAACACATATGCATAGCATGTTGGATCTGTTGGTAGAATCAAACCATTGGGCAAAGAAAGAAAAACAATCGATAGTACGGGGTGAAGATGTGCAATTAGCTATCGATAAACAAATATACCGTGCAGATCGTAGTCGTGAAAGAATTTATGATGAAATCAAAAAAGGCACCGTGCTTATTGATGTGAGCGGAAAAAAAGTTGCCTGCGTTAATGGTTTATTTGTTATTGAAACAGGGCGGCTTGAATTTGCACAACCTGCACGTATTACCGCAAATATTCGTATAGGTGATGGTGATATTATTGATATAGAACGTGAAGTTGATTTAGGTGGCTCACTACATTCTAAAGGAATACTCATTTTATCATCCTATTTGGGATCTCATTACGCAACTAACAAACCTCTTTCCTTAGCGGCCAGTTTAGTTTTTGAGCAGTCTTACGGGCCGGTTGATGGAGACAGCGCATCTGTTGGTGAGCTTTGCTCATTATTATCTGCTATTGCCAACGTTGCGGTAAAACAATCTTTAGCGATTACAGGCTCTGTTGATCAGCAGGGTAATGTTCAGGCAATTGGCGGTATTAATGAAAAAATCGAAGGTTTTTATGATATTTGCAAGCTAAAAGGTTTCAGCAATGAGCAAGGTGTTATTATACCGGCTGTAAATGTTCCGCATTTAATATTAAGAGATGATGTTGTTGATGCAATAGAAAAAAATCAATTTTTTATCTATCCTGTTAGTACTGTTGATGAGGCTATTTCATTATTAACTGATTTACCTGCAGGGCAGCGTAATGATGAAGGTGCATTTCCTGAAGACTCAATAAACTATAAAGTGGAGCAACGTTTACTTGAGTTAGCAGAGCTGAAACATGAAGACCACCAAAAAGACGAACACGATCATGAACATCCTGAACATGATCGTGATAAAAATCAAAAAAGGATAAATGAGTAGAAAGATGAAAGTACAAAATACAATTGAAAAAAAATTAAGCGATGATTTTCAACCACTACACCTTGAAGTGGTTAACGAAAGCAGTAATCACAATGTACCTGCAGGCTCTGAATCTCACTTTAAAGTGGTTGTGGTGTCCCCTGTCTTTGCCGGAAAGAATTTGCTTGGGCGCCATCGTTTAATTAATACAACGTTAGCTGAAGAACTAAACGGTATTATTCATGCTTTAGCCATTCATACCTACACAGAAGAAGAATGGAAAGAAGAAACAAATGGTGCTCCAATGTCACCGCCATGTCTTGGTGGTGGAAAATAACCTTTATTTTGCTCTTTCAAAAAATGAAGAGCATATTAGCGTATTGTTGTATTATCTCACTTCGATATCAAAACCTATAAATCATTCTATTTTGAAATAAGATATTTAGGTCTCTCATCTTTCTTCCAAAAAGTGTGTTCTGATAAATTGTATTGAAATACAGTTAAATACGATTTTTTTGCTACAGATTCCCTTTAAATTGCCGATAAGTGTAATAAATCTAATCGATATGTGTACTTAGAGGCATAAGGGGGTAACGCAGTTGGATTTCGCAACTTTAATCGGGCTCATCATTGGTTCCGCTGTGATTGCAATGGCGATGTTAAGTGGTTCTGATATATCTACATTTATCAATATTCCGGGGCTTATGATTGTTCTGGGTGGAACCTTCGCTTCAACATTGATTAAATTTCCAATTGGTGACTGTTTTAGAGGGATTTGGCTCGCTGTTAAAAAAGCTTTCTGGCAAGAGGTTGAGCACCCGGTAGAGTTAATCCAACTAGCCAACACCCTTACTAATATAGCGCGTAAGCAGAGTCTTATTGCGCTGGAAAATGTTGAAGTTAGAAATACACTATTTAAAAAAGGTATTCAATTATGTGTCGATGGACGAAAACCTGAGTTCATACGAAATGTACTGACAAAAGAAATGAACCTGTCGATAGAGCGGCATGAGATGAGTGAGAAAGTATTTCGAGCTATGGGTGATTCAGCGCCAGCTTTTGGCATGATAGGGACATTGGTCGGATTGGTGCAAATGCTGAGTAATATGAAAGATCCTAGCTCTATCGGGCCGGCCATGGCGGTGGCATTATTGACTACGCTTTATGGAGCATTGTTTGCTAACTTAATAGCATTGCCAATTGCCGATAAACTGAAAAGTCGTACTGATCAAGAGTACGTCAATAATTCTTTAATTATCGAATGTGTGTTGGGTATCTTACAAGGCGTTAACCCACGAATTCTCGATGAACTACTTGAATCTTATCTTCCTTCAAGCAAGCGTAGTGTGCTAAACACCAATGATAATGAAACAGAGGAAATAATAGCAGATGAACCTGCCTGATATTTTCAGTATGCGCAATGAAAAATAAATCATCCTCAGGTAGTTCCAACAACACTCCTGCTTGGATGGTGACATTTGCAGATTTGATGGCATTGATGATGACTTTCTTTGTATTGTTATATTCTTTTTCAAAAGTAGATGAAGGCAAATATAAATCGATAGTTGATTCTCTTTCTCAGGGTTTTGACGGTGTGCAATGGATAAAACGGCATTTTTTGGATGATGATACGATAGGTCCAGAACCAGGTGTCCTTTCACCTCCTATCGTAACTACCCTGAAACCTGATCTTTCAAAAGTACAGCTATTTGATCAAATACAACTTGAACAAGCGCACCAAGGACTATCACAAGAAAATATATCTCCTAGTGATAGTGAAGTGCTTTTTGAGAAATTGAATAAGAGCTTCAAAAAAGAAATTGAATCAGGCCTACTAGTTGTCGAACTAAAAAGTGATAAGACAGTGATACGTTTTCCTGAAAATGTTTCATTTACCTCAGGCAGTAATCAGTTAGTGCAAAATTTTTTACCTATTATCCATCGTATCAGTATAATTTTAAAAAACTCCACCAGTAATATTTTGATTGCTGGCCATACCGATGATCGTCCCATAGCAACAAAACGTTTTCGTTCAAACTGGGAATTATCAACTTCTCGGGCGGTCTCTGTAGCTCATCACCTATTGGAAACCTATCAAGTAAACCCAAATCAGATCGTGGTTGCCGGACATGCGGATACTCAACCACTTGAGCCAAATAATTCTAATGAACAACGTGCAAAAAATCGACGTGTTGAAATTAGTATATTTAACGATGAAAGTATTTGATGTTATAAGGAGTTAAATAATGTCACCGCTTAATATTCAATCGATAGTTGGTCTTGCAGGTGTTGCCGAGAATGAAAATATAAAAGCCAAACGGGTGGGTCGACAATTCGAAATACCGATGCTGGTGGTAGCGATATGGATTGTTATTGAGTGGTATGCAAATTTAAAAGGTGTTTTTCCGCAAACATATGCATATATTACAGACTTGATTATCTGGTTGTTTTTTTTCACTGAAACGCTCACGCTAACTTATCTGACTAATGACAAATTGCATTATTTACGCACTAACTGGATAAATCTGCTGGTTATCTTTATGGGGCTTCCGGTTATATGGGGTGTTTCATCTTACGCAGGTATACTTCGCTCCTTAAGGCTTCTGTTACTCGCAGCAATTTTTGTGAACCTTTCAGACACTATCAGGCAAGTGCTATCGAGAAATTATCTGGGCATTACCCTGGTGATTGCTGTCATAATCGTTATGCTGAGCGGAATACTTATAGCAGGAATTGATCCTAATATTAAAACCATCTGGGATGGGTTGTGGTGGGCATTAGTGACAGTGACAACAGTGGGTTATGGTGACGTAGTACCTGTGAGTGCTGCAGGCAAGCTCTTTGGTGCGCTACTCATATTACTTGGTATTGGATTGTTTTCGTTGCTTACAGCAAGTTTTTCTGCATTTTTTGTCTCGAAGGAAGAACAGAAGGAAAAACATATTGAAAAACAGACGCTTGAAAAATTGAATTCTATAGAGAAAAAATTGATTGAATTGGAGCGAACTATTAATAAGCGCGCCAAATAGTAAGGGGGTTAATTATATTTGTTACAATACTATAAGTTTTTATCAAGGAATCTTTCGTTAGATGTGGCTAACGGATTTTTGATTCTTGGGTTTTCGGGCATTTGTAAATGAAACCCTTGTTTCTCAATACTTTTCATTATTTCATCGGCTTTGCCGCGGGCCATTTTTTTGTTTGGCGTTAATACTAAACGCATGATCTCTTCTGTTTTTCCTAAGACGCGTGTCAGTTCTGCAGGAAGATCGGCCACAGAGGAGCTTTTAGGGATAAATATATAGGTCTCATCTTTTTTTAGACTTTTATGCACTGTGCAATCTATTTCATTTTTTTGGTGTGACATGATTTAAATTATCCGGAATTTTTAGTGGCTAGCGCTTGTTTAATTTGTTGAAAGCGTTCCCATGCAAGTGGTATTTCATGTCCTTGTTGGCGCAGTTTTTCCAGTAAGTCCTGAGATGATTTAACTATAAGTTCAAGCTCCTGAGCGCTAAATAAAGGGAGTGCTGCTTCAAGATCGTCCGACTCTTCATTGAGTAATGTTGGAGTTAACTCATTCTCAAGTATAGGGGAATTTTCTAACATTAAGTCTGCAATTAGCTTTCGTTCGTGTAATTCATTATGCAATTCGCGTGCAGCATCTTCTTCATCTAACTTCTTTAATGCCGTATTATCTCCGGCAGCCCCTTTGCGAATGGCTGCCATTATTGCTGTAATCAGTTTTTTTATTGCTACTTTTAAGTTACTGTGATTGCCCGGCATCGCACAGCTTGTTGCATAGCATTCATCGAGCTGTTCTTTTATTTCAAGCACGATATCACTTTCACTGTTGTTACCGAGCTTTGTTGTTTTTTGTACAACCGATTGAAAATGGGTCATGAAAGACATCAGGTACTCTTCATCTTTTCTCTGCGCATTATCAATATCCGCTTGTGTCAACTCATTTTCCGGTTTGGGAAATAAAGGATTTAATAAGCGGCGTTTCAAGTGGCGCTCATGTGGCCCGGGCGCGGGGCTAAAATTCATAGTCATAAGGGGGATATCAATTTTGATGTAAGAAAGGGTTGATTATACACAGGGAAAGCAATTTTTTCACGGTGTCATTGACTGGAAAAGCGGGATTTATACGGTAGAGCTTAATAATTATATTAAATCTTCTGCGATTATCTCAACCCAGTGCCTAACTGGCACGGGGCTGTCCGCATTAAGATGGTGTAAGCAACCAATATTCGCAGTGGCAATAATGTCGGGCTGATCGAGTATAAGTCCGGCTAAACGCTGTTCTCGTAATTGTTTTGATAAGGTTGGCTGGGTAATAGAATAAGTGCCTGCGGAACCACAGCAAAGATGTTTGTCTTTGATGGAAGCTAAATGATAACCACAGCCGGAAAAAATATTTTCAATATTTGAAGGTAACTTTTGTGCATGTTGTAAAGTACAAGGCGTATGTATTGCAATACTTTTTTGCTGTGGTTTTAGTTTTTTACTTAGTCTTGTTGTATCAATGGTCTCTGTCAGATCAAATATTTTATTGGCAACATGTTCAGCTTTTTCTTTGTAGATTTTATCGAGACGTAACAGATGAGGGTAGTCTTTAAACATTGCTCCGCAACCACTTGCGGTCATAACGATACCTTCAATGCCATTATTAAACTCCTTTTCCAGGCGATCTATATTGTTTTTAATAATGGCTAACGCTTTTTCTTCATCAGATAAATGCTGGTTTATTGCGCCACAACAACCACTGAAAGATATTAATTCAATATCCAGAGCATCGAGTACTTTTCTGGTTGCATGATTAATTTCTGGTGCCAGAGCAGGTTGTGCACATCCATCAAGGATTAACATTTTTCGTTTGTGTTGTTTTAATGAAAGTTGTGAAAGTTTAATTTTTACCGGAATTTTCTTTTTTAACGTCTTTGGCAATACCGCTCTAAAAAACTGTGCAAATTTTATCAGGGCAGAAAAACGATTATGGTAAGGTAAGACTGTTAACAGTGATTTTCGTAATAGCTTTTGTGGTAATGATCGTTTAACACGCTTTTCAACTTCATTGCGACCAATTTCGAGTAAATATCCATACTCTACACCTGAAGGACAGGTTGTTTCGCAGGAACGACAGCTTAAGCAACGATCGAGGTGTGTTAAGGTTTCCTGAGTGACTTTTTTGCCTTCCAGCATTTCTTTTATCTGGTAAATTCGTCCACGTGGCCCATCGAGTTCGTCCCCCAGTATTTGATAGGTTGGGCAGGTGGCGGTACAAAAACCGCAATGAACGCAGCTGCGTAATATTTTATCTGCCAGTTGACCGTTGCCAGACTGGAGAAAGTCTTTTTTAAGTTTTGTTTGCATAATAAGTTATATTTATATATTACAAGTCAGAATAAAGACGGCCATAATTTAGAATGCCAAAAGGATCAAAACGTGTTTTTAAATTAATTTGTAGTTGTTTTATTTTTGCTTGTAATGCTGGGAAACGTTCCTGTGCATCACTTGCCGTTTTAAACAGTGCTGCGGAACCCCCTTGTTCAATGGCGTGTTGTTGTATTTCATCTGCATTTTTATCGCTATGAATCCAGTGTAAAGCACCCGCCCAGTCAATAAAACTTTTTTCATTTAAATCGATATTTGCAATGTAAGGTACAGATAAGCGCCATAAAGATTTTTCAGATTCAAAGAATGGAAGAGTGTGTTCGTTTAACTGTTGCCAAAATTGTTCTGCCTGAATTAATGTTTCCCCTGCAACCGTTTTTTGTGCGGAATTAACGGCGCTTGGAGCGCCGCTTAAACGGATAAACAGTTTTTCATTTTCATACGCTAAAGCAGAAAGGGGCAGTGAACTTTGATTAAGTTGCTGCATTGTTAGAAGAGCATCTTGTTGCGACATTGAGATGCATTGGGTTATTTCAGACTGGGGTCGGGGTAAAACTTTGATGGAAATTTCGAGCAGCAAACCTAGTGTACCTAATGCGCCAACCATCAGGCGTGAAACATCATAGCCGGCAACATTTTTCATGACTTGCCCGCCGAAAGACATAACATCACCCTGACCGGATATGATTTTTGTTCCCAAGACAAAATCACGCGCTGAACCCGTGAAGGGGCGACGTGAACCAGATAAACCTGTTGCAATTGCTCCACCGAGTGTTGCCCCTTCACCAAAGTGTGGTGGCTCAAACGGTAACATTTGATTGTTCTCAGTTAGCAGGACTTCAATTTCTTTTAGAGGCGTACCGGCACGGGCAGTAATCACAAGTTCGCTGGGCTCATAACTTATAATGCCCTGATGATTTTTTGTTTCCAGTATTTCGATATTGTTTTGCTTTGAAACATCGTTACCATAAAATTCTTTTGTATTTCCACCAACAATTTTGAGTGGAATTTTATCGTTGCAGGCTGCGCGTATACGATCTTGTAGTTCTTGAGTTTGATTAATATTTTCCATTATTTAAACCGTGTCGTAATTAAAATCGCTCCAGTCCGGGATGAGAAAGTAAACCGTCATGTACGTGCATGCCGCCAAGTTCTGCACAACGATGTAATGTTGGGACGGCTTTACCCGGGTTGAGCAATTCCTGTGGATCAAAAGAATGTTTAATGTCGTGAAACATTTGTAACTCAAGTGATTTAAACTGCACGCACATTTGATCAATCTTTTCTTTGCCGACACCATGTTCGCCGGTAATCGCACCACCGGCTTCAACACAAAGCTCCAGAATTTTTCCACCAAATTCTTCAGTACGTTCCAGTTCACCTTTGATATTTGCATCATAAAGTATGAGTGGATGTAAATTGCCGTCTCCAGCATGAAAGACATTGGCAACTAATAAACCATATTCTTTTGATAGCGTATTGATTTTTTTCAAAATAGCTGGAAGCTGGTGGCGGGGAATGGTGCCATCCATACAGTAATAATCTGGTGATATACGACCAACAGCAGGGAATGCCGATTTACGGCCTAACCAGAGCTTTAAGCGTTCATCCTCATTTTTTGAAGTTCGTAAACGGGTTGCCCCTTTTTTCTTTAACAGCTCTTCAACAAGATGTATTTGTTCAGTGACTTCTTCTTTGCTGCCATCGAGTTCACATAATAAAATGGCTTCGGCATCAACCGGGTAGCCGGCATGCGCGTAATCTTCTGCTGCCCGTATCGCGGGGTTATCCATCATCTCTAAACCTGCAGGAATAATGCCTTCGGCAATAATCGCAGCGACCGATTCACCCGCTTTAACGACATCATCGAATGCAGCAAGGATCACCTGAGCTTGTTCAGGTTGAGGTAAAAGTTTTACTGTGACTTCAACGATAATACCTAACATGCCTTCAGAACCTGTCATTAAAGCAAGTAAATCATACCCGGGAGTATCTAAGGCATGGGAACCAATGGTCACGAGTTCTCCATCTACGGTGACAATTTTAAGTTGAAGAATATTGTGTACAGTCAAACCGTATTTTAAACAATGTACGCCACCGGCATTTTCTGCAACGTTACCGCCAATCGTGCAGGCAATTTGCGATGAAGGGTCAGGCGCATAATATAAATTAAATTTTTCTGCTGCTTGTGAGATAGCAAGGTTACGCACGCCGGGCTGAACAACAGCACTACGATTGGCGGGATTAATCTCTAAAATTTGATTAAATTTTGCCAGGCTAAGCAATAAACCATTGGCTAATGGTAGTGCACCACCCGAAAGCCCGGTACCGGCTCCACGCGCGACAACCGGCACCCCTTCTTCATGGGCGATTGAAATAATACTTTGTACCTGCTCTATGGTTTCAGGCAAAACCACCATCCATGGTTTTTGCTGGTATGCTGTTAAACCATCACACTCGTAGGGGCGTGTTTGTTCCGGTGTTTCCAAAATACTCGACGCAGGTAAAAGTTGATGTAACTGTTTACGAAGAGATTTTCTGTTATCGATTGTGGCTTTAGTCATTACCTAATGATACCGCAGCTTTCACGATGATTCTAAAATTAATATCACTATTACGGCGATTGAGAGTAAATCTATGCAGTTATATGTATAATTCTAATAAATTGCGGTACATGGAAAACCATGATTGGCAACGACAAGTTTAGATATGAATAAAAATGAAAAAAAAATAAATCTCAGGCCAGATGTTAAAACCCGATTAGATAAATGGTTATGGGCGGCACGTTTTTATAAAACACGCCATTTAGCTGCAGAAGCGATTAACGGTGGACATGTTCATTATAATGGTCATCGGGTTAAACCTTCTCGTGTGGTACAAGTCAAAGACACTTTGAAGATTAATAAAACACCTTTTACTTTTGAAATAATTATAGAAGGTATAAGTGTACGTCGAGGTCCGGCAAAAGAGGCTCAACTGCTTTATAAAGAGCTTGATGAAAGTATTCAAAAAAGAGAATCACTCGCGGCACAGAGAAAGTTGGATGCGGCACAATTCCCGGTTGTCGAGCGCAGGCCTGATAAACGTGATCGGCGACGGATTATTCGCTTTAAAAATATAAACCGGGAAAATTAATGCCTGACTTCAGACCAACAACCCCGCTGCTTGCAGCAGATACGATTATTGAATTAACAGATAAACCGACTCGTCCCATTGTTTTAATTGAGCGCGAAAATCCACCTTACGGTTGGGCTATTCCTGGTGGCTTTGTTGATGTGGGTGAACGATTAGAAGTAGCAGCAATTCGGGAGGCCAGGGAAGAGGTGTGTATGCGGGTGACGTTGAAGGCATTACTGGGCATGTATTCTGATCCTAAACGGGATGATCGCGGCCATACGGTGACCGCTGTTTATATTGCTGAATCCAGCGGTGTGCCTAAAGCGGCGGATGATGCGAAGAATGTGCAAATTTTTGATATTCATAATTTGCCCGCTAAATTAGCCTTTGATCATGCTCAAGTGCTTGAAGATTATAGAAAATTTCGTGAAACAGGGCAGGTAACAGCATTGCATTGTGAAAGCTAACTAAGCCTTGAAATTCGCAATATTATCCTTAAATAGTTAAAATATAAGTGTTTTCTAATATTGTATTTGCTTGCTTTTATTCATATTAATTTTGTCGGAGGCCTCACATGGCAACAGTAGACTTAACAAACAGTAATTTTAAAGAAACGATTGATAGTAGTGATTTTATTATTTTAGATTTTTGGGCGCCATGGTGCGGGCCCTGTAAACAATTTGGTCCCATTTTTACTGATGTTTCAGAAAAGCACCCTGATATTGTTTTTGCTAAAATTAATACTGAAGAAGAGCAGGAAATTGGTGCGATGATGAATATTCGTTCAATTCCGACGCTTATGATCATGCGTGATCAAGTTGTGCTTTATTCTGAAGCAGGTGCATTGCCGGCAGCTGCATTTGAAGATGTGATTGAAAAAGCAAAAGCCTTAGATATGGCAGAAGTGCATAAACAAATTGCTGAGGAGCAAGCAAAAGCCCAGGCATAAGAATGACTTAGCAAATGGATGACAATGGGTCTAAAAGATTCATTGTCTGCATATTGAAACCACCTATTACCGGATTAAGCCTTAGGTAATACGTGGTTTTTTTTATGCCTGTCTTCAAATATGCTTGGACCCTAAAATTATTTATACCTTAGTTTTTTTAACAGGTGATTATTGAATTAGCGGAAGAAAAACTACACTTTATTTAAACAAGGTCGATATAGACAATAGTATCGTTCCGGAAGCAATATCGAGTTATGCAACTACAAAGAGATAAAATTCCATTATCAATAGTTGAAGGTGTTTTTTATGAGTGGTAACAGCTATATTGAGCTTGACGAGGCGGTACTTGTTAGAGAGAAATCCTTCAAGAAAATAGTTCTTGCTGGTTTATTTGTTTTACTGTCGTATAGTGTTTTTTATATTGTCGAGGGTATTTGGGTTGCCGCAACGGTTGTTCTTACCGGCGTATTTTTTTTTATACCTGCCACATTATATTTTTATAAAAAAGGTTATATAGTATTTGCAAAATTAATATTGATTTTACCCTGTAACCTTTATCTATATGCAACAAGTCTTGTTTTTAAGCATCAAATAAGTTCTGAGCTGTTTTTTTTTCCCATTGCTATTGCCATTTTTATTCTTTTTCATCTAAAAGATATGGATAAAATTATTATTTGTTTATCTGCAAGTATCGCCACATATCTTATTATGGTTATTTTTGGGTTTGACTATGCGCCAGAATATTTTTTTGCAGCCAATCCGCCTGTTAATATTTTAAAAATTTCTGGTTTTGTTTTTTCTTTTGCTTTATCACTTTTATTTATTAGCTTTTTTGTTTCTTCTTTACGTGAGTTGAATTACCGGCTGGTAAAGCAAAAAGCACGTGAAAATGAATTGCTGGGAGAAACGGTTAAAGCCAAATCATTATTTCTGGCAAATATGTCACACGAGATAAGAACACCTATGAATGGTGTTTTAGGTATGGCGCAATTGTTAAAAGAAACGGAATTGTCAGACAAACAAAAATCAATGGTTAATACCATAAAAACATGTGGTGACAGCTTACTTGTCATCATTAATGATATTCTGGATTTGTCTAAAATTGACGAGAGTAAACTGGAATTAGAAAAGTCGGTGTTTAATCTTGAAGATTTTACTACCGATATACTTTTCCTGTTTTCTAATTCAGCATCGCAAAAAAATGTTAAATTAACAAAAACTATAAATAGTTCTGTCCCCCCAAATCTTGTTGGTGATGTTACTCGTATTCGACAAGTGATTTCTAATTTTATATCAAATGCGATAAAATTTACTGAAGCAGGTGGTTGTGTTGAGTTAAAAGTGTTTTCTCATCAAATTGATGAAAACAAAGCAGAAGTCACTTTTCAGGTTATTGACACAGGTATTGGTATAAAAAAAGATGGGCAAGCTAAGTTGTTTGAGTCTTTTACACAGGCCGATATTTCTACAACAAGAAAATATGGTGGTACAGGTTTAGGTCTTGCAATTTGTAAAAAACTATCCAGTTTAATGGAGGGCACTGTTACCTTAGACAGTGAGTTTGGTAAAGGCACTATAATAAGCCTGAGTATTCCTCTTGAAGTATACAAGTTAAAACCAGAATTAACCGTTGTTGCCAAGGAAAAAGCTTTTGTTAGCGATGAAAGAGAAAGTACAGAACTTTTTGAGCACCGAATATTATTAGTTGAAGACGATGCAACTAATCAACAAGTTATTCAAATGATGATTAAAAAGCTGGGTTATGAATGTCATACTGTTGAAAATGGCATAGAAGCATTAAACGCAGTGGCAGACAGGGAAAGACTAGGAGTAGACAATTTTACATTGATTTTCATGGATATAATGATGCCCGAAATGGATGGTATTACTGCAACAAAAAAGATCATTGAAAAATACGGACAGAATAGACCCCGGATAGTGGCACTGACAGCCAGTTCCCTGCAAGAAGAAAAGGACCGGTGTTTTGCTGCCGGGGTAGATGGTTTTATTTCCAAACCAGTGAAGATAGAAGATTTAGAGCAAACCCTGAAAAGGTTTGCTAAAAAATCATTATGATATTATCAATTATTCGGTCTTTTACATCAGTCCCCGAAAGGGTTGCACGTTGACTAATGTTCCTGCTTTTACGTTGCCAGACTCTTGTGGCAAAATAATAAAACAATTCGCTTTACTCATTCCGCTTAAAACGTGACTGGCTTGCATGCCGATACTTTCGACCACGAGTTCACCTCGTTCATTCGTGCGCATAATACCACGTTGAAAATCGGTGCGTCCGGGAGCCTTACGTAAGTCAGTTTTACAGGCAATTTTTATTATCGTAGGCTTTATTATGTTGTGTCCCATTATTGTTTTTAATGTGGGTAGTGCAAATTGATAAAATGTAGCCATAACTGAAACTGGGTTTCCGGGTAAACCAAAAAATACTGCGTCATTTACAAACCCAAAAGCAAGTGGCTTGCCCGGTTTCATGGCGATTTTCCAGAAGTCCACTTTACCCAATTTATCGAGTGTTTCTTTTACAAAGTCCGCTTCGCCAACGGAGACCCCCCCCGATGTCATGATCGCATCAGCTTGTTCAGAGGCTTGTATAAAGGCTTTTTCTACTGCTGTACGGTCATCGGGTATAATACCCATGTCGATTAATTCAACACCCAGGTTGCTTAACATACCAAAAAGGGTATAGCGGTTAGAGTCATAAATTTGACCTGGTTCCAGGGTTTCATCGACATTACGTAATTCGTCGCCGGTTGAGAAAAAAGCCACACGAATTTTTTTAAATACTGTCACTTTCGCAACACCAAGGGATGCGAGTACACCAAGTTCTGCAGGGGTAAGTTGTTGACCAACATTTAAAACGGTATCGCCGTCTTTGATATCTTCACCAATATGGCGTACGTTTTCATTTTTACAGTGACCACTTTGAATGGTAATAGCATCGCCATCGACTTTGACTTGTTCCTGCATAATAACGGTGTCAGTACCGTTTGCCATTGCTGCGCCCGTCATAATACGAATACATTCTCCGGACTTAACTTCACCAGCAAAAGGAATACCGGCAAAAGATTTTCCGATCATCGTGACGGTGGCTTCACCCGACTCAGGCAGGTCGACAGCATTAAAAGCATAACCATCCATTGCCGAGTTTGCATAAGGTGGTACGTTAATGTTTGAGATGACTTCTTTTGCTAATACACGATTTAGTGCATCACGAAGGGTGACAACTTCTGTATTCTGTATTTTTTTTACAGCGCTGGTCATGCGGTTAATGGCGTCATTTACATTAAGCCAGGGCATTTGTTTTTGCGGGGAATCGCAAGAAACAGGGATCGATTTATTCATGTGAATTAACTCTTTAAATTAATAGTGGGTATTATCTCATAGTTTAGATAAATGTTGCTCTGCCTGCTGAAGTTCTGCCGGGGTATTAATATTAATAAATGCATCAGCTTGATCAGAAAAATCAACAATTGTATGTTTTTGTTGCTGCATCCAGACACGCGCTTTACGCTCACCTTGTAGCAAAAAATCTTCTAGTGAGGAGGATAAGCTTTTATGAATTAAGGAAAAAGTCGGCTGCAAATATTTCCCATCATCAGGAATCACTATTTTATGATCTTTTCTATTTTCGCTTAAGCGTGAAGCAAGATCTGCGGGAATAAATGGGCTGTCAGCAGGTACAGAAAGTACCCACTCGGTTTGTGATTCTTGTAAGGCTTTAAGTATGCCTGCCAGTGGCCCTGCAAAATCGCTAATATTATCTTTAAAAACGGGAAGACCAAATTTTTCATAATTTTTAATATTACGGTTTGCACTAATCATTATATGTGAGACTTGTGGTTGAATACGCTGAATAAGATGCTGCACAAGGGCTTTATTATTCAATTTAATCAGGCCTTTATCGAGTCCCCCTAGCCGGCTACCCTGACCGCCGGCAAGAATAACCGCGGTAATATTTTGTGTTTCAGCTTGCATATTTTGATTGTTTTGGTGAATTTTTACGAATTATATCGAAAAAAGTGTGAATAAGTTGGTAAAAGCGCGTTTTATTACTAAAATTTAACGGGTTTGCTGCCGCTAATATTAAAGAAGTTAGCCGTAGCAGATAATGGTATTATACAGAGAGTTTTAAGCAGGTCGCTATTATGAAAACAGATATGGCATCAACATTAACAAATGCATTATCCGGTTTACAGGTCGGTATTTCGAATGCTGCTGCGGCGGCCGGTGAAGTGCAACGCTTAACGACCGGTTCACAGGACGTTCAGGATGCAGTCCAGCCTTTGCTTAATTTACAAGAGTCAAAAAATGAAGTTGCGGTGGCAAGTAAAATAGTTCAGACGGATAAAGATACTTTAGGCAGCTTGATTGATGTTAAAGTCTAAGTTTAGATGTTAACGTTTAAGCTTGTTTTAATGCCCATATAATGTGTTCTTTTACCACCTCCGGAGTATCGTCTAGTTTTTTTCTTAACACCTGAATTATTTCTTTTTTTATCTTTTCATCTGCTGTTGCAAGGCTATTTCCCAGGGCAACAGCAATATTTCTTAACCAGCGTTCATGTCCAATTCGTCTGATCGCAGTGCCTTCGGTTTTCTTTAAAAACGTTTTTTCATCCCAGGAAAATAGCGCTAACAGAGTCACATCATCTAAATGATGTCGTGGCATAAAATCTGCCTCCGGCGTTTCCGTTGCGAAACGATTCCATGGACAACAAAGTTGGCAGTCATCACAACCATAAATTCGGTTGCCCATTAAGGTTCTTAAATTTTCAGGAATGATGCCTTTTAACTCAATGGTTAAGTAGGAAATACATAAGCGTGCATCCACCACATACGGTTGCGTAATGGCTTTAGTGGGGCAAACATCAATACAGCTTTGGCATGTGCCACAATGTTTTTCAGCAGGATTATCAACGGGCAAAGGCAGATCGGTATAAATTTCACCAAGAAAAAACCATGAACCGGCCTCTTTGTTTAACAGGTTACTGTGTTTGCCTATCCAGCCAAGTCCTGCTTTTTCTGCCAGAGGTTTTTCCATTACCGGCGCGCTATCAACAAAAACACGGTAACCAAATTCACCAATTTCATTTTCAATTTTTGTCGATAACATTTGTAAACGTTTTCGTAATACTTTGTGATAATCACGCCCCAATGCATAGCGCGAGATATAGGCTTTGCTTGCGTCAGCAAGAATTGATTCAGCTTTAACAATATCGGGTGGCCAGTAATCCATACGACCAGTAATAATACGATGTGTACCCTCGATTAATTCAGCCGGGCGAGTACGTTTTGTGCCGTGCTGCGCCATCCAGTCCATATCACCATGACAGCCTTGTTCCAGCCAGTTATTTAAGATTTCTTCTGCATTATGGAGATTGGTATCTGTGACCGCAATTTGTTGAAAGCCCAGCTCTTGCCCCCAAACTTTAATTTGTTTGGCTAATTTATGTAGTTGTTCATCACTATATGAACGGGATGTGTTCTGAATTTGACTCATACACGCTATGATAACGCGCATGACGCAACTACCAAACAATTTATATACCGCAAAAGAAACCCGGGAACTCGATCGGCTCGCGATTGAAGAGTTTGCTATCCCTGGCATAGTGCTTATGGAGCGTGCAGGGGCGGCGGCGTATGCTATTTTAAAGCAGCACTGGCCGCAGGCAAAAAAACTCTGCGTGGTATGTGGCACAGGAAATAACGGGGGCGACGGTTTTGTTTTAGCTCGGCTGGCACGAGAAGAGGGGCAACAGCTTGATGTTTTCGTGGTGGGTGATTCAGAAAAAATAAAAGGCGATGCATTGGCGACAAAACAACGGCTTGAAGAAAGTGGCGTAACGGTCAAAACCTATAGTGGAGGCGGTTTTCCTTCTGCGGATGTTCTTGTCGACGCTATTTTGGGTACAGGTTTAAAAGGGGCCGTAGAAGATGATGAATTGCATGCGGTACAGGCCCTGAATACGCACGGCGCTCCGATACTGGCATTGGATATCGCAACGGGTTTACTCGCTGACAGTGGGGCTGTTGTAGCTGAGGCAGTAAAAGCCAATATGACGGTTTCATTTATTGGACTGAATCAAGGTTTGCTAACAGCGAAAGGACCAGATTGTAGTGGTCAGCTATTTTTTGATGATTTGCAAATTCCGGAGGACGTTTTTCTGCGTGTGCCGGCTTCAGCAAAACGATTAAATTTTGCTACTTCAATATTTAGAAAACGCGATAAAGAATCGCACAAAGGCTTGTTTGGTCATGCCTTGATCATTGGTGGTGATATTGGCATGAGTGGCGCAGCACGCATGGCGTGTGAAGCCGCGTTAAGATCAGGTACGGGCCTGGTGAGTTTGGCCACACGTCCGGTACATGCAGCAATGATCAATAGTGCTCGCCCTGAGATTATGAGCTACCCCATTGAGGAGGAAAACGATATCCTCGCTTTGATAGACAAAGCCAATGTGATTGCAATTGGACCCGGTTTAGGGAAAAGTGAATGGGCGGCGACACTCTTTGCGGCGGCTATTAACAGTGAAAAACCGTTAGTGGTTGATGCCGATGCTTTGAATTTATTGGCCGATGAACAGATCAAACGTGAAAATTGGATCTTGACGCCACATCCAGGAGAAGCCGCACGTTTGCTGGGCTGCTCGATAGAAGAGGTTCAGTCGGATCGATTTAACGCGGTAAAAGCCTTATCAGAAAAATTGGGGGGAACGATTATTTTAAAAGGGAACGGTACCCTCATTTATTCAGATGGTGAGACTTATCTCTGTGATAGAGGAAACCCCGGGATGGCAAGCGGTGGAATGGGGGATGTTTTAACCGGTATTGTATGCAGTTTATTAGCGCAAGGTTTTTCATTAACCGATGCAGCAAATGCCGGTGTTTATATACATGCAAGTGCAGGTGATGCTGCGGCTAAAGGCGCGGGTGAACGCGGCTTACTGGCAAGCGATCTGATGCCAGCCATTCGTCGTCTGGTCAATATCAATTAAATACAGGTTAACGATTTTAAATGCCTATTTTTTTAGAAAATGAACAGGCCACGGTTGCTTTTGGCCACAGCTTAGCTGAATTGTGCCCGGCCGGCTTTAATATTTATTTATATGGCGATCTGGGGGCAGGGAAAACAACATTTGTGCGTGGCTTGATCCAATCTCTGTTACCCAAAGCAAAGGTGAAAAGCCCAACTTATACCTTAGTCGAGAGTTACGATGTCAGCGCTGCTGAAAAAAACCCGAATGGCTTAAAAAATATCTATCACTTTGATCTTTACCGCTTAGGTGATCCCGAAGAATTAGAATACCTGGGTGGGCGAGACTATTTCTCAGGTGATGCCGTTTGTCTGGTCGAGTGGCCGCAACGTGGTGAAGGCTGGTTAGCAAAAGCAGATTTAGAAATCACTTTGGAATATCAAGCGGGGGGGCGAAATGTATTATTACAAGCCCACTCCGAACAGGGTAAAATAGTGAAAGATGAAATAATAAAAAGCCACAATGGATAAAAAATGAACATCCTTATTGTTGATAACAAATCATCAGAAAATTACGATTTTAATTACATGCAATCCCATTCACTGGGTGGCACAGAGTCTACGGTATTACGTATTGCTCGTGAATTAGCACGTGAGCATAACGTGACGATTTCACAGCTTAATCGCACCGAGCACTATACTGAAGAAGGTATTCACTATATTCATAAAAGTGAAGGCTTAAGGTACAACGAGTTTGTGCCGGATATCATTATTATTTTGCGTAAGTATCGCATAGTGACCGATTATCGAGCTGTGTATCCAAATGCCAAACTCTTTGTCTGGGTGCATAATTTTCAAAGTTACGAGGTGCTGGGGCGCAGACACCGTATTTTAAAAGCTAACGCTCAGGTTATTTGCGTCTCTCAATGTCATCAGGATTATATTAATAAGGTGCTTAATGGCGGCTTGTCCTGGTTGTTTCGTTTACTCACTTTTCAGTTTAAAAAAATTCCGCTGACGTATATTTATAATGTTATTGACGAAGGCTTTACTAAAACGGACGGGCGTTACGATAAAAATAAATTGTTCTTTTTTAGCACCGCCAATAAAGGCCTAAAAGAAACCTTAATGCATTTTTCTGAGTTACTTAAACAGGCGCCGGATTACCACCTTTATATTGCCGGGACGGATGAAGAGCAAATCCCGCAATATAATTTAGATGAATCATTACTTTCTTCGGGCTCTGTCACTGTTCTTGGTAAGATTCCAAAAGATGATGTTATCGCCCACTTACGTAATTCCTTTTGTGTCTTCTACCCTCAACATGTTCACCCGGAAACATTTGGCCTGATATATATTGAAGCGAACTGTGTTGGCACTCCCGTTCTTGCGCATGCCTTTGGTTCAACCGATGAAGTTATTGGTAATACCGAGCAATTAGTCGATGGATCAAATTCAGATGCGGTTATTGCAAAAATGTTGAAATGGAAGGCGCAGGGACGGCCAGAAGTGGGGTGCCAGGAAAAATTTCAGCTAGATAATATCGTTAAAAAGTGGAAAGAAACATTAGGCTTGCCTTAATAGTTTAAGCGTTTTATCTCGATTCAGTCGAGATAAAACACGTATCTCATTAAAAAATATAGAAAAATACTTGATTACTGTCCGGTTTTTATCCATTATTAGCATATCGATGGGAAAAAAAGCGGGGGGAGGTATTCAGGTGTCCATTAAACGACTTCACATTTTTACGGTTTTAAGCCTGCTATTCGCTTTTATGCCGAATATTTTATCGGCTACTGAAGTACGTGGTTTGCGTATGTGGCCGGCACCGGACAATACACGATTGGTCTTTGATTTGAGCGCCCCTGTTGAACATAGTGTTTTTAGTTTACGCCAACCCAAGCGTATTGTTATTGATCTTAAAGATTCCACGGTGAGTGGTACTTTACCCTCAATTACGTATAACGAATCTCGTATTAAAGGCATTCGTTATGCTAAACGTGGTAAGCAGGGCTTGCGTGTTGTTTTAGATTTAAAAACGTCCGTTAATCCAAAAAGTTTTATTTTAAAACCGCATGGAGCCTATGGTCATCGTTTAGTGGTTGACTTGCTCGATACGACAGTGGCAAAGAAAGCCATTAAAAAACCGCGTCAAAATAAATACAAAAATTCTAAACGTGATTTAATTATTGCCATCGATGCCGGGCATGGTGGTGAAGATCCGGGGGCAATCGGTCAACGTGGCACACATGAAAAAGATGTTGTTTTGCGCATAGCAAAAGAATTAGAGAAGTTGGTGAAACGTGAACGGGGTATGAAGCCACTCATGATTCGGGATGGCGATTATTTTGTTGGCTTGAGGGATAGGGTTAAAAAAGCACGTATCGGCAAAGCGGATTTATTTATTTCAATTCATGCTGACGCATTTAAAAATGGTAAGGCCAGAGGAACCTCGGTCTTTATTTTATCTGAGCGTGGGGCAAGCTCCAATTTAGCGAGTTACCTTGCAAACTCAGAAAATAGATCAGATTTAAATGGCGGCGTCGGGTCGAGCAATGACAGTCTGTTGAATATGGTGCTGGCCGACATGGTGAAAAACTCAACCTTAGAGGACAGCCATAAGATTGCCAGTAACGTTCTGGAAGATTTAAAAGATGTAAATCATTTACATAAGGAAACCGTTGAGCAAGCTGGTTTCCGTGTATTGAAAGCCGGTCGTCCCGCCATTTTGGTTGAAACGGCTTTTATTTCAAACCGAAAAGAAGAACGTAAATTACGTTCACCCAAACATCAGCGCGCGTTAGCCAGAGCCATATTTAAAGGCACACGGGCTTATTTCCGTTCAAACCCTGTTCCCGGTACTTTGCTTGCAGCGCGTGATCGTGTTGTGGTCGCTGAGCGTTAAGTAGTATTACCCTAACCTGCTCCGCACGTTCTGGCATCGAAGGAACAAAGTGACTGCGGCAATCTCATGCTAGATCGCACATTTCTGGAGATTGCCGCGTCAGTACCAAAAAACAGGTGTTTTTAGTACGTCCTCGCAATGACAAAAAAAACGACCTGTCATTGTACTTTGAACCGCTGCGTTCTCTGCGTTAAATAGCGTTGTGAAGAAAAATATAAATTAGCTATTGATAAAATACAGCGAATTCCTGCTATTTAGTAATTCAAAAACTTTCAATGCAAAGGCGCAAAGAACGCAAAGTTTTTAAAAACCAGGTTGTAAGAAAACTTGTTATTTTAATATGATGATTAAATGTTTTCTCTGCGTGTCCTTCGCGTTCTTTGCGCCTTTGCGTTAAAATGTTTTTATGCCTCTACTTAGACATCCTATTCATCAACTTTCAACACAGTTGGCTAATCAAATTGCGGCGGGTGAAGTTGTTGAGCGTCCGGCTTCGGTGATCAAAGAGTTGTTAGAAAACAGTTTAGATGCCGCTGCCACACAAATTGATATTGATATCAAGGCCGGCGGTACACAGTTGATTCGTGTTCGTGATAATGGTTTTGGCATTCCTCAGGATGAATTACCTTTGGCATTAAGTCCGCATGCGACCAGTAAAATTCGTTCTTTGGATGATTTAATGCATGTGGCGAGTATGGGCTTTCGTGGTGAGGCGCTGGCCAGTATCGCTTCGGTGAGTGAATTGACTCTGACGTCTTATCATAAAGCGATGGCGTGGAGTATAAAAGCGAAAGAGGGGCGGTTTGATATAAGTCCTGCATCGCATCCACAAGGCTCTACGGTTGACGTGAATAATCTTTTTTATAATACACCAGCAAGACGTAAATTTTTAAAAGCAGAACGCACAGAGTATAAACATATTGAAGATGTGGTAAAGCGAATTGCATTAGCGCGTTTTGATGTGGCTTTTAATTTTACCCATAATCAACGCCAGATTTTTTCTTTGCCTGCTGCGCACTCCGATGAAAATAAGCGACAACGTCTTACACGCTTAATTAATAAAGAGTTTATTCAGGCAGCAGTTGAATTAAATTATGAAAATGCCGGATTGAAATTATCTGGCTGGATTGCAAATGCTGAATATTCTCGTAGTCAGTCAGACATGCAATATTTTTTTGTTAACGGGCGCATGATCAAAGATAAAGTGATTACTCATGCCGTACGACAAGCTTTTCAGGACAGTCTATACCCGGGGCGCTTTCCGGTTTATGTTTTACAACTTGAAATGGATACTGAACAAGTTGATGTTAATGTACATCCAACCAAACATGAAGTACGTTTTCGTCAGGGCCGATTGATACATGATTTTTTGTTTTATAGTTTGCGAGAAGCACTATCGCATGGGTCGCAAGGACAAGTTAGTAAAGCTGAAGGTGGTTTTAAAGCTAAAACGCAATTCTTTAATAGTATGGGTTACTCTTCTGTTAATTCGGAACAAAGTGCTTCTGTTTCTGAGTCTGCGGCAGCTTATTCATCGGTGCCTTATCAACGCCTGGCTAATAATGATTTAACTAAACCACTAGGCACAACAATTTCGAAGTTGAAAAATAATTATTTATTAACACAAAACCAGCATGGCTTACTTGTTGTGCAATTAAGCGTCGCGAGAGAAATGCTTGCCAGGAAACAGATTGAAAACGCGATAAGCGAACAAGAAAACTTAATTTCTAAACCCGTATTGATTCCTTTTAGCATAACCTTAAAAGTAAATGCTCAAACATGGCTGGATAAAAACAATCATACGTTACAGCAACTGGGTTTTGAATTTGCTGTGCTGGGTGAAAATGACGTCATGGTGAGGCAGGTTCCTGCAATGTTAAATGTCTGTGACATTAAACAAAGCGTTAAACAATTTATTGAGCTTGCATTGGATAAGACGGCTGGTTTTTCTGAGAGTTTAATAGACGTTATGATTAAAGAAGAGTTTAGTCATCACCCTGAAGACTGGAATAACTTGTTGCGTAATTTAGAGCAACACGGTTTAGCAGAAATGAAAAAAGTTTCATATCAAATATCCGATAAAGATTTAGCTTCCTGGTTTAAATAAACGATGTCTTCTTCCTTAGCAAAAATCATCACATTAATGGGACCCACGGCCTCAGGTAAAACTGATCTTGCTATTTTTTTAACAGAGCACTTTCCGCTTGAAATTATTAGTGTTGATTCTGCTCTGGTTTATCGGGGATTAGATATTGGTTCAGCAAAGCCGAGTGCAGAAGAACTCGCCAAAGCCCCCCATCGTTTATTGGATGTGGTCGATCCTGCCGAACCTTATTCTGCAGCGCGTTTTCGTAAAGATGCGTTAAGAGAAATAGATGACATCATCAAAGCGGGGCGTATTCCATTATTGGTGGGCGGTACCATGTTGTATTTTCGCGCTCTGCTGCAAGGTTTGTCAAAATTACCGGAGTCAGACGAAGCGACACGCAACAATATTGAGCGACAGGCTGCAGAAATGGGCTGGGAAAAAATGCATGAACGTTTAGCCGAGGTCGATGCGGAGGCAGCCACACGTATTCATCCCAATGACCCACAACGTATCTCGCGCGCTTTAGAAGTGTATGAGATGACGGGTAAAGCAATGAGTCAGCTACAAAAAGAACAAAAAGCGGAACCTTTTCCTTATCAGGTACTCAAACTCGCGCTGATTCCTTCGGATCGAAAGATTTTACATCATCGAATTGAAAAACGTTTCGGTTTAATGCTGCAGCAAGGTTTAATTGAAGAAGTAAAAGCCTTACGAGAAAGAGGGGATTTACACCAGGATCTGCCGGCAATAAGAGCGGTCGGTTATCGACAGGTATGGGATTACCTTGAGTCGAGAATAGACTACACTGAAATGAAGGAAAGGGGCATTATTGCTACGCGTCAATTGGCAAAAAGACAATTAACGTGGCTTCGCTCAGAAAAAGGCTTAACTATTTACGATTTGAGCCGATATTCTGAGCAACATATTCAAGAATCTGTCTTGAAAACTGTAAAACAGTACCTATCTAGTAATTAGTTAGAAAATAGTTTTACTGCAACGGTTTGACTGCTGATTGGTCAGCGAGATTGTGGTGTGTTTAGGCGGTAGTTTGATAACAAGTCTTTTCGACTATCTATAATAACAACAAATGTTTGGAGATAATAATTATGAGTAAAGGACAGTCTTTGCAGGATCCATTTCTAAATGCCTTGCGTAAAGAACGTATTCCGGTCTCTATTTTTCTGATTAATGGTATTAAACTTCAGGGGCAAATTGAGTCGTTTGATCAGTTTGTTGTCTTGTTAAGAAATACTGTCAGCCAAATGGTGTATAAACACGCTATATCTACCGTTGTACCGGCACGAAATGTGAAAATGCCAACCGATGAGGGGGCTAAATCGCCTGCAGATCATAGTGGTGGTAATGTTTAATTCTTTTAATTTGTGCGTCATCGTTCTGGAGGATTGTTTGTTTGTTTGAACGTCCTCAAGGCGGTGAACGTGCAGTATTGGTTCACCTCAATTTACATACCGGGTTCGACGAAGAATCCTTAGAAGAATTCAAAGAACTCGTCGTTTCTTCTGGCGCTGAACCTGTAGCAGTCGTTACCGGCTCACGGTCTGTGCCGCACCCGCGCTATTTTGTGGGGACCGGTAAAGCCGAAGAAATCAAAGAGGTTGTTTGTGATCTGGAAGCCGATGTCGTGCTTTTCGACCACGAACTGTCCCCTGTGCAGGAACGTAATCTTGAAGCTTTATTTGAATGCCAGGTGCTCGATCGTACTGGCTTAATTTTAGATATTTTCGCGCAACGCGCACGCAGTCATGAAGGTCAGTTACAGGTTGAATTAGCGCAGTTACGCCATTTATCAACGCGATTGGTGCGTGGTTGGACGCATTTGGAACGTCAAAAAGGCGGTATTGGGCTACGTGGCCCGGGCGAAACACAACTTGAAACGGATCGACGTTTAATCGGCCATCGTATTCGTACGCTTAAATCACGTTTAGATAAAGTTCAGCGACAGCGTGAGCAAGGTCGCCGCGCACGTAAAAAGGCCGATGTACCCACAATTTCACTGGTCGGTTATACCAATGCCGGTAAATCAACGTTATTTAATAACCTCACCCATGCGGAGGTTTATGCCGCAGATCAGCTTTTTGCCACTTTGGATCCCACTTTACGCAAAATAAAATTACCCGCGGGCTTCCCGGTGGTACTGGCCGATACGGTAGGTTTTATTCGCCAATTACCGCATGATCTTGTTGCGGCCTTTCGCTCAACACTTAAAGAAACACAAGATGCCGACTTATTACTGCATGTGGTCGATGCCTCGAGTGAAGAGCGCGATGATAATATTGATCAAGTGAATCTGGTATTGAATGAAATTGAAGCCGAGGATCGTCCTCAGCTATTGGTATTTAATAAAATAGATTTAATGGACGGTTTTTCGCCGCGTATCGATCGTGATGAAGCCGGCATACCCATACGGGTTTGGGTCTCTGCCTTAACGGGTGAGGGACTGGATTTACTCAATGAAGCCATTGCTGAACGGGTCAACACCGACATGGTCAACCAGCTGCTGGCTCTGCCTGCGACGGCGGGAAAATTACATGCCCGCCTGTTTGAAGTGGGCGCGGTTAATCAGGATAAAACCCAGAAAACGGGTGGTTGGTTGATGAATGTCACCTTAAGGCGCGCCGACTGGGAAAGTTTAGTTAAATATGAGTCGGTTGAGCAATTTATTGTTGAAAATCAGCTGTCCCAACCCCAAGATCTACTAAGTCCAGCTTGCGGCTGAGGCATAACCCCAATAGAATGTCATCCTTTGTGTGTGACGTTACATTAAACGTAATTTAAATCTAAAAAAACGAGCCCAATAATGTCGAAACAAGACTCATCAAAACTAAATCAGCCAGATCTTGATGTACAAAATCATGAAATGGCATGGAATGAACCCGGTGGAAGCGGTTCGAATGGAAATGGATCAAAAGACCCGTGGGGCGGAAATAAAGGGGGCAATGATGGCCCACCTGATCTGGATGAAGTATTCAAAAAATTAAACGATAAAGTTACCAGCATTTTTGGTGGTAAAGGTGGTCGTTCTGGTGGAGGTCGTGGCACTTCATCGGGCGCAGGTGGCGCAAAAGGGATTGGCTTTATTGCCGCTATTTTAGTTGTGCTATGGGTCTTATCCGGTATTTATATTGTTGATGAAGGCCGGCAGGGTGTTGTCTTACGCTTAGGTGCGTTTGAGCGTATTACTGAACCAGGTCCTCACTGGTTCCCGCGTTTTATTGAAAAAGTGGAAATCGTGGATGTAGATCGTGTTCGTAGTATTAATATTGGCGGCACTTCGCATGAGTCGCTTATGCTGACGCAAGACGAAAATATTGTCGATATTCAATTTGCAGTGCAATATAAAGTGAGTAATGCAAGAGATTATGTTTTTAATGTTCGCGATCCGGATACGACCTTACGTCAGGTAACTGAAACCGCAATGCGTGAAGTCGTGGGTAAAAACAACATGGACTTTGTTATTAAAGATGGCCGTTTAGAGGTTGCTACACGTACTAAAGACTTAATGAAAGCAATTCTTGACAGTTATAAAATTGGCATGGTCGTCACCAATGTAAACATGCAAAACGCACAGCCGCCTGAACAAGTACAACATGCCTTTAGTGATGCGGTTAAGGCTCGTGAAGATAAAGAACGTTTGGTCAATGAAGCAGAAGCTTATTCAAACGACATTTTGCCAAAAGCGCGTGGTAAAGCAGCACGTATGGGACAAGAAGCTGCTGCTTACCGTGATGAAATTATTGCCAAAGCAAATGGTGAAACGGAACGTTTCTTAAAAGTTTTAAAAGAATATAAGCGGGCACCTGTGGTAACACGTGAACGACTTTATTTAGAATCTATGCAGTCCGTATTAGGTAACTCAAATAAAGTTATGATTGATGTAAAGAAAGGTAACAACTTAATGTATTTGCCTTTAGATCGTTTACAGTCACGTAAGGGAGCATCCTTAAGTGATAGCGATATAGAGAGTTTAAGACAGTCGTTACCCAATTCAACAAGTAACAATGGTACATCACGTTCACGTGATAGCTTACGTGGCCGGGAGGGTCGTTAATCATGTTTGATATTAAAACTTCAGGTTTAATTGCGGCGGTTGTTATTTTAATTGGCGGTTTGTTATCAATTTTTATTGTTGATGAACGTGAGCTGGTATTGAAATTTCGATTAGGTGAAATTGTTAAGTCCGATTATGAAGCCGGTATCTATTTTAAAATCCCCTTTATCAATAATATTAAAAAGTTTGATAAACGTATTTTAACCTTAGATGCACGACCTGCAATTTATTTAACAAAAGAAAAGAAAAACGTAAATGTTGATTTCTTTGTGAAGTGGCGAATTAATGATGTCACAACATTTTATAAATCAATGTCCGGTGGTAATGAACGGGTTGCTGCGGAACGTTTATATACGGTCATTAACGAAGGCTTACGTGATCAGTTTAGTAAACGGACTATCAAGGAAGTGATTTCCGGTGAACGTGATGAAATTATGAATGCGACAACAAAAGTCGCGAATGAGCAGGTAGATAAGTTTGGTATTGAGCTTGTTGATGTTCGTGTTAAACGTATCGATTTTAGTGAAGACATCAGTAACTCCGTTTACCGTCGTATGGAAGCAGAACGTACTCGTGTGGCTAAAGATTATCGTTCACGTGGTGCTGAAGCAGCAGAAAAAATTCGTGCTGATGCTGACAGACAAAGAACCGTGACACTGGCTGATGCATATCGGGAAGCAGAAAAAACCCGTGGTGACGGTGACGCAAAAGCCGCCAATATCTATGCCAAAGCATACAGTCAGGACAGCGAGTTTTACTCTTTCTATCGTAGTTTAATTGCCTATAAAGAATCATTTAATGAGCAAAATGACATGATGGTTATTGATCCAAGTTCTGACTTTTTCAAGTATTTTAAAAAACCAAAGTAAGCTTATAAATGTGGGATACATTGTGGGTCGCACTCGGTTTAGTGCTGGTTATCGAAGGTTTGATGCCAGCACTTAATCCAAAAGCATTCAAAAAAACGATGACAACAATTCGGGAGCTCGATGAGGGCTCTTTACGTGTAATGGGATTAATAAGTATGTCAGTTGGTGCTGTTGTTGTTTACTTCTTAACTTGATAATAATTTTTAAAAATAAAATGAATAAAACAGACCGCTGGTTATTACCCGAAGGAATTGAAGAAGTTTTGCCGAAAGAGGCAAAGCGACTTGAACAACTGCGTCGGACACTATTGGATACTTATGAATCATGGGGGTACGATTTAGTTATTCCTCCGTTTATTGAATATTTAGAATCATTATTAACTGGTACAGGTAATGATTTAGATTTACAAACCTTTAAACTTACTGATCAATTGACTGGCCGTTTAATGGGGGTTCGAGCAGACATGACACCACAGGTCGCGCGTATAGATGCTCATCAATTAAAGCACGATACTCCCACACGTTTGTGTTATATCGGTACGGTTTTACATACTCGTAATGACGGTTTTGCAGGTTCGCGTAGTCCATTGCAGGTGGGGGCTGAGCTATATGGTCATGCTGGAATTGAAAGTGACGTTGAAGTTATAACTTTAATGTTGGAAACATTATCTCTTTCTGGTGTTGAAAGTCCATTTATTGATCTTGGGCACGTCGGTATTTATCGTGAACTGGTTAAACAAGCGGGTTTAAGTAAAGAGCAAGAAGCAACCCTGTTCGACTGCTTACAACGTAAAGCGAATACAGAAATTTCAGACTACCTAAATGAATGGAAGCTTGAAAAAAATATTGCAACTGCCATTGCGGCACTGACACGTTTAAATGGGGATAGCTCTATATTGGCAGAAGCAACGTCTATTTTGGCTAAAGCAGGCAAAGGCGTTGAAAGTGCATTAAGCGAGCTTACTAATATTGCAGCACTGCTTAAGCAACGTGTACCTCACTTAAAAGTGAATTTTGATCTGGCTGAATTGCGCGGCTATCACTATCATACCGGAATGGTATTTGCTGCATATGTTGCTGCTCGCGGACAGGCTGTGGCTCAGGGTGGCCGTTATGATGATATCGGAGAAGTCTTTGGCCGTGCGCGTCCGGCGACGGGGTTCAGTACCGATTTAAAAACATTACTTTCATTATCTACGCATAAAAACAATCAGGTTGCGGCAATTTACGCACCCGCGGACAATGACGCTGAATTACACAAGGTGATTTCCGAATTGCGCCAAAAAGGTGAAAAAGTGGTGTGTGCTTTACCAGATCAAACAGGTAGTGCAAAAGATATGGGCTGCGACCGTGAATTAGTCAAAGACGGTTCGAGCTGGAAAGTTCAGTAGTCATTCCTTAAAATATTTTTGTTCTCTCTCCTTTAAGGAGAGGGAATCAGCTAAGATTTATAAATTTTAAATAACAGGTAGTTATTATGGGTAAGAATGTCATTGTTGTCGGCACTCAATGGGGTGATGAAGGCAAAGGTAAAGTTGTTGATCTGCTAACCGAACGTGCGGATGGAGTGGTACGTTTTCAGGGTGGACATAATGCAGGTCATACATTAGTTATTGACGGCAAAAAAACGGTTTTACATTTGATCCCGTCAGGTATTTTGCGTGATAAGGTAAAGTGCATGATCGGTAATGGTGTGGTTTTAGCCCCGGATGCGCTGGTTAAAGAACTTGATATGTTAAAAGAGAGCGGTGTCGATACAGATGGCCGTTTATATATCAGTGAGGCTTGCACCCTAATTCTTCCATATCATATTGCGCTTGATCAGGCGCGTGAAATTGCGCGTGGCAAAAAGGCCATTGGCACTACCGGACGCGGTATTGGTCCAGCATATGAAGATAAAATTTCACGCCGCGGTCTCAAAGTGGGTGATATGTTACATCGTGAACGTTTTGCTGCACGCCTAGGTGAAGTGCTTGATTACCATAATTTTACATTAAAAAATTATTTCAAAGTTCCCACTGTTGATTTTCAGGAAGTGCTGGATTACGGTTTGGAAATGGCAGAGGTAATTCGCCCAATGGTGGCTGATGTCACAGGCATGTTGCATGACATGAGAGCCAATGGTCAGCAAATAATGTTTGAAGGTGCGCAAGGCACATTACTTGATATTGATCACGGTACTTATCCTTATGTCACCTCATCAAATCCAACATCAGGTGGAGCCTTAACCGGTACTGGGGTAGGGCCTAAGGATATTGATTATGTTTTGGGTATTACCAAAGCGTATACAACGCGTGTTGGTGCGGGTCCTTTCCCAACAGAATTGTATGATGGTGAAGGGCTTGACGATCCCATCGGTGCTCATCTTGCAAAAGAAGGCCATGAATTTGGTGCGACAACGGGGCGTGCGCGTCGTTGTGGTTGGTTAGATGCTGTTTGTTTGCGACGTTCTGCACAGATTAATTCACTCACCGGCATTTGCCTAACCAAAATGGATGTTCTCGATGGTATTGAAACACTTCGCATTGCGGTCGGCTACGATCATGATGGTGTGGAAGTGGATGCACCACCCATTGGCGCAGATGCATACGAACAATGTGTACCAAAATACATTGAAATGCCAGGCTGGTCTGAAAGCACCGTTGGTATTCAAAATTACGATGAGCTTCCTGAAAATGCCAGGGCATATATAAAGAAAATAGAGGACGTCGTAGGTGTCCCCGTTGATATTATTTCAACAGGCCCTGATCGCGTAGATACTATGGTGTTAAGACACCCATACGATTAGCAAAACCTTCGTTATAGTTCACTAAAAGCCTGTTTTAACAGGCTTTTTTTATGGGAAAAATAAATAAATCAGATTTATGCACAAATAAAATACTCCGCTAATTATTTCACTTTAAATTTGTCCAAGTATTAAAGAGTATTTTAATTCTGCCGATATAAGGGAGAGTTTAACTGTAAATAAAATTTTAGAGAATTTGTATGGAAAGTGTTAGCACAAAAAATACCGCAGAGCAGCGCGCTAACCTTCAAAAAGAGTTTAAACGAACACTGTTGAATAAAATTGAAGCAATAGAAGAACAGTGTGATTTGCTATTAAAAGAAAAAATAACAGAGGCTCATTTTTTAGCTTGCCGTCGACTTATACATTCTATGCTTGGCACCGCGGGAACATTGGGGGTGACAGTTATTAGCTCTGTTGCCAGAGAATTAGAAGAGACATTAAAAAAACTGATAAAAGTAAAGTTTATACCTCCGGAGACAAAGGTAATCATAAGTAAAAAAATATCTATTTTAAAATTAACAGTAGAAAATTGGGAGCCTTCAAAAACACACTATATTAAACAAAATAAAGAAAAAAAATGTCAGGATAATGAGCATGGTAAGAAAGTTTACCTTGTTAGTAATGATGAATTGTTATCACAAGGTTTGATACTTAAGTTAGAACAAAACAAATTTATTGTAAAAATTTTTCCAAATGTTAATGATTTTGTAAACGCTTTTTTTGATAAAAAACCTGATGCCATAATTATGGATCTTGATTTTAATGAAGATAATAGTTCAGTTGAGGATGTTATATCACAACTGCTAAAAGAATATGAGCATATACCTCCAGTGGTGTTTATTTCTGAACATAATGATATGCAGGCACGTTTAGCATCTGCAAGAGCAGGAGCACAACGATATTTTTGTAAACCTGTTGATTTCAATAAATTATATACAACATTATTGGGTATGGTAACACCAGACAATATTGAGCCGTATAAAATATTACTGCTTGATGATGATGTTGATTTGCTGAAATATTATGAAACCGTTCTTGTAGAGTCCGGTATGGAAGTAAGAACAATAAGTAATCCATTTAAAGTACTGCAAGCACTTGATGGATTTAAAGCAGATTTAATAATTTTAGATGTGTATATGCCAAAATGTAGTGGCCCGGAAATTGCTAAAATTATTCGTCAGGATGATGGTTTTGCATTAACGCCAATAATGTTTTTATCCTCTGAGTCAAATATTGATGCTCAATTACATGCAATGAATCTTGGTGGAGAAAGTTTTACGCTTAAATCTATCTCCGATACACATTTAGTTTCAACAATAAAATTGAAGGCGCAGCGTTCACGCGAAGTTAATAAAATTAATTCAGATTTAAAACATTCTTTTAGAGAAAGTCAGTTTCAGGTAATAACATCAAATGAGCACAATATAGTTAGTGAAGCAGACATTAAAGGAAATATTACATATATAAATGAAAAATTTTGTGAAGTAAGCGGCTATGGAGTTGATGAGTTACTTGGTCAAAATCATCGTATCCTGAAGTCAAACTATCATCCTGAAAGTTTTTATACATCAATGTGGTCTACCATTTCAAATGGTGAAATATGGCAAGGGTTGATATGTAATTTCAGTAAGTCTGGCAAGGAGTATTGGGTTGAATCTACCATTGTTCCATTTTTGGATGATATGGGAAAACCATATAAATATGTATCAGCGCGTACCGATGTAACCCTGGTAATTCAAAGTGAAGCACGTTTAGAACAAAGTAAAAAATTTGCAAAAATAGGCACCTGGGACTGGAACATCAAAACAGGTGAAGTATATTGGTCAGATATAATATGGCCATTGCTTGGCTATAGAAAAGAAAAAACAGACGCAATATACGATAACTTTATTTCAGCGATACACCCTGATGACCGAGCTTTAGTAACAGAAGCGATAAAAGATTGTATAGATAATAATGCAGATTATGACATAGAGTGTAGAATAATATGGCCAGATAAAAGTATTCATTGGATACATGCAAGTGGAAATGTTATGCGCAATCAAAAAGGTGAAGCACTGCACATGCTGGGTGTGACCAAGGATATTAGTGATCATAAAAGAGCAGAAGAAAAACTTTTTTCTTCCGAGCAGCGCTTTAAGTTTGCCGTTGAAGGAGTTGGAGATGGTGTCTGGGACTGGAATATGAATACCAATATTGTTAATTATTCTCCTTTATGGATGAATATGCTGGGTTATAAAGAAAATGAACTGGCGTATACTTTTGATACATTTAAAAAATTAGTTCACCCGAATGATATGCCGCGTATAAAAAAATCATTAGATGATTATCTGTCTAAAAAAATAAAAGAATACAATGTTGATATTCGTTTACTTTGTAAAGATAAGTCTTACAAGTGGATTCTTTCACGTGGACAAGTTGTTGAAGTAGATAATAATGGTTTAGCAGTACGAATGGTCGGAATACACAGCGATATTACATCTATAAAAGAAAATGAACAAAAAATTATTATTGCACAACAAGAAGCTGAAGAAGCAAATAATGCTAAATCTCAATTTTTATCAAGTATGAGTCACGAGCTGAGAACACCGATGAATGCCATTATGGGTTTTGGTCAGTTATTACAGTTAAATAGTGAAAAAACGCTTAGTAAAAATCAGATAGAAAATGTAAATGAAATATTAAAAGCAAGCGGGCACCTGTTAGAATTAATAAATGAAGTACTGGATCTTGCGCAAATTGAAGCAGGAAGAATAAATCTGTCAATCGAAAATGTTTATTTAAGTGATGTTATGAGAGAGTCAACCAGGTTGATTCATCCTTTAGCTGAAAAGCGAGGTATTACTATATCTTTTTTTAATAAAGATGTTTCAGACCATAATCTTGAACACTACATTGTTAGAGGTGATTATACACGCTTAAAACAGATATTTATAAATTTATTAAGTAATGCAGTGAAATATAATATTGATAATGGCTCTGTAAATATTGACTGTTGTATTTATGATGGAAAAGTAAAGGTTAGTATTTCAGATACAGGAGCAGGAATAAGCAAGAAGAAGCAAAAATATTTATTTACGGCTTTTAATCGTTTGGGAGCGGAAGAAACCGAGGTGGAAGGAACCGGTATAGGTCTTGTCATTACAAAAGATATTGTTGAGTTGATGGGGGGGGCAGTTGGTTTTGAAAGTGAAGAAGGTAAAGGTAGTACTTTTTGGGTGGAGTTGGTACACGTTTATGGAAAACCTGGCGAAAAATATGAAGAAGAAACATTTACAGTAAATAATAGCAGTAATGAAAAAACACACAGTGTGATTTATATTGAAGATAATCCGGCCAACCTTAGGTTAGTTACAAAAATATTTTCCAGTAAAAGTAATATTGATTTGTGGAGTTCTCATGATCCTATCTTAGGGTTAGAGCTTATTGTCGAAAAGTTGCCTGACTTAATTCTTTTAGATATCAATCTCCCAGGTATGGATGGTTATGAAGTATTTAACCGGTTACAGCAGGAGGAAAACACAAGAAACATTCCTGTTGTTGCTATAAGTGCAAACGCAATGGAAAATGATATTAAAAAAGGTTTGGAAGCAGGGTTTGATGCTTATATAACTAAACCTATTAAAATTAGCGAACTATTAGACACTATTGATAAAAATTTGAAATGATTATAATAAAATAATTTTTATGCGCAGGTAGGGTGTGAGTGGTTGTCGAGTTAGTTTTATCAAGACAGAATGAAAAATGTATTATATGAGGTGGGTATGTAATAATTAATGTTAATATTTTTTTATCAATGCATTTAATGAAAATATACTTTTATACAGGATGTGAGATTTTTTTTGGACTAAAATTTATTATTGGAGTGTAATATGGCTATAACATCAAAGTTTACTAAAGATAATACTGTTCTTACTATTTTTATTGAAGGCGATTTCGATTATTCATTAGCCAGAGAGTTTAAGTCTAAATATATTAATGAACAGCAACAAATAGAAAGTGTTATTGTTGATTTATCAAAAACTACAACAATCGATAGTTCAGCCATCGGTATGATTTTAGGCATGCAAACAGATTTGAACCTGGGAAATAATTGTATAAGTTTGATTAATGCAAATGAGGTTATAAGTAAAGTATTCAAAATAACAAACTTAAATAACAGGTTTAATATAGCATAATATGAATACAATTCTTATTGTTGATGATATTGCTATAAATCGCTCTTTGTTGCGTCAATCACTGGAAGTTATGGGTGATTACAATCTTATTGAAGCCTCTGGAGGTAAAGAGGCGATAGAAATATTTGATAAGCATTCAATTGATTTGGTTTTGTTGGACATTATGATGCCGGGTATGGACGGTTGTCAGACCGCAATTATTTTAAAAGAAAAAATGACGGGTGGTCATGTTCCTATTATTTTTGTTACGGCTTTAACTTCTGAAGGATATCTTGCAACAGCATTAGAGTCAGGTGGAGATGATTTTCTTAGCAAACCTTTTAATTTTTCTGTTCTGTCCTCAAAAATTACTGCCCATCTTAGAATTCGAGAACTTAGCAAGCAATTGAGTGCTAAAAATGAATCGTTAACACAATTAAACGAACATCTGATTAATGAGCAGGAACTTATAGAACATTTTTTTGAAAGTTCGATTAAACAAAGTTTTCTGGATACTAATCTTATTAAATATCACATGTCCTCTATGTCGGTATTTAATGGTGATATATTTCTTTCAGAAAGAGGGCCACAAGGCAGCCTGTATATGATTGTAGGTGATTTCTCCGGCCATGGTTTGACAGCGGCAATGGGGACATTACCTGTTGCAATGATTTTTTTTAAAATGGCTTCTGAAAATGCCTCTGTTGCTGAAATTGCAAGAGAAATAAATTTTCAACTATTAAAAATTTTACCTTCAACAATGTTTCTGACCGCAAGTATTCTGGAACTAACTTCATCGGGAAATATTTTAACAGTATGGATGGGAGGGATGCCTGAAAATTACTGGTTTAATAAAAATGGGGAATTAAAAGGGCTTATTGAATCTAAACACATGCCCTTAGGTATTTTGTCGGATGATGATTTTGACGCTTCAACGCAGGTTGTTACTCTGGAGGAGAACGATAAAATTTATCTCTATACCGATGGCGTAATTGAAGCAAAAAATTCTGAGGGTGAATTGTTTGGAGATAGTCGACTTAAAAGCACACTCATGAGTGAAAGATCCAATCGTTTTTCATCAGTGTTAGATCAATTAAGTCGATTTACCTTAAATAATGAACAAAATGATGACATTACTTTGGTTGAACTAAATTGTGGCACAATAAAACCACCTGAAAAAACAGAGTTAAGCAGTAGTGATAAGGGACTTCTACCCTGGGACTTAACTATTAAACTGACAGATAATGATCTGCTGAGCGCTGATCCTGTGCGAAAAATAACTGATATTTTATCAGGGCTTCCCGGTGTCTCAAAGCATGAAGGTATGTTGTATGTTTTATTAAAGGAAATTTATTTTAATTCACTTGATCATAGTATTCTAAGCCTTGAAAGCGCAGACAAATCTAACAGTGAAGATTTTATTGATTTTTACACTAATCGTGATGAAGAGATTAAGAAATTAGAATCCGCTTTTATTACTTTTTATTTTAAGTTTTTTAATAAAAATGAAGGTTATTTTTTACAGATTGAAGTGACTGATAGCGGTAATGGATTTCGAGGTAATAATCTACTCCTTTCAGAGGCCTCTCTTTATGGCCGTGGTTTAAATCTCATCCATGGCTTAAGTGAAAAAGCCTTTTTTTCCGGTGATGGAAAAACATTTACCGTCTTGTGCAAGCTTTAAGGTACATGTGAAATATTGCTTCCTGTATAAATATGGCTTCTCCTGCCATGCCATCCTTTATGACTGATATTTAGCTTTATATAACACGCTAACTAAATAACTATATTTATCAATGGGTTATAAATGCAGCAGGTTATAAGTTTTATAAATTTTCGGACTTTTATTAAAGGATTATCAATATTGACCGATAGCATAGGTAACACCTACATACTGAATGATATTTATTAAGGCTAACCTTATGAAATATAAAGCATTAATCATTATCCTTTTATATATACACAATTTAAATGCAATAGCTGAACAGACAGAAATTACATTTGGCTCGGTTGCACAAGATACACCCTCAGTAATGCATCGTCGATTACTACCATTAACAAACTATTTGTCTCGTGCGCTTAACCGTCCGGTATCACTAAAATTATCATCGAACATGTCCGGGGCGATAAGTGAGATTGTTACAGGTGAAGTTGATCTTGCCTACTTAACACCTGTTGCATATACCCAAACTTACGATGATAGTGGCAGCCAAATTGTGGCAAAAATGATTAGCAAGGGAAAAGCTTCGTTTCGCTTAATGATCGTTGTAAAAGAAAACAGTCCGATAAAAACGATAAAAGATCTTGTTGGAAAATCCTTTGCTTTTGGGGATCCTGCTGCATTGTTACAACGTGCTACGGTTGTAGGTGCGGGAATGTCGCTGAAAAAATTAGGGAAATACGAATTTATTGGTCACTATGACAATATCGCACGCGCTGTTGCCCGAGGATTTTTTGATGCCGGTATATTAAAAGATTCGAAAGCGTTGAAGTGGCAAGAGAAAGGTTTACGAATTATTTATAGTTCACCATATCTGCCACCTTATAATATTACTGCCAGTCATAAGGTAACCTCCAAATTATTAGAGGAAATTAAACAAGCTTTTTTTAAACTTGATATTTCAAATGATAAAGATAAATCTATTATTAAATCCATGGGGAAAAAATATGATGGTTTTGTTGTAACGAGTGATTCTGAATATGACGTAGTCAGAAATCTTATTAAACCATTTAAAAAATAATATGTGGTATAGAATTTTTCCCAGAAGACTGGACAGACAGGTTGCTTTAGTTTGCTTTGGGATAATGATATTTACCATTCCTTTGTATGTTGTGCATGAAGCGCAAGAAGAGTTGAGTTTTATTTTTGATACGGCGAAACGAGAAACTAAAGTCATTGCTAATAATATTGCTATTAATAGTATAGAACATATTATTACCCGTAATTATTCCTCACTTGAAAATTTATTGTTACAGATAGCGGGGTTCCCGGATATTATTGAGATACAAGTCGCTAATGAGTTTGGTAAAATTCTTAGCGATGTCGTTACAACTAAGAAGGGTTCAGAGGACGTGCAGCCGCGTTATTCTCTGATTAATATTAAAGTTCCCGAAAAAAACAGTTACAAATTAATTGAATATGATGAATATATGGACATTTGGGCACCTATTGAAGCCGGAAAGCATATAGGCTGGGTGAAAATAAAATACAGCCTGTTATCGGCAAAAAACCACAGAAATGAGAAGATAAAAAATTATTTATTTGACGGTACTATTTTATCTGTTTTTATTAGTTTGTTTTTATTGTTAGCCATGCGTCACCCTCTGCGTATGATAAAAAATGCCGTTGACTTTTCAGCCCGGCTTGATAATAAGAGCGGGGAGCAGCTTCCTGTCAGTCATCAATCAATTGAAATAGAAAAACTATTCATAGCTTTAAATAAAACATCTTTAAGTCTTGCTGCGCAAGAAGCGATGATTAAAAAAGATATAAAGGACTTAGAAACACAAAAACATGCTTTAGATGAACACTCAATTGTTATGATTACCGACACGGACGGAAATATTAAATATGCTAACGATAAGTTACTTGAAATGACGCATTATAAGCCTGAAGAATTATTAGGAAAAAACTCAAGTATATTAAGAGGCCGTTATCATACAAATAAATTTTATCAGGATGTGAAAGAAGCAGTTAGTACAGGAGAATCGTGGCATGGTGAAATAGTTTGTGAAGATAAATATAAAAACAGACATTGGATGCAAACAACTATTGTACCTTTTTTAGATGAGAACGGCTGTCCGTATGAATATGTCACTATCCAATCGGATATTTCTGCACAAAAAGAAACAGAAGGTTTGTTGGAAGTTAATAATACGTCTCTTGAATTGTTAACTAAGGAGCTGGAAGATAAGGTTGAAAGTCGCACATATGAATTAAGAAAGGCTAACGAAGAACTTTCTGAGCTTAACAATATAAAGTCAGAATTTGTTTCAATAGTATCGCATGAGTTACGCACCCCATTAACCTCCATAAAATCATTTGCGGAAATACTTGAAGATGATTTTGATGAGTTAGATTCTGATACCCGTAATAAATATCTTTCTATTATAAACTCAGAAAGTGTTCGTTTGGGGAATTTGATTAATGATGTTTTAGATTTGCAAAAAATAGATGCGGGTAAAACAACATGGAATATAGAAGCGGTAGACCTGAAAAAACTATCTGCAACAACAATAGAGTTGTTTTCCAGATCATATATGGATAAAGGGTTGAGTTTAAATTTAAAGGTAAGTGACGATGATTTAGTTGCTGATGTGGATTCTGATAAAATAAAACAGGTTTTAACTAATCTTTTATCAAATGCATATAAATTTACTGAACAGGGTAGTGTGACACTTGAACTTAAGCGGGTTGTACAAAAGCCCACCGTCCTCGTTGTAGATGATGATGAAACTTGTCTTGTTTATTTTGAAATGTTTTTACAAGGTAAAGGTATTAATGTTCTGTCATGTGATGGAGCAAAGAAGGCAATAAAAATTTTAAAAAACAAAAATACACATATTGATTTACTGATTACAGATATCGTTATGCCTGATATGGACGGCGTTGAATTGATTAAACATATACGACAATTTGCTAAAAAATTACCAATAGTTGCAATCAGCTCTAATAGTAATGCTTCTGTTTTAAAATCCTTATTAGATTACAACATAAGCTCTTTTCTGGATAAACCCTTTCAGGCAGAGATGATAAGTAAAACACTTAATAAAGTTCTTGGGGATACTAAACATATGTCAGGAAATCAACAAATGCTTCAAATCTCCGTTCAGGATTCTGGTATAGGTATTCCAGAGAATGAACTTAGTAATGTTTTTGATCGTTTTCATCAGGTTGATAATTCTGAAACCAGAGAAAAGGGTGGGAGTGGTTTGGGGTTGGCTATATGCAAGGATATTATTGAACATCACAAAGGAACGCTATGGGTGACAAGTGTTGTTGGTAAAGGTAGCCGGTTTACATTTAACTTACCGTTGCATAATTGAGGGCGTTGAGTTTAACTTTAGCTAAGTGAAAAAAAATGAATACTCATTCTAATAAAACAATACTGATATGTGATGATGAACCTAATATCAGAGAATCTATTCGTTATGCAGCAGTAAAAGAAGGTTATCAATATAAAATGGTAGGAGATGGGCTTGTCGCATATGAGACTGCGTGTGCAGATATCCCTGACTTGATTGTGTTAGATGTAGGTATGCCAAATTTGACAGGTTATGAGGTATGTAAAAAACTGCGTCAACACCCTGAAATGGAACAAACTAAAGTGCTTATACTAACTGCTTTTGGACAAACTGAAGATAAAATAAAGGCATTTAATGTCGGTGCCACTGATTTTATGACAAAGCCTTTTAGTCCCAGAGAATTACGTGCAAAATTAAATGAATTACTGGATAAATAATTTTCCTGATACATATTATGGTAACTAAAGTGAATATTTTAATTGCAGAAGATGAGCCCCATATTGCTCTTGCCTTGGCTGCCATAGTGGAAAAGGGAATCAGCGGAGCTGCTGTCACAGTGGTCAATGATGGAGAAGAAGCGCTAAATGAATTGTTAAACACGGGCTTTAACATTGTTATTTCAGACTGGAATATGCCAAAAATAACAGGAGTAGAATTACTTGAAAAAGTGAGAGCTATAAAAAAACTGAAAGACATCCCATTTATTATGCTGACAGCCAGAGGTGATAAAGGCAGTGTGGTGGAAGCTTTAAAAGGCGGTGTTACTGATTATATTGCTAAACCATTTGAAAATAGTGCGGTTATTGAAAAAGCAATATCGTTGTTGGCTGAGAGTACATATATTCCGGATATCTCAGAAAAGAAAGATGAAGAGGATATTATTAGCCTGCTTGCTAAACGATTAGCAAAAGGAGAGATTGAGTTCCCGGTAATGCCGGATATCGGTATGCGGGCAGCAGAATTATCTAAAAATAACGATACTTCTATCAGTGAGTTATCTAAACTTATTTCTCTGGATGCTGCATTGAGTTCAAAATTGATTAGCGTAGCAAATTCAGCACACTACAATACAGGAAAAGATTTTGATTCTATTGAAGATGCAATTTCACGTATTGGTCTTCGGGATGTGTGTAACTTGATTGTTGTCATTAGTAATAAAAGCATGTTCGAAAAGTCAACAGGAGTGTTTGCAGAGAAGCTGAATTTACTTTGGATTCATTCGTTTGCAACAGCCTCTTGTGCAAAATTTATTGCGTTAAAAATAGAAGCGAGTAATCCCGAAAGAATGTTTTCTATCGGCTTATTACATGACATTGGAAAGCTTGTTGTGTTTACAATATTGTTTGAATTATCAAAAAAAAGAAAAATAGGCAAAAAAAGTCTTTATGACGCTGTTTCTCAGTTGCATGTTCAGTTTGGTCAGGCCATTGTAGAAAAGTGGAATATGCCAAAGGATTTCATTGATGTTGTTACGGGGCATCATGATGACGGCAATATGGCACAACACTCCCGGACAACACAGATTGTATCTTTTGCAAATATCATGGTTCGAAAGCTGGGCTACAGCCTGGTTGAAGATGATGGTTCTGAACTCGCCGATACTGAATTAGCCAGACTCTTAAATATGGATGAAGATGACATTGAAAAAGTGCTAAAGCAGACGAAAATATATGTTAGTAGCCTGAAATCGTCGGTTTAAAGGGTTCACTGAGGTATTTTTCCCTATCTTGTTTTGATAGTTAAGCAGTCATTCAATTTTTATAGTAAAATCAACCTTTTCTCACTTACCACTAATTAATGGACTATTATTTCCCTACATATGACTAATCCAACCGATAATAAAAAAGCCGTCGACCCTCATGCAGAGCGTGAGTCCAGTAAATATGATAATCCTATCCCAAGTCGAGAATATATTCTTGAGCAATTAGAAGCTGCTGGAAAACCCCTTGATCGTAAAGCCATTACTGAATTATTAGGTTTATTAGACGATGAAAATGCGATTGAAGCATTACGTCGTCGTTTACGTGCAATGGAACGTGACGGCCAACTCATGTTCACACGTAAAAAAGAATACGCCTTAATCAGTAAAATGGACCTAATCACAGGACGCGTCATTGGGCATGCTGACGGCTTTGGTTTCCTTTGCCCGGAAGATGGCAGTGATGATCTGTTTTTAACGGCATTTCAAATGCGTCGTTTATTTCATGGTGATAAGGCCATTGTCCGTATTGCCGGTGTTGACAGAAAAGGTCGTCGCGAAGGTGCTCTGGTTGAAGTGCTGGAACGCGCAAACCCGTTTATTGTTGGTCGTTTATTTATTGAAAGCGGTGTCGGTTATGTCGTTGCCGACAACAAACGTATTAGTAATGATATTTTAGTACCACAAGAAAATGTTGGCAAAGCACATCACGGTCAGATTGTTTCCGTCGAAATTGTTGAAGAGCCAACGCGCCACCGTCAGGCTGTGGGTAAAGTCGCAGAAGTACTTGGTGATCACATGGCAGCGGGTATGGAAATTGATATTGCCATGCGTTCTCACGGCATAGCCACAAACTGGTCTGATGATGTTCTGGCGGATATAAAAGATTTAACCGCAGAAGTGCCTGAAGAGGCAAAAAATCAGGAGGGCCGTATTGATATTCGCAATCTACCTTTGGTCACGATTGATGGTGAAGATGCGCGTGATTTTGATGATGCGGTTTTTGTCGAGTCAAATGATAATGGCTGGCGTTTAGTTGTTGCAATTGCCGATGTTTCTCATTATGTGGAACGAGATACAGCTCTGGATAAAGAAGCCCATGAACGCGGTACATCGGTTTATTTTCCTGAACGTGTTATTCCAATGTTGCCTGAAGTTTTATCAAATGGTTTATGCTCATTGAATCCGCACGTAGATCGTCTTTGTATGGTTTGTGACATGCAGCTGGATAAAAAGGGTAAAGTCGTATCATATAATTTCTATGAAGCGGTAATGCAATCACATTGTCGTTTTACCTATACTAAAGTTGCCGAAATTATTGAAAACAATGACAGCGACTTACGCAAGGAATATAAAAACTTTGTACCTCAATTATTAGAAATGCATTCTTTGTTTAATGTATTACTTAAACGCCGTAAAGAGCGGGGTGCAATAGACTTTGATACCACTGAAACACGTATTGTCTTTGGTGAAGATCGTAAAATTGATAAAATCGTTCCTTTAGTGAGAAATGATGCTCATAAACTCATAGAAGAGTTTATGATTTTAGCAAATGTGAGTGCAGCAAAGTTTCTGTTAAAGAACAATATACCCGCGTTATACCGTGTTCACGGCAGTCCAAAAGAAACTAAAATAGAAGGCTTGAAGGAGTTTTTAGCAGAAGTGGGGTTGAGCCTGGCTGGCGGAGAAAAACCAGGGCCGGGTGACTATGCTGAACTACTCGAATCGATACAAGATCGTCCGGATATGCATCTCATACAAACGGTTTTACTGCGCAGTTTGCAGCAAGCCGTTTATACACCGGATAATAACGGTCACTTTGGTTTAGCGCACGATGCTTACGCCCACTTTACCTCACCAATTCGACGTTACCCTGACTTATTAGTGCACCGTGGAATTCGTCATATCGTTCGCGGCGGTGACGCCGAAAGTTATTACTATACTGAAAATACCATGCGTGCCTTTGGTGAACATTGTTCACAAACTGAGCGTCGCGCAGATGAAGCAACACGTGATGCTGTTGACTGGCTCAAGTGTGAATTTATGATGGATAAAGTTGGTGAAGTATTTGAAGGCACTATTACCAGCGTGACCGGTTTTGGTTTGTTTGTTGAGCTGGATAAAATTTACGTCGAGGGTTTGATTCACGTTACTTCACTTGAACATGATTATTATCACTTTGATGCCTCACATCATCGTTTAGTGGGTGAACGTACAGGACAAACTTTCCGTTTAGGTGATCATATTGTTGCCAGTGTTGCTAAAGTTAATCTGGAAGATAAGAAAATTGACTTTGATTTGGTTTCCGCGCAAAGAACACCGCGTAAGACCGCATCAAGGCAGAAAAAAGCAGAGCTGGCAGAAGAGAACAATGAGGATAAAGATACTGCTAAAACAGCAAAGAAAAAATCCAGCAAAAAGAAAACAGCTAAAAAGAAAGTTGCCAATAAAAAACGCGATGAAGATGGTAAGAGAATAAGATCAAAAAAGAAGAAGCTGAATAAAAAAGCGAAAAAGCGTTTAGCAGAGAAAAAAAAGAAAGATAAAGAAAAAAAAAACGAAAAAGTAAATAAGTCGTTATGGCAGAAAATAACACACATTACATCTACGGTTTACACGCGGTTCAAGCGGTCCTAGAACGTGAGCCAGA
>Ga0316208_1000551_pt1 | contig 43909 bp, 43 predicted proteins | sample 3monopyrite_MG_FD_204944 | JGI IMG/M metagenome (GOLD analysis project Ga0316208, IMG submission 204944) | Microbial mat bacterial communities from mineral coupon in-situ incubated in ocean water Damariscotta River, Maine, United States -... | ecosystem: Environmental > Aquatic > Marine >...
TATGACGTTAATTGTGAAAGCAGTTGATAATTAATCCTTTAGGGTGATGTAGTTTATTTCACACTCACCTGATTCAGTTGCAACATAAATCGAATTACCCGTGATACTGACTGAAACATCCATCGTTCGCTTTACCATCGCCGCCAGCGCCTGAATATTTTCCCAGTCAAATTTATAAATTGATGCACTCAGTTGATTAATTTTATTTTCTATCTGGCTCCACCAAACATCAGCTTTTGAATTAAAACAATAAATTTTAACCTCTTGAGACAAACGACAATTCTTTTTAATTCTATCGGCAGCGGGTTCACCAACATCAACCCATAACAAAGTTTGATCATCCAATGAACGAACCCATATATCCGGCTCATCTATTTCGCTTAGTCCTTTGGTAAAAACAAGATGTTCCTGCGCGTTAAGACAAAAAGCCAAAACACGAACCATCATTCGCTCAACAGTTTCGGAAGGATGTTGCGCAACCGTTAAGTTAAGCGTGTTGTAATAATCTCTATTGAGATCTGATAATGATATTCTGAATTTATAAATAGTTGGTTTAAGTGCCACTGAATATATACGCCTTTTTTATTTGTATTGTTTAACACTATAACCTTTCTTGCGAAGCTGTTGTAATAACCCGTCTTTGCCAACCAAATGTAATGCGCCAACCAAAATCATCTCAACTTTTTTATCTGTCATCATTTTTTCAATGTGCGGCATCCAGTTGTTATTTCGCTTAACAAGCAGCATTTGATATAAGTCTGGATAATCCCGCATCATTTCAGTTAAAGACACCGCAGCCAGTTTGTTTTCATCTCCTTTTAACCATGCAGATTTAATCACAGACATCATCGATTCCATTCGATTCATGTCCTTTATCGTGCTCAATATCATTTCATTTTCGTTGCCGCTTCCCATAGAAACCATAAATTTTATTTGCTCATCAATCGTTTCAAAATATGCTATTGATTTACCTGCTGCTTTTGCTTTTTGATGGAAATACTGATCAACACCAATATCTACCATACCCATTTTTTTAAGCTCAATTACCGTCATTATAAGCACAACCATTGAAGGCTTATAATGAATAAACTGCTCAACAGAAATATTTCTTTCTGCTAAATATTTTTTCAGCTTTTCAAATGTATTTTTATTTAATGCATCCTTAAGTGACTTCCCTGCCGGATAAGTCATCATTTGTGACATTTTTTTACCAAACTCAGGAGTTTGTGCTTTATCAATATCAGTTTCAAAAACAAGTGTATCGGATTTTTTAAAAGCATGATTAAACTCAACAGGCAATGGATAATCTTCTTTTTTAAGAACGTGAATCGTACCGCCTAAAAATAACGTATTACCATTTTTAGAAACCTGCCAGAGTGATGTTTCTGAAAAACACACTGCAGGAAAGATAAATAATATCAAAAAATATTTTTTCATAACGTCTCCATATTGTTGTATTTTTATATCCTATAGAAAATTATTTATATTTAATAGATATAGCATATTATGAATAGCACACTCTACAGAGAATATTTTTGATCGTGTCTTTTTCTGCTAACTTGACTAAATTGCAATTTTTATTAGTAATATGAGCCGTTTTTAACTTCATTATTGATACGGTAGATAAAAATTGTCTTTTCCAGTTTCTCAACTTATCTCATATTTCTCGCAGGTCTCACTTGCGCCTCTCTCAGATCTGCTCTATCCTGAAAGAGAACTTTTAGAGAACATTTTGCCCGCTCTAAACCCGGTTAAATCTTAAAAAACGTTGCTCTTATGCCAGAAATTGCTGTGTCATACATATCCCCTATTATCCCTGATTTTCCATCAGATCCATGGCCGCGCGCCATTGTTTTAGTGGATATGAACGCCTTTTTTGCTTCGGTCGAGCAACATGACCGTCCCGAGTGGCGCGGGCGACCTGTGGCGATTACCAATGGTTTACAGGGTACCTGCATAATTACCTGCTCGTATGAGGCGCGCGCCATGGGGGTAAAAACGGGTATGCGGTTAAAACAGGGATATGAAAAATGTCCTGAATTAATACAATGCCCCGCCCACCCTGAACGATATGCGGAGATCTCTACTTCTATTATGTCAGCGCTGTCTAACATTACGCCAGATATTGAAATCTTCTCGGTGGATGAGGCTTTTCTTGATGTGACACGCTGTCAGAAAATTCTTGGTACACCGGAAGAAATTGCACAATTGATTAAACAAACCGTTTTTGATGCATCGGGATTATTGTGTTCGGTCGGCATAAGTGGTGATAAAACGACGGCAAAGTATGCAGCAAAACAAAATAAGCCAGATGGACTAACGGTTGTCCCACCCTCTTTGGCAAAAAGCTATTTGCATGATGTACCGGTAACAGCGTTGTGTGGCATTAATAAAGGCATTGGTGGTTATCTGGCTGAACGTAATGTGTTTACCTGCGGTGACATGGCCAAATTACCCATTAGTGAGCTTGCTCGTCGCTTTGGAAATATTGGGCGCCGTATTTGGAAAATGTGTCAGGCTGAAGATCCTGATAAAGTTACGACTGAAATAAGTGCACCAAAATCAGTGGGGCATGGAAAAGTGATGCCTCCCAATACAACCAACAAAGATACCCTTCTTATGTATCTGTTGCATATGTGTGAAAAAGTGGCAACGCGTTTACGTCGCTATGATTTACAAGCCAATCATTTTTATATTGGTTTAAATAGCGCGGATGACTGGTTAACGGCTAAACCACGTTTAGCCAATCCAACTCAGGATGAACGATTAATTTATGCTTTATGTAAAACATTTCTTGAGCAAAACTGGCATGGTGAAGGTATACATCAGGTGCAAATCACGGCACTTAATCCACACTCTGTTACAGGACAACTGATGTTGTTTAATAATAATGAAAAATCTCATACACATCACAAAGTGATGGACATGATCAATGAACGCTATGGTGAATTAAGTTTAGCTCCCGCCCGTTTATTAAACCGTTCGAGTATGCCAAATGTTATTGCACCGGCATGGAAACCTTTTGGTCTGCGTCAAACGATCAGTAAAACAAAAGAAGTTAAATCCTGATGTGTGGCGGCGTGTATTACAATCATATTGGTCAGGATGTGCGGGTTTATTTTCCAAACCCAAAAGCATTATTGCCCGTTAAAACCAGGGATAAAAAAATTGAATTATTACCATGGGGGCGACGCAAAGAACAAAATGGACACTTACCCTTAGGTGGTTGGGCACGGCTTGACTCAATCTATGCTGGCCGTTGGGATAAATGGTTTCCTATCCCTGTTAAGTTACCCATACAGCAGTTCATGGAAAAAGATATTCAGGGCAACGCTCACTGGTTTGATATTACCAAAGGGCAGTTTATTCAGGGATTAATTGCGCGAGATAAATATGAGCAACGCGTTTATGTGGTTACAATCACACCTGAACTTGAGGATGCTATCCATGACCGCTGGCCACGTATTCTTTCGGGTATTTAAGAAATTTACTCTTTATATTTTTATATCGACATAATCAGTTCTACAATATTTTTCGAAACACTTTATAATCCGCAAACCAATTTGTTATGAACACTCAGGATATACCATGATATTTTCCTCATTAGATCTCGCCGCCGACATTCAAAAAGCTATTAATGCCTGTGGCTACAAGGAGATGACACCTATTCAGGAAATGGCAATAATCCCAGCCCGTCGCGGCAAAGATATTCTGGCAAATGCTCAAACAGGAACAGGCAAAACAGCAGCGTATGCTCTACCTGTTCTTCAGCAAATGCATGATCAAGCACAAGCTACGGCAGAAGGTAAAACGCGCGCCTTAATTTTGACGCCAACGCGTGAACTTGCTGAGCAAGTTGCTGAAACGATTAGTCGATATGCGCAGTACATGTCTGTCACCGTCACCTCTTTGTATGGTGGTGTAAAAATTAGTGGACAAGAGAAAAAGCTTAAAAAAAATATTAACATTATTGTATCAACACCCGGCCGTTTACTTGAACATTCATCACTCGGTAACGTTAATCTGAGCAATATTGAATTTGTGGTTCTTGATGAAGCTGATCGCATGCTGGACATGGGATTTATTGATGACGTGCAAGCACTTTTACAAAAACTACCTAAAAAACGTCAAACACTGTTATTTTCTGCAACTATGTCTCAAGCTGTAAAAGAGCTCGCAAAAAAAATCTTAACCAGACACGAAGTAATTAGTGTTGCGAAGCAAAATGCCACTGCTGATACTGTTGAACATGTGGTGTATGCAGTAAGTGAACACCAAAAATCTGAATTATTTGTTGAACTCATTGAAAAATATAACTGGTTCAAAGTTCTGGTTTTTACCAGTACCAAAGCGCAAGCTGATGAATTAAAAATCAAACTAAAAGAAGTCGGCATTAAAGCCGGACTCTATCATGGCGATAAAAGTCAGGGTTCACGCCGTCGCGCACTCGCTGATTTCAAAGCAGATAAAATTCAAGTGCTTATCTCAACAGAAGTGGCAGCACGTGGTTTAGATATTCAAGGCTTAGATCATGTGGTTAATTATAACCTGCCCTATCTTGCAGAAGATTATGTACATCGCATTGGTCGTACCGGACGCGCAGGAAACAAAGGCGAAGCGATTTCATTTGTAAGCCGTGAAGAAGAACGAACACTGAACACCATAGAACGATTGATTGGTTATAAAATAAAACGGACTCGCATGCCGGGGTATGAAGTTGGTAGCAGAGATGTTTTATTAGAGAATATTGCTAAAACAAACCGACCAGCAAGATCAAATAAAGCCAGCCAAATTAAAAATATCCATAAAAAAGCCGATAAGTCAAAAACAGCGAGAAAGAAAAAGAAGTAACACGCCAACTATACAAAATACATATTTTTATTTTCATTAGACCATGCTGGCGTTTTTTGCATAACCGAATGGAATAAACGGCTTTCAGCCAAATCATTTAACCAAATTTGTAATTTTTTATACTCACTTTGATCGAACCAGGTTTTGTCAACGTAAGCAAATTGTCGAATAAACGGTAAAATAGCAATATCGACTAACTTGATAGTGTCACCTATTAAATATTGCGTTACTTGTAATTTATTTTCCAGTTCTTGTAGAAAAAATTCAGCTTGTATTCGGTGCTGTTCCATTGATTGTTGTGGAAATCGATCAGCATATTTGTAATGATCAAGATGCTGCTTAAATTTATTATCATTAATCTCAATTAACTTGTTTGTGTCTTCTTTCTCATTCGTATTAGCTGGTAACCAGTTTTCTGGATCGTTATTATTTAATGCCCATAGCATAATATCAAAACTTTCATCAATAACTGTTCCATCAGGTAAAAACAAAACAGGGACAGTGCCTTTTGCTGAACACACCAGCATTTCTTTTGGTTTATCTTTTAGTAAAACTTCACGAAGTTCAATTTTAAGTTTGCTGACTCTCATTGCAAGTCGTGCACGCATCGCATACGGACAACGACGAAAAGAATAAAGAATGGGAGGTTGTTTAACCATCATTATTCAGTATTAATAATTTTTCGACGTAACTGTTTATCCCTGCCCCGTTTGGTTTTTTCATCCATACGTCGTGTTTTAGAAGCTCGAGTCGGCTTTGTTGAAACACGTCTTTTCTTAGCAACAGCAACACTTTTAATCAAGATTTGCAACCGCTCCAAAGCTTCAGCACGATTTTTTTCCTGAGTTCGATACCGCTGTGCTTTGATAATGATAACGCCTTGCTTATTGATACGTTTATCTTTTAAATTAAGCAATCTCGTCTTATAAAAGTCTGGCAGCGATGAAGCATTGATATCAAAACGCAGATGAATTGCGCTGGACACTTTATTAACATTTTGTCCGCCCGCACCTTGTGCACGGATAGCGCTGAATTCAATCTCACTCTCGGGAAGGCTTACATTGTTTGAAATTTCCAATACCATCGATGAATAATACTTTTTGAGTTTAATAAATTCAACTAACAGCATAAATTAATAAGTGGCAGACACTAAAGGTGAAATGAAGGCAGATAGTCTAAATAAAAAAAAAGGTGTACTAAATACACCTTTTTTAAATAACGTAACAACAAAAATCATTAAGAAATTTTTGCGCTTGTACCGCCTTTACCACCCTGGTTATCAACCCATGAAATATTAACGCTATCGCCTTTTTTGGCACCCTTAAAATTAAATGAGAGGAAGGGATTTTTAGAAACACCCGGCCCCCATAAGCAGGTAAGGATATTTTTACCATTATGCTCACAGTTAACTTCTGTAATATAATGTCCAGGAATTTTTTTACCTGTTTTTTTATCTTTACGTAAACCCGTTTCCATTGGGTGGAAGATAATCGCCTTAATTGAAGTGCTCTTGCCGTTATCCCATGCGCGAATTTTCATCTTTCTAGCCATGATAATGTCCTTCAGTAAATTCTTTAAATCAAAATAAAAGTTAAGCTACGATTAACCGCCACAACCGCCAAGCGTTACTTTAACGCCCTTTTTAGCGGTGTATAGTTTGCCGTTTGATTTAACAACAGCAACAATATCTGCAGTCTTAGCCATTTTAATGCGACCTGTAATTGAAGCTTCCATTTGATTTGACAAAATGTAGCTTGCTGAAAGTGGGAATGTATTTACAGGAACATAAACTGAAATACTTTCTACTTTTGGCAACGTTGTAGTCACTTTAACTGAAACTACAGCGCCATTTTCAGCAATGTCCGGTGCATTAACTTTGATGTCGCCACTTGCTGTAGGACGGCCTTTACCCGTAATTGCATCCATAGCAGCATCAATTTTCTTCGCTTTGAACGCTTTCGCTGGCCACGCAGCAAATACCGTTCTTGGTGTTAATAGGTTCGCTCCAGCCGCAACAGCTAACGTACCCGCCGCCATTGTGCCTTTGAGTATGATTCGACGTGCTGTGTCCATCAAAAGACTCCTTCTAACAGTCAATATATAACTGACCGTGATTAATTAGGTGAAAGCATAACTTCTTAAAATCACATTACTCTTTAAGTAGAAAGCTCAGTTTTATGCAATTTGCAATTTATTCTGTATATCCAAGGTAATTGTAGCGTGATTTATTATCACAGTCTTAATAACAAAGTCTTTTTCTAAAACACGGGGTATTTGCAATACAAATAGATGCAAAATACCACCATTAAATCAATATTCTTATCATTAATGCTTGCTAATACTGAGGTGAATGCCGTAGAATGCGCCAATCGATTGCGGGGTGGAGCAGCTCGGTAGCTCGTCGGGCTCATAACCCGAAGGTCGTAGGTTCAAATCCTGCCCCCGCTACCAAACTTCCTTATTAATCAACGGCTTATCTAAGCCGTTGATTAATAATTCTTTAAAATTTTCCTTATTTTTTTCTACTGTGTCAGTTTTGTTTCACTAAATGCCTGATTTACTGAATCGTGACATTGCTATCAAATTTTTGGTGCATTCGTGTGATATCAGAGGCTATAATCGTTGTATAACTTTAGAGCTGACCCATGTATAAATATACTTTAGCGTCGGGTGAACAAATAATAATAAATCTGTCTAAATAAATAGGCCGTAGTGCCCGATATAGTAAGGTATAAAACATGCAACACCTTTACTTATGATGAATGTGGCCATTTGAAATTTAGGAGTTTGATATGAATTGCAATATCGATACTGTGGGTGCGAATATTCGCAATTATGGACGCGCAGTACATACTCGCCTTGAGTTAATTAAAGCTGTTGAAGATACTGTTGATGCGTTATCAAAAGAGCAAATAGTATTCACTGATCTCTTCATCTCTGCTTGCGAACAAGTTGAAAGAATTCATGCATGCACAAATGATGGAGCACTTGATCCTGAAGGTAGTATTAATGAACTTTTAATAAATGCAGAGACTGCACTTCAAGCTATTTATCATAATTATAAATACCGCCTTCTTGCTGCTAATGCTTGCCCACACTTAGGTGATCATAAAGATGATGTTGTAAATGAATACACTACAACTCTAGAGTTAATTTCCGATCTCCATGAAACAACAGAGGAAATGAGATGGGCAATTAAAGAGCATGATGCTGACTTATCAAAACCAACAGGTAAATTTGATAATGCAGAAGATTTAATCGCTCACTTAAAAGCACTATAACCAAGGATGGTATGTGCCGGTTAAAATCACAATAGAAACCTGGAGTCCATTAGAGACTTTTGAGACCGATTACAAAAAACTCCCTGAAAATATTCAAACAGAAGTACAAGATAGTTTAAAAAAACTCCTAGAAAACCCAAACTCCACCAAATTAAGACTCAAACCAGTAACAGGTAGTAAAAAACCTAAGGTTTACGCAATTCATATAACAGCAAATCACAGCTACAAACTGACCTTCGAAATGGATGGAACAACAGCAGTTTTAAGACGTGTAGGAACCCACAAGAAAATCGATAATAATTTTTAATCTTATTCAGAAAACTCAGGATGGTTTGTGCTTAAGATAAAGCACAATTATTTCAGTATCAGGATTTGCACGTAAGACCTTCGGGCAGAAGACCCGATGGTCGAATAGTGATTTAAGCACATAATAAAAGGCTGACACATAAGATAGCTGGAACCTGCTTATGTGTCAGGAATGTGTCAGACTATTGCACTTTATTGCACGCTTATGCACAAATAGTAGCCAGAGGGGAAAATTTTATTCTGTTAAATCAAGGGCTTATGATTTATAAATTTCATATATTATAACTCATAACCCGAAGGTCGTAGGTTCAAATCCTGCCCCCGCTACCATAATTCTTAAAAAAGCCTAGCTTATTCAATAAGTTAGGCTTTTTTATTGTCTATGTGCAAGCAAAAAAAAACGGATGCCGAAGCATCCGTTTTCAATACCGTATAAATTAAACTTTAAGGCTTAACGTATAAGTAACCTTTCTGTTGTAAGAAAGCAACTTCAGCAACGCCTGAAGGAATGATTTCAGCATTTTCGTTGATTAAGTTTTTATTGATTTTCTTACCACGGATAGTGTTTGCACAAATTGTGAATTTCACGCCACGGTTAGCTAATGAAGCAATTTGGTCATTAAAGTTATGCACTTTACCTGTTTTTTTGTTTTTCTTACCCATTGCGCCATCTACCAAAGCAAACGCACCTGAACTATGAGTAACAACAATAATTTCAACATTTTTGTCACCTAAAGCGTTCAGATGATTTTTTATGTTACGAAATGCACCTTTTGCAGTATGAACATTGTTAACATGGTAAACAACTTTTTGTTTTAAATAACCGTTTTTAGCTTTACCATCTTTGGCCGGACCTGCTGCAAATGCAGTTGTCGCAACCATGCTTAACAACGTTGCTGCTATGACGATACCTTTTTTCATTGCGGACTCCTCCTGACATTATATATACCCTTCACACTTCGGAAGGCTTAGTATTATTAGAAATATTACCCTTACTTAATATTCAAGCAGTAATAGTATTTCTTCATAATTCATTGTTTGACTATAAGCTCATCTCAATTTCGTGCAACTGTTATTCATTCCCGACTGCAATATGCACCTTGCTTTTTATCAATGATAATGCATTTCACCCTATATCTCTTCCTCAGTAATATTATAACGGCGTAATTTACGCCAAAGTGTTGTTTTATCAATTCCAAGTGTTTTTGCAGCCTTGGTTTTTTTACCTTTGAAACAATGTAATACATGATTAATGTATTTTTCTTCTAACTCTTCTAACGACATTAAATTTTCATCTGAAAAATTAATAGATAAATTGTCATCAATGTCACTTTTACTCACATCAGCACTCTGCCAATGAAGAGTTTGAACTTCTGATAGTATAACTTCTCGCTCTACAATATTACGTAATTCACGAACATTACCTGCCCATGTTGATTCACATAATAATTTTAATGAAGCCTTATCATACCCGTTTATATCACGATTATAACGCTCAGAAAATTCCTGCACGAATTGTTCAACTAACGCAGGTATATCATCCCTGTGTTCATTGAGTGTCGGCACTGGAATATTAACTACATTCAGTCGGTGATAAAAATCATGACGCAACTCACCATTTTCTATCGCTTGCTCTAGGTTTCGGTTGCTAGCAGCAATTATCCGAACATCTATATTTATTTCATCGGAACTTCCAAGCCGGGATATTTTATTAGATTCAATAGTCCGCATTAATTTAATTTGCATCGCATCAGATATATTGCAAATTTCATCTAAAAATAAAGTACCACCACTAGCTTGTTCTAATAAACCTTTTTGACGAGTTTCTGCACCGGAAAATGCATTTTGCTCATGCCCAAACAATTCACTTTCCAGCATGTTTTCATTTAATGCACCACAATCCACAGTAACGAAGGGGGCGTTTTTACGCGAGCTATAATCATGTAATGCACGAGCAACAAGTTCTTTTCCGGTACCGGACTCACCTGTTATAACAACATTACAATGAACTTCAGTAACTTTTTCAATTGTATTAAATAGTGAACGCATAACTGGAGTATCTCCAATCATACCAAATCGGTTACGCTTATGAGTCAGCCGCCGTTTTAATAGTTTGTTTTCATTTTTTAATTGAACCCCATTCATGGTGCGATCTAACATAAGTTTCAATTCTGTAAAATCAAATGGTTTCTTAATAAAATCACTCGCACCACGCTTCATAGCTTCAACAGCATTTTCTACGGATGAATAGCCGGTCATAACTAATACGGGTACATTTTCATCAATTTCACGTAACTCCGATAAAAGTTCAAAGCCGTTCATGCTTGGCATCCGTAAATCCGTGATAACAATATCTGCATTGGACTCTTTAAAGGCAGCAAGGCAGTCTTTCCCATTTTGATAAACTGAACATGAATAATTCGCGTTGTCACAATTTCGCTTCATTACTCTACCGGTTACAACATCATCATCGACAAACATTATTCTTGTCTTTTTATCCGACATTCTTCGACTCCAGGTAATCTATTTCTTTATTTATTTTTTTGCAGTGTACCGGCAATGTAATATTTACCTTTACACCGATATCATCCATATTTTCTATCGAAATGCTGCCACCATGGTGCTTAATAATTCCATAGCTTACTGACAAACCAAGTCCTGTACCTTCACCTTCAGATTTTGTAGTAAAAAATGGATCAAATATTTTAGAAAAGTCATTCCCTTTAATCCCTGTACCCTGATCAATAATCTCTATCACTAACTTGTCATTTTGTTTTTTTGCATTTATTAAAATTATCGCATGAGCAGGTGTAGCCTGTATTGCGTTCAAAAGCACATTAACTAATACTTGCTGTAGCATGCCTGCATCGCCTTCCATTGTTAAATATTTTTCAATATTGGTTACAAGATCAATTTCAGATGACTCAATACGGTGATTCAATAATTCTAATGTTTCATCAATGAGTTCAGAAAGGTTAAAAGGTTTGTAACTTGGTTCGTTTTCCCGGGCGAAATTTAAAATACCCTGGATAATACGAGCACAGCGATGACCTTCTTTTCTTAAAAGCAAAATATCATTTTTTGCATCATCATGATTATCACCCAAAGACTCTTCAATTAATGATGCCAGCGACATAATATTCATCAAAGGGTTGTTTATTTCATGTCCGATACCTGCAGCCATTTGACCTAAAGCAGCAAGGCGTTCTGACTGACATGCGGCACGCACTGCTTTTTCACGTTCTCTTTCAGTTTTTTCAAGTGTTGTTGTTAAATAATTAAAGGCCTTGCCTGACTGACCGACTTCATCATTTACTGTACCCTGATATCGAACACCGCGTTCACCATCTGCAAATTTACGTATTATTTCTGCAAGGTCGTGCACAGGTTTAGTTAAGCGGCCCGAAGCCCACACGGCAAGCAATAAACTAACAACGACTAAACCACCGACTAATAACCAGATTGATCGTCGCATGGTATTAACCGACTCAAAAACTTTGTCGCTTGATGCTTCAATTAAAAGTACCCACTTTGTATTTCTATTTTGAAAAGGAGAAATAGTTTTATAAAAATACATTCGGCCATTAGAATGAAAGACTGAACCATAGCGCTTTTCAGACTGCATTTCTTTCCACTCTTCTACTGTAACCAAATTCGAAAAACGGTAGTTCGTATTTAACTGGTTAGCAAAACGTTTTTTATTGTCAGGATGATAGAGATAGATGCCGTCCCGTAGTTTATTTTCATTAACTTCAACAATATAACTATTTGCCGGATAACCTCCCATCGTAGATTTCACTGCAGAATCTAAGCGAGTGCCCCACATATTAACAACGAGCAGACCTTGTAGTTGTTCTAACTCATCACGTACAGGTACAGAGTAACGAATCATTGAGGGACAAAAGTCGGCGCCAAAAGTTACTTGTCCTAACTCAAAATCTGAAATAACAACTTTGCCCTGATTTGCAGATTTTATTGCTTCTTTAAAAAACCGCTTTGGTGATTGATCTGCAACAAATAAACGTTTAAATTTTTTATCAAACTTTTTTGCTTCAATCGGTTTGCCTTCTTTAACTTTAACTAAAGATTTGCCTGACACATCGATAAAACGTAATGCCTGAATACTGGGAACTGAGTGCTGATAGTTTAAAAAGAAGTGTTCTAAGTCATTCGCGCGTTTACTATAAATGTCAATATTTTTAGCGGGCACCACACTATCGGCAAAGTAACGTACAGCCGGGACTCGTGCTAAACCGTTCGCAATTGATTTTTGATTATTGAGGATTAATTTGAGTTCACCCGCCATCTTATTAAGTGAGGCGTTAATTTCCTGCTCAGTGCGCAGTCGAACTTCTTTTTCCATGCGTTCAACGACACCAAACTGTAATATCAGCAATGGCACGGTTGTCAGTAGAGATATTGCAATGAAAAATTTATGTCGAAGTTGCATTTGGTGAAAACCCATACAATTGCAAGATGCAAACAATTCTAGAGTAGCTTACCTAATAAAACAAGATTAACCACTTTTTATGTATGGTTAATAGCGTGATATCGTTTCATTTTGCATTAATTCTGTTCTTATGGAAACTTATTTTGATCTTTGCAGTAAATGTTTGAGATCAAAGCGATAAATAAAGCCCGGCAAGGCAAAAACGAGGAATAAACAAAGCGTAGAAGCGTAAAACTCCCAGCCCTGGGAGTAAATATCGGAGGTAAATTTCTTTTCGATACCTAACGCCACCATACCAATAAGCAAATACAGTATGAACCACTCAAGGAAACTCATCCAGACTGATTTAGTGCCCGATTTAAGCTTGATAACGCCAAAGAGGCGCTCACTAATCCACGGTAGATTTGCTGCAATAAAGGCAACTAAAAGGAAAATAATGATAATGGTACTTAACATGTTGTGCCCTTATATGATCTTGTGATCGAGTAAGGGCATCATTTTAACGGAACTAGAGTCGGAATCAAACTGAAAACTGATCAGGACATAACGGTCTGTTTACATAATGCTAATAAGCTATCTGGCATTAAACCAATAAAGAGGATTAAAGCTGCATTCAGTGAAAAGACCCAGCGTAAATCAGTGGCACATTCAATAGGTTGTGTATCTTCTGCTTTATCAAAATACATAATTTTAATAATGCGTAAGTAATAGAATGCACCAATAATCGAGAAAACAACGGCAACAACAGCAAGCCAGAGTAAATCAGCAGAAACCACGGCTTTAAGTACAGATAATTTAGCCCAGAAACCAACAAATGGAGGGACACCGGCCATTGAAAACATAATGAACATCATCATAAAGGCAAACCATGGATTGCGCTGATTCAATCCTTTATAGTCATCTAATCTATCGGCTTCGAATCCCTTACGACTCATAATAATAATCATACCAAAACTGGCCATCGACATGAGTACATAGGTAATGGTGTAGAACATTGAAGCGGCAAAGCCTTCCTGCGAACCAGATAAAACACCTAATATTAAAAAACCAACATGAGAGATCGTTGAGTATGCCAGCATACGTTTGATATTCGTTTGTGCAATTGCAACGATATTACCAATCGCCATTGATGAAACAGCAAGAATAATCAATATGCCCTGCCATTGTGCATGCAACTCAATTAAACCACCGACTAATAAACGCATTAACATAGCAAAGGCAGCAATTTTTGGTGCTGTTGCGATATAAAGAGTAACGGCAGTTGGCGCACCCTGGTATACATCGGGTAACCACATGTGAAATGGCACCGCCCCCAGTTTAAAGGCAACACCAACAATGATAAACACCAGGCCAAAGACTAAAATTGTTTTATCGGTGACTGAACTCAGTTGTTGATTGATTACTTGTAAATCCAGGCTTCCAGTCGCCCCATAAAGCATAGACATACCATAGAGCAACATGCCCGATGCGATAGCACCTAATACAAAGTATTTCATTGCAGATTCAGAGGCAACACTGGAGTCACGCTGCAATGCAACCATTGCGTAAAGACACAAGGATAAAAGTTCCAAACCTAAATATAAGGTAAGGAAGCTACTGGCAGAGATCATGATCATCATACCCAGTACACCAAACAAACCAAGTACAAAATATTCACCGCGGAAAATATCACGATCTTTTAAATAGTCTTTTGAGTATAAAAAGGTAACAAATGTTGCAATATAAACCCCCAGTTTTAAAACTGAACTCATAGGATCAGAAACGAAGGTTTGACTAAAGATATAAAAAGTATCGTTACTGAATAAATTCAATGTTAAGAAGAAAGCAATGACTAATGTCAGTTGAGATAATAAATAGGTAATATGTCGGTTTTTATCCGTCAAAAATAAATCAACAACCAAAATAATACTCGTCATACAGAGAATAAATATTTCTGGGATTGCCAAATGTAAGTTATTTAATAATGTAGCGGTCATTACGTTGCTCTCAATTCACTCTTATAATTTGCTTTGCATAATATGTTGCAATAAGTCCACAACAGTAACATCCATTACTTCGACTAATGGCGCAGGCCATACACCAAATAACAGCACGGTAAAGGCTAATACAGCAAGGATTAAAAACTCACGTTTATTGATGTCTTGCATCGTTGTTACAGCATCATTCACAACAGCACCGAAGACTACACGTTTAATCATCCATAAGGTATAAGCTGCACCAATAATTAAAGTTAAAGCAGCAAGGAAGGCATACCAGAAGTTTGCTTTAAAGCTACTTAAGATAACCATGAACTCACCAACAAAACCTGACGTACCCGGTAAACCTGCGTTTGCCATGGCAAAGAACACCATAAAAGCGGCAAACTTCGGCATATGATTAACAACACCACCGTAATCTTTAATTTGTCTTGAATGTAAACGGTCATACATCACGCCAACACAAAGGAACATGGCGCCAGAAATGAAACCATGTGAAATCATTTGCACGATGCCACCTTCCATACCTAAAGCAGCACCTTCTAAATTGCCACTGTTTTCTAAAATCTGGTATGAAATAAAGAAGCCAAGCGTCACGAAACCCATGTGTGAAATGGATGAATAAGCAATCAGCTTTTTCATGTCTTGCTGCACAAGTGCAACAAAACCAATATAAACGACAGCGATCAACGATAAACTGATCATTAACCAATCGAGTTCATGACTTGCATCGGGTGTAATGGGTAATGAAAATCGTAAAAAACCATATGCACCGAGCTTCAACATGATTGCAGCAAGGATTACTGAACCACCCGTTGGTGCTTCAACATGCGCATCCGGTAACCATGTATGAACCGGCCACATGGGCACTTTAACTGCGAAGGCTAATAAGAAAGCAATAAAAATCAAGATTTGTGCAGTTAAACCAATTTTAAGCTGATGATAATCTAAAATTTCAAAACTGTTACTTTGTGAATATAAATACAACAAGGCAATCAGCATAAAGACTGAGCCAAAGAAAGTATAAAGGAAAAACTTAATTGTAGCGTAAACGCGATTTTCGCCACCCCAAACACCAATAACAATAAACATCGGAATTAACAATGCTTCCCAGAACACATAAAACAAGGCGGCATCTAATGCGGCAAAGACACCAATCATTAAGCCTTCCATGATAAGGAAAGCCGCCATGTATTGTTCAACTTTATCCTTGATAACTTCCCAACCTGCAATCACAACAATAACAGTCATGAACGTAGTTAAAATAATCAGGGGCATAGAAATGCCATCAATACCGAGATGATAATTAATATTAAACGAACTGATCCACGGCGTTATTTCTGAGAACTGCATAACTGAAGTCGAAGTATCAAAGTCAGAATATAAAGGAATAGAAAGTAAGAAAGTTAAGATTGAGATCAATAATGCAATATAACGTGTATTTGATGCGTTATCTTTTTTTGCAAACGCAAGCAAAAACAGGCCGCCGATAATCGGTGTCCAGATAACGAGACTTAATAATGGCCAATCTGAAAACATGCTAATAACCTTTTCTTCTTTTTATGAATTTATTGTTAAAGAACAAATAAACCCATCAATACAATTAAACCAATTATCATTGCAAAGGCATAATGATAGAGATAACCCGTTTGAATCTGTCGTATTACACCGCTAACATAGCCAACCGTTTTAGCAGAACCATTTACGATTAAGCCATCAATTAACTTTTGATCACCGAACTTCCATAAAAGTTTACCGATACCAATACTGCCGCCGGCAAAAACGATTTCATTAAATTTATCTGCAAAGTACTTGTTGATTAACACTGTGTGCAAAAATGACAATTTCTGTTCAAACCATTCAGGGATATCCGGACGTTTCATATAAAAGAACCAGGCCACTACAACTCCGGAGAAAGCTAACCAGAATGGTAATGTCCAGATTGCATGTAAAACCATTCCGAACCAACCATCAAATTCTTTCGCAAGCTCACCAAGGACATCGTGCTCAGGTAATACAAATATGGCTTTGCCGAAGAAGTCACCAAATGCCATATCACTCACGAATATCGCACCAATGACAACTGAGGGAATAGCAAGCAGGACTAATGGAATCCAAACAACTTTATCGGTTTCATGTAAGTTTTCACGAGTATGTTCATCCATCCGCTGTTTGCCATGAAAAACGAGGAAGTACATACGAAAAGTATATAAGGCGGTAATAAATACACCCGCTAACACAGCAAAATAAGCAAAGCCAGAACCGGCAATGCTTGAATGCCCTACTGCTTCAATAATTGAATCTTTTGAATAGAAACCTGAGAAGAACGGCGTTCCAATTAATGCTAATGAACCAATTAAAAAAGTGATCCATGTGACTGGCATGTATTTACGTAAACCACCCATCTTGCGCATGTCTTGCACATGATGCATGGCAATAATGACTGAACCAGCCCCCAGGAAGAGTAATGCTTTAAAGAAAGCATGTGTCATCAAATGAAAAACACCGGCTGCATAGGCTGATGCACCTAATGCAACAGTCATGTAACCAAGCTGCGATAAAGTAGAATAAGCCACTACCCGTTTAATATCATTTTGAACCAAACCTAATAAGCCCATAAATAGTGCTGTGATTGCACCAATCACTAAAATAAAGCTCAAAGCTGTTTCAGAGAATTCAAATAACGGTGACATGCGTGTCACCATAAAGATACCGGCTGTTACCATTGTTGCAGCATGAATCAAGGCAGAAATCGGTGTAGGGCCTTCCATAGAATCAGGCAACCAGACATGCAACGGTACTTGTGCTGATTTACCCATTGCACCAATAAATAATAAAATACAAATAACCGTAATCACTGACCATTGTTGACCTGGAATAATTTCCATCGTCAGGTCTTTTACATTACCGACTCCGGCAAAGACTGTTGCATAATCTAATGAGCCGAAATACATTAACACGCCTGCAATACCGAGTAAGAAACCAAAGTCACCAACCCGGTTCACCAGGAAAGCTTTCATGTTGGCGTAAATAGCGCTATCACGTGTATGCCAAAAACCAATTAATAAATATGAAACTAAGCCTACTGCTTCCCAACCAAAGAACAACTGCAAAAAGTTATTCGCCATAACTAACATAAGCATTGAGAAGGTAAATAAAGAAATATAACTAAAGAAGCGTTGGTAACCCGGATCTTCTTTCATGTAACCAATGGTATAGATATGTACCATCAGCGATACGAAGGTTACAACAACCATCATCATTGATGTCAAATGATCAACTAAGAAGCCAACTTCTAAACGTAAGCCATCTACTACCATCCATGTATAAATTGAACCATTAAAAGTTTCGCCGCCATCGACATTTATATATTTAAATACGTAAATAGAAAGTACACAAGAAATAGCAACACCAATAATCGTTACCCAGTGTGCGCCAGCACGACCTACTTTCGAGCCAAACAAACCAGCGATGATTGAACCAATAAGTGGTGACAATACAATCCAGAGATAAATATTTTCCATATTATCTGTCACGCCCTACCCCTTCATGTTATCAAGTTCATCGACATCGATAGTTCGTTTGTTACGGAATAACACAACCAGGATTGCCAGACCGATTGCCGCTTCTGCAGCAGCAACAGTAAGAATAAAGAAAACAAAAACTTGCCCTGATAAGTCACCAAGAAAATAAGAAAAGGCAACAAAATTAATATTGACAGACAGCAACATAAGCTCAATCGACATTAATATGATGATGATGTTTTTCCGGTTTAGGAAAATACCCGCAACACTTAAGCTAAACATAATAGCGCCTAATGTAAGATAGTCTGATAAAGCAATCATAATAAAACCTATTTAAGCCTGTCTGATTCCATTTTAACCATACGAATACGATCATTTCGTTGTACAGCAATTTGTGCATCAGGATTTTGATGTTTTGTTTTTGGTCTGCGACGTAACGTTAATGCAATCGCAGCAATAATAGCGACTAATAAAATCACAGCAGCTATTTCAAACGGATAAACATAGACCGTGTATAAAATTAAGCCCAGCTCACGAGTATTATTGTAATCAGCCGCATGCCGTGCTGGTGCTGCAACTTGTTCTAAACCAAAATGATCAACACCAACAACCATAATCATCATGACTACCATTGTTACTAAAACAGCGAGCCCAATTGGTAAATACTGAATGAACGCGGCACGCATTCTGGCAACATTAATATCTAACATCATGACCACAAACAGGAATAAAACCATTACCGCACCGACGTAAACAAGTACCAGTGTAATAGCTAAAAACTCTGCTTCAAGCAACATCCAGATTGCAGCACAGGAAAAAAATGTGAGAACGAGAAAGAGTGCTGCCTGAACCGGGTTTTTAACCGTGATCACCATAGTTGCACTAAATACCATAATGGCTGCAAACACATAAAAAACGATATTTTCAAATCCCATTATTTTTTTTCCTGTTCCTGATTATAATCAAGCTTAGCGATAAGGTGCATCAAGGGCACGAGCAGCTGCAATTTCTTTTTCATACTTATCACCTACTGCGAGCAAACGTTCTTTTGTCATATAAAGATCGCCTTTTTTCTCACCGTAGTATTCAAAAATATGTGTTTCAACAATGGAGTCAACCGGACAAGACTCTTCACAGTAACCACAAAAAATACATTTAGTTAAATCAATGTCATAACGTGTGGTACGACGTGAACCATCATCACGTGGTTCTGATTCAATCGTGATCGCCAATGCCGGGCATACCGCTTCACAAAGTTTACAAGCAATACATCGTTCTTCACCATTAGGATAACGACGTAAAGCATGTAAACCACGAAAACGTGGTGACAAAGGTGTTTTATCATCCGGATACTGTAGGGTAAATTTACGCGCAAAAAAGTAACGACCAGTCACACCTAAGCCAATCCTTAACTCTTTTAGTGATAAACTTTTAATAAATCGAATAAATCCTGACATGTCTATTCTCCCAACTCCACTAAGCTGCGCTAAACCAGGGGCCTAAGCCGCCTAAAACAAATAAACCCACAACCAATAACCAGACAATGGTGATCGGAATAAATACTTTCCAGCCTAAACGCATAATTTGATCATAGCGATAACGCGGGAACGTGGCGCGGAACCATAAGAACAAGAATAAGAAAATGGCCATCTTGGCAAAGAACCAGTGAATACCATCATTAAAGAACCAGCCAATAAATGGAATCGTGGTTAATGATTCAAAGAAACCAAAACCATGAATTGGAGATAACCAGCCCCCCATAAACATAATTGCGGTTAAGGCTGCAATTAAAATCATATTGGCATATTCAGCAAGGAAGAATACCGCAAAAGCCATACCGGAATAATCAACATGGAAACCAGCAACGATTTCAGACTCGCCTTCAGCAACATCAAACGGCGCACGATTTGTTTCAGCTACACCCGATATAAAGTAAATAACAAACAAGGGGAATAATGGAATCATAAACCAGTTAAACAAGCCATATTCACCACTTTGTGATTTAACAATTTCACCTAAATTTAAACTTCCTGCAGCGATTAATACGCCAACCAAAGCAAAACCCATCGCAATTTCATAAGATACAATTTGTGCTGCTGAACGCATGGTTCCGAGTAAAGCGTATTTAGAATTTGAAGACCAACCGGCAATAATGACACCGTAAACACCCACTGAGGTAAGTGCCAGTACGTATAAAAGTGCAGCATTTACTTCGGCTAAGACCAGGCCTTCACCAAAAGGTAAAACAGCCCAGGCTGCAAGTGCGGGTCCAAGAGATAACAATGGCGCAGTCAGAAATAAATATTTATTCGCCCCTGTTGGGATAATGATTTCCTTAAACATGAGTTTAAGTGCATCAGCAATAGGTTGTAATGATCCTCGTGGGCCGACAATCGTTGGCCCCATACGCACTTGCATTGAGCCAATAACTTTTCTTTCAGCAAGAGTCAGGTAGGCAACCGAAAGCATCAACGGCACCATGATGGCGACAATTTTTAAGATAATCCAAATAACTGTTTGCAAGACATCCGGCAACATATGGAAGTAGACTACAACCCATTCCTGAAACAGTAATGTCAGCCAATCAATACTTGTATTTAACCATTCCATCTATCGTTCCAACTCTCTAAATTAGCTTTTAGCACTTAAGGTTATTTCTGAATAAGCCGCATCAAAATCTTCAACGCCTTGCACACCTTGTGGAATAACTGCGCAATTATCGGGAATTGAATCTTCGATATGCACTCTTAATTTCAACTTAATATTGTTTTGTGTAACAACGATATCGTCTTCATCCTGAACATTATTTTGCTTCGCTGTGTCTGCGTTAATAATGACACAGGCAGGAAGTGCATCAGTAGTTTGCTGTAATGCATCTGATCGACGCACAACACTATCAACCGCATAGATAGGCAACAAACCAATACGATTAATACCTTCAACTTGTTTAGCAAGGGTTGCAGGACAACGCCATGCCATCTTATTAGAAGCTTCCATCTTGCCTGCATGTTGTTGTGCTTCATCGCGTACATCTTCTGATGTAATGTAATCAAAACCGTCAAGCTCAAATATATTTCCTAATACGCGTAAAACTTTCCATGCAGGTCTGGTCTCTGCCAATGGTGTTACAGCACCAGCAAAACTCTGCCAGCGACCTTCTGCATTGACATATGTTCCTGATGTTTCACTAGAAGGTGAGACAGGCAATAAGACATCCGCATAGACCTTCATTTCGTCTGTAACATAAGGTGTCATTGAAATTACAAAATCAGCATCATTAACTGCTTTCATCGCAACGGAAGGATTGGCAGTATCAAATTCAGGTTCTACATTTAAAAGCACAAAGGCATTCATACCAGCATTTAACATTTCAGCGGCATGTTTACCTGATGAGTTTTCACCACTACAAGTACGATGAGGTACAACTCCTGTTATCCAGGCGCCGGCTGCATTGGCTCCATCAGATAATGTACTCATTGTTGCACCAGAAAGTTCAGCAATCATATTTGACAGCGCACGTAAGTCTGCGAGCTGAGGTTGCAGCATTGCTTGTGTACCCAGAATAATTGTCGCTGTTTCTGAATTATGTAAATGTTTTGCCATAGCAAGACACGCATCACTCGTCTTAACATTGTTTAATAATGCTGACAAACCTTCTGCTGCCGTTTGTCCACTTAAGGTTAAAAGTGCTTTTGTAATTTCAGCGAGTGAATTCACCATTTCTGCGGGTGATGTGATCACTTTTTCTTCGATAGGGAAATTAAAATCAAAATCAACGGCGTTCACAGACATGATTGTTGAGCCTTTAAGTGACGCTTTGCGCAAACGGTGTGAAGCAATGGGTTGATCTTTACGAATCCATGAACCGACTAACAAGACAGCATCATTACTTTCTAAATCAGTCAATGATTGCGCTAAAGAAGGAAAGTGTGGCGCTATATCCTGATCACTAAAATCAGATTGACGTAAACGGTGATCAATATTATTAGACCCCAAACCACGCATTAACTTTTGTGATAAATACATTTCTTCAATCGTTGCAGAAGGTGAAACCAGTGTTCCGATATTTTCTACACCCTCTTTTTTAATAACAGTATTTAATCCTTCGTAGGCATAGTTCAGAGCAGTCTGCCAATCGACTTCTTTCCAGCTATTGCCCTGCTTAATCATGGGTGATTGTAAACGGTTGTCATGTTTTAACCCCAGGTAACTGAAACGATCTCTATCAGATAACCAAAGCTCATTAATCGATTCATTATCATCAGGTAAAACACGCATCACTTTATTACGGCGAGTTTCAATTTCAATGTTAGAACCAAGACAGTCGTGACTAGCAATACTCTTTGTCTGGTTGTTTTCCCAGGGGCGACCAGTATAGCGATAGGGCTTTGAAGTTAAGGCACCTACAGGACATAAATCGATAACGTTGCCTGATAATTCCGATGCAACGGCACGTTCCACATAAGTACCAATACGCATGTTTTCGCCACGACCTGTTGCACCTAACTCCATAATGCCAGCTACTTCCTGACCAAAGCGAACACAACGTGTGCAGTGGATACAACGTGTCATTTCTGTTGCGATTAACGGGCCAATATCTTTATCGGTAACAACACGTTTTGATTCGCTATAACGTGAAATATCCTGACCAAAACCAACTGCAATATCCTGCAACTCACACTCACCACCCTGATCACATATAGGGCAATCAAGCGGATGATTAATTAATAGAAATTCCATCACACTTTTTTGTGCTTCAAGTGCCATGGTCGATTTTGTAAAAATCTTCATACCATCAGTAACAGGTGTGGCACAAGCCGGAACAGGTTTTGCTACCTTCTCAACTTCAACCAGACACATACGGCAATTCGCTGCGACAGAGAGTTTTTTATGATAACAAAAACGCGGAATAGTGATACCGGCTTGATCGGCCGCTTCAATCACCATTGCTCCATCAGCTACCTGAAGCGGTTTTCCGTTAATTTCTATATTTGCCATCTTATATCTCGTTCAGCTACTTAATAATTAATTATTTAAACCATGCATTTCTTATGGTCGATGTGATACTGAAATTCATCCCGGTAATGTTTTAAGAAACTCATTACCGGCATTGCAGCAGCATCACCTAATGCACAAATCGTTCTTCCGCCTATGCGATGCGCAACATCATTCAAGAGTTCTAAATCTTGCTGTACACCCTGACCATGTTCTATGCGATGCATCACTTTTGCTAACCAACCTGTGCCTTCACGACATGGTGTACATTGACCACATGATTCTTCGTAATAAAAATGTGATAACCGCGCTAAAGCACCGACCATACATGTTGTTTCATCCATTACAATAACTGAGCCCGCACCTAACATACTGCCTGCTTTGGATAATGAGTCATAATCCATGTCCGTTTCCATAATGATCTCTGCCGGCAAAACAGGTACCGATGAGCCACCCGGAATAACGGCTTTTAATTTATGACCGTCGCGTACTCCACCTGCCATTTTTAACAGCTCAGCAAAAGGCGTACCTAATGGAATTTCAAAATTGCCAGGATTATTAACGTGTCCTGATACACAGAATAATTTGGTACCACCATTATTTGGTTTACCCTGCTCTAAGAACCATTTACCGCCTTTTTCTAAAATGACAGGAACAGAAGCGAGAGTCTCCGTATTATTAATGGTTGTTGGCTTGCCGTATAAACCGAACCCTGCCGGGAAGGGTGGTTTAAAACGCGGTTGACCTTTTTTGCCTTCAATAGATTCAAGCAGTGCCGTTTCCTCACCACATATATATGCGCCCGCGCCTAAATGTGCGTAAAGATCAAAACTAAAATCTGAACCCTGAATATTTTCCCCTAACAATCCGGCTTTATACGCTTCTTCTAAAGCACCTTCAAAACGTTCGTAAGGTTCCCAAAACTCACCTCGGATATAGTTATACCCTGCTGATGCACCAATGCAGTAACCTGCGATGATCATCCCTTCTACAAGTTGATGCGGGTTATAACGTAAAATATCCCGATCTTTGCAGGTACCGGGTTCACCTTCATCTGAATTACATACAATATATTTTTGGCCCGGAGCAGTGCGAGGCATAAAACTCCATTTCAAACCGGTAGGAAAACCTGCACCACCACGACCACGTAGTGATGATGTTTTTAACTCTTCTATAATTTGTTCTGGCGGAATTTTTTCTTTAAGAATTTTTTTCAGCTGCTCATATCCACCCACACTTAAGTAATTCTCAAGTGTCCACGGTTTATCCATGTGTAGGGTACGAAAACAGACTTCATTCGCCATTGGGTTGACTCCAACCTTTATAATTAATTTTTGCGTTTACTTAATACTAAATTTTATATTTAATCTAAACTTTCAAGAACCTGATCGATTTTTTCTTCGGTCAGGTTTTCATAATATGTATCACCAATTTGAATAACAGGCGCATTAACGCACGCACCTAAACATTCGACTTCTTTTAAGGTAAAACGACCATCGGTTGAGGTTTCACCAAGCTTAATTCCTAACTTGTTAGATAAATGGCCAACCACGGTATCAGAACCACACAACATGCAAGATATATTGGTGCAAACACAAATCTTATGTTTACCAACCGGCTCCAGTTCATACATAGAATAAAATGTTGCCACTTCATAAACAGCAATCGGACGCATGTCTAAATATTCTGCTACTGCATCCATTAAATCTTCAGTTAAAAAACCACGGTTTTGATCCTGGGCAATACGCAATGCTGACATAACTGCAGACTGTTTTTTATCTGACGGATATTTATTGATCCAAACATCAATTTCTTTTAGTGAAGTTTCCGTTAAAAGATGCAGCTTACTTTCTTCTTTTTTCTTATAACCTATCATCGGTCAATTTCTCCGAATACAACATCCATCGTTCCGATAACGGCAACCACATCAGATAACATATGCCCATTTGTCATTTCATCCATCGCAGAAATATGAGCAAAACCGGGCGCACGTATTTTTAAACGGTAAGGCTTATTCGCACCATCTGTTACGAGATAAACACCAAATTCACCTTTTGGATGTTCAACTGCAGCATATGCTTCACCTTTAGGTAGCGTGTAACCTTCAGTGAAAAGCTTAAAGTGATGAATCAATGATTCCATATCACCTTTCATGTGCTCACGGCTTGGTGGTGTTAATTTGTGATCATCCAGCATAACCGGACCATCCGGGTTCTCACGTAACCACTTTGCACATTGTTTTATAATTTTATTTGACTGGCGAAATTCTTCCACGCGAACAAGATAACGATCATAACAATCACCATTCACACCAACAGGAATATCAAAATTCATCTTGTCATAAACTTCATATGGCTGTTTCTTACGTAAATCCCATTCAATCCCTGAGCCACGTAGCATTGGGCCAGTAAAACCGAGTTGCAATGCGCGCTCAGGAGAAACAATACCAATATCAACGGTACGTTGTTTCCAGATACGGTTATCGGTTAATAAGGTTTCATACTCATCGACATATTTTGGAAAGCGTTCAGTAAAATCATCAATAAAATCAAGTAACGAACCTTCACGGTTCTCATTGAGCAACGCGACCTTTTTATCATCAATGTATTTAGATTTTTTAAAACGTGGCATGCGATCTGGTAAATCACGATAAACTCCACCAGGACGATAGTAAGCTGCATGCATACGTGCGCCCGATACTGCTTCATACATGTCCATTAAATCTTCACGTTCACGGAAACAATACAGGAACATGGTCATTGCACCCACGTCTAACGCATGTGTGCCCAACCACATTAAGTGATTTAAAATTCGGGTAATCTCATCAAACATGACACGAATATATTGCGCACGTTCAGGCGCCTGAACACCTAATAATTTTTCCAGCGCAAGAACATAGCCATGCTCATTACACATCATGGAAACGTAATCGAGACGATCCATGTAAGGAATACTTTGATTAAAGGGTTTGTACTCAGCAAGTTTTTCAGTACCACGATGTAACAAACCCACATGTGGATCGGCACGTTGAATAACTTCACCATCAAGTTCAAGAACCAGACGTAACACACCATGCGCAGCAGGATGTTGCGGGCCGAAATTCAATGTGTAATTACGAATCTCAGGCATTACTACTGTCCTCTTCTGTCAAACGTTCAGTATAACGATGATCGTCACGGATAATGCGTGGTGTACTTACACGAGTTTCAATTGAAACAGGTTGATAGATGACGCGTTTTTTATCTTCGTCATAACGCATCTCAACATTACCGCATAATGGAAAATCTTTTCGGAATGGATGACCAACAAAACCATAATCTGTCAGAAGACGGCGTAAGTCAGGATGACCATCAAAAATGATACCGTATAAATCAAATGCTTCACGTTCAAACCAGTTTGCGCCATTCCAGATATTAACAACAGATGCAACCTGAGGCGGTTCACCGTCAGCAAAAACACGAACACGGAGCCGATGATTATTTTTTACTGACAATAATTGATAAGTCACAGCAAACCGCTCACCGTCCCAATCACCACCAGCGTATTCACTGTAATCAACGCCGCACAAATCAATCATTTCTTCAAAATGATATTCGGATTCATCTCTTAAAGCTGTACATACTTCAATGAGATTTTGTTTTTTAACCACGAAGTTAAGTTGGCCAACACTAACGAAACATTTATCAAACTTGCCAGCAAAACGAGTACGTAATGAATCTGCTAATTTATTGTAATAATCAGACATAATAGATTTTTATACTCGCGCTATGGTATTTGTACGGCGAATTTTATTTTGTAACTGTAAGATGCCATAGATGAGTGCTTCAGCAGTGGGTGGACAACCCGGCACATAAATATCAACAGGAACAACCCGATCACAACCACGCACAACGGCGTATGAATAATGGTAATAACCACCCCCATTTGCACATGACCCCATTGAAATAACCCAACGTGGTTCTGCCATCTGATCGTAAACTTTACGTAAAGCCGGTGCCATTTTGTTAACTAAAGTACCGGCTACAATCATGACATCTGACTGGCGCGGGCTTGGTCTAAAGATAATACCGAAGCGATCTAAATCATAACGCGCAGCAGCCGAGTGCATCATTTCAACCGCACAACATGCCAGACCAAATGACATTGGCCACATTGAACCAGTGCGCGCCCAATTAATGAGCTTATCAGCCGAAGTCGTAACAAACCCTTCGTTGAGTTTGCCTTCAATCATTCCCATTCCAATGCTCCCTTCTTCCACTCATAGATGAAGCCAATGACAAGAATACCGAGGAATATTGCCATTGCGATGTAACCAAACATGCCAATATCTTCAAGTACAATAGCCCATGGAAACAAGAAAGCAATTTCTAAATCAAAGATGATAAAAAGAATAGCAACGAGGTAATAACGCACGTCAAACTTCATTCGTGCATCACCAAAGGCTTCAAAGCCACATTCATAAGCAGAAAGTTTTTCACTATCGGGCTTATAAGGAGAAAGCATGAAACCCATCGTGATCATAACGGCTCCAACAGCAAGCGCTATGACAATAAATATTAATACTGGTAGGTAATTCTCTAACATTAGCTCCAGTCCGCCTTTTAAGTGTTGACTAAAAAAATTGGGTAACGAGTCGTTTAAACGACTTCTTCTCTTATTTGTAGCATTTCTTATTCTTATATAGCTTCATATTTTTATCAAATGCGCGAGCTAGTCTAGGCTAGCAGCTGTTTATGTGTCAAGTTTAGACGATTATATGAACACATTTAAAATCAATAACTTAGGAGATTGTTTAGAGGGGTATAAAAAACTTTGTGAAATGATCTAAGGTTTTATAGGGTGGAATATCTGTCAACAGGACAGATCTTAATTTCTAATGAAATAATCATTTAAACTTATTTAAAACAAGGGAATTTAAAGAGACAAAATAATCAAATTCTAGCGCAAAATTCCACGCTGACTTTGTTCTAGAAAAGCCAGCATATTCTCTACTTCAGCAAATTTCTCTGCTAATGGCTTTAATTCTTCCTTTGCCACATCGACTGTATTGTGAGAACGATAAACAATTTTATAGGCTTCACGTAGCGCTTTAATCGCTTCTTTACTAAAATCTTTCCGTTTAATACCTTCACTGTTTAAACCATAAGCATGTGCCGGACTGCCGTTCACCATGACATAGGGAGGAACGTCTTTGTTGATTGCGCTGCCCATACCGCAAAAGGCATGCTGTCCGATTGAGCAAAACTGATGAACTAACGTAAAGCCACCAAGAATGACATAATCTTCAATAATGGCATGACCGGCTAATGACGCATTATTGGCAAAAATGGTGTTATCACCGACCTGACAGTCATGCGCAATGTGGATATAAGCCATTAACCAGTTATCATTACCTATACGGGTCGTGCCTCCCCCATCTTCAGTACCACGATTAATGGTCGCAAATTCCCGAATAGTATTTCGATCACCAATTTCAAGGTAAGAGGTTTCACCATGAAACTTTTTGTCCTGAGGGACTTCGCCGATAGAGGAGAATTGAAAAAGTTTATTTTCGCGACCAATTTTAGTTGGTCCCTGAATCACCACATGGGGTCCGATCCAGGTTTTTTCACCTATCTCAACATCTGCACCAATAATAGAATAGGCACCGACTTCAACAGAGTCGGCCAGTTTTGCAGATGGATCAATGAGCGCAGTAGAATGAATCACGTTATATTAAATGGCTTCGCGTTCTGCACACATAAGATCTGCACTGCAAACGACTTTCCCATCAACCGATGCTTTACCAACAAACTTCCAAATACTGCGTTTTACTTTAATAAACTCAACGTATAACTCAAGTTGATCACCCGGCTCAACAGGCTGTTTGAAACGCGCATTATCGATACCAACAAAATAATATAACGAGCTTTCATCGGGAATCTTACCCGTTGTTCGAAATGCTAAAATACCCGTTGCCTGTGCCAGCGCTTCAAGAATTAATACGCCAGGCATGACAGGGCGCTGTGGAAAATGTCCGGTAAAATACGGTTCGTTATATGTTACATTTTTATAACCCGTTAATGATTTTCCCGGATTACATTCTGTTACACGATCGATTAACAAAAATGGGTAACGGTGGGGTAAATGTTCAAGGATTTGATGGATATCAAGTTCTTTCAACGCCTGCTTCCTCTTAATAATTTTTATTCGCCAGACTCATTCTTGCTGGAGAGTTGCTTTTCTAATTTATTCAAACGTTTAGCCATATCATCTAATTGTTTGAATCTAATTGTATTTTTTCGCCACTGTTGACTAGGTTCAAGAGGTGTTCCAGCTGAATACATCCCTGCTTTCTTAATTGAACCTGTGACCAATGATTTAGCGGTTACGGTAACATTGTCAGCAATCTCTAAATGCCCAACGATACCCACCATTCCGGCTATTCTACAGTGTTTTCCTATTTTTGTACTGCCTGCAATTGCAGTACATCCCGCAATTGCGGTATGTGCACCAATTTTTACGTTATGCGCTACTTGTATTTGATTATCCAGTTTAACATTATCTTCTATAACCGTATCTTCAATTGCACCGCGATCGATGGTCGTATTCGCTCCAATTTCCACATCATCACCGATTAAGACACCACCAAGTTGAGGCACTTTAATCCAGATGCCATTTTCCATGGCTTGCCCAAATCCATCAGCACCAATAACGACACCGGGATGTATTAAGTTGCGCTCACCAATAACACAATCATGAGCCACTGTTATGTTAGCCGTTAATATGGAGTTAGCACCGATCATTACATTTTTTTGTATTACGCACCCCGGCCCAACACGAGCTGATTTACCCAGTGAGACGCCCGATTCAATCACAGCACCAGCTCCGATACTGGCTGTTTTATCAATAGTTGCAGATGGGTCAACATGGGCTGAACGGTGTATTCCTGCCGTGTACTTTTCAGCAGGAGATAATAATGCCGCTATTTTTGCGTATGCAGCATAAGGATTTTGAGAAATAATTGCATTGACTGGAGAGTTTTCAGCATCAGCTGCTGACATGATGACCGCACCGGCCTGAGAAGAAGCTAATTGTTTGCGATAAGAAGAATTGGTTAAAAAACTTATTTGTGTTGCATCGGCATGTTGTAATGTAGCAACACTCACAATTTTACAAGAGCTGTCACCCTTCACTTCGCCTGAAACATGTTTCGCTAGTTCATCCAGTGTGTATTTCACTGGCCCACCTTATCTTTAGAATGTTATTATTTTTTTTGCTGATTATTTTTATATTGAGTCTGCAAACGTTCCAGAACATCTGCCGTTATCTCAACTTGCTGGCTGGCATAGATAACGCTTTCGCTTAAAATAATGTCGTATTTTTTTTCTTTCGCCAGTGACAGGATCGTTTCTGAAACTAATTTTTGTAATTTTCCTATTTCTTCATTACGTCGAAAATTAAAGTCTTCCGTAAATTCTTCACGAATTCTTTTAACATCACGTTTCTTTTTAACAATCTCACGTTCCTGATTTTTTCGTGCTGTTTCACTCATGATAGCAGCATCTTTAGAAAGTTTATCTTCCAGACTTTTAATTAATTTTTGTTGCTCAACGATTTTAGCATCACGCGGTGCAAATTCACTTTCTAATTTTTTACGAGCAGCTTCTGCCTGAGGTGCTTCTTTTAATAATTTAGCCGTATTCACAATACCTATACGTGTATCAGCAGCATTAACAACCGGGATAGATGCAAGCATTGTTAAAAAGATTACTGCGTAATAAATTATTTGATTTTGTAATTGCAAGATAAATTCCTTATTTTAAAAAGGAGAACCTAAGCTAAACTGGAACGCCTGGGTTGAATCACCTGGTTTTTCATTTAATATTTTTGCAAAGTTAAAACGCATCTCGCCTACCGGTGTTATCCAGATAAAGGAAATACCCGTTGTATATCGGAACTCATCACTATTTATAAGACTCGTATTTTTAAATATACTACCTACATCTAAAAATAAACTTATTCGTGTAGAATCACTGTTTTCAGAAAATGGATTAGGTAATATCATATCCATATTTCCTACAATTTTAACTGATCCACCGATCGGATTATTCGTTACAATATCTCTGGGGCCAACACTGTTTGCATTATAACCCCGTATCGAACTACTACCACCCGCAAAATAGTTTTTATAAGGCGGGTAATCAGATTCTGATTTTAAAGACTGCCCATAACCAAGATTAAAATTTGCCGCTAATGTTATATCATTACCAATTGGAAAGTAGTTTAACTGACGAAAATCAACTTTATAGTACTCCAAATCACCACCAGGTACAGCTATTTCACCACCTATGCGGGTTAAACTTCCTTTATTAGCAAAAATACGGCGATTTCGACTGTCGTTCGACCAGCTTGTAAAAAGCTGAAAGGTAGAATTTAATTCACCATTGAGATTAATAAAATCAACGATATTTTGTGATGCCACACTACCGATAGTTATTTTAGTGCTATCAAATTTAATACCCCAGTTATAATTCGTGTATTCAGAAAGAGGAATACCATACGAAAGAGAAGCACCGTACGAGTCTGTTGTATAATTAGAAATAGCAGCAGCTGCAGCATCGACATTACGATAAGTAACGCTAATATTTCGACTAACACCGTCTTCCGTATAATATGGATTACTTAAACTTAAACTAGCCTGTTTAGTTACAGAACTATTATCGAAATTAACACCGATACGTTGCCCTGTTCCCAGAAAATTATCCTGAGTAACAGCCAGATTAACGACAGGGCCTTGCGTATCCGAATAACCTAAGCCGGCTTGCAAACTACCCGTTGGTCTTTCAACTACACTGTAGTTTAAATCTACCTGATCATTAGAACCGGGTATACGAACTGTTTCCACATTGACATTACTAAAAAAGCCAAGCCTGTCTAAACGTGTTTTTGAGCGAGCCACATGTTTTGTTGACAGCCAGTCACCCTCAAGCTGACGTAATTCACGACGAATAACCTTATCCTGAGTTTTAATATTCCCGGCAACATTTACCCGACGAACATAAATTCTACGACCCGGATCAACAAAAAATGTCAAAGCTATAGTTCGTGAGTCTTTGTCAGTATTTGGAACCATATTTACATTTGCAAAGGCATAGCCATTTTCAGCCAGTAAATCACTAATTGCTTTTGTTGTATCAACCACTTTTCGACGTGAAAAAATATCACCTGATTTAATGCTAATTAACTTCTCAAAATTTTCCCGTTGCAATATTAAATCACCAGCAAGCTTCACATCACGAACAGTGTAACGTTCACCTTCTTTAATATTCACACTGACATAGATGCTCTCTTTCTCCGGTCCAAGCGAAACCTGTGTGGAATTGACACTAAAATCTAAAAAGCCACTATCTAAATAAAAAGATTTAAGTTTTTCAAGGTCAGCAGCAAGCTCTTGTTTTTTGTAATTGTTTCTACCACCCCAGAACGAAGGTTCAGCAAGAGAAAACTGTTGAATCAATTTTTCATCTGCAAACTTCTTATTACCAACAATATTCACAGAATATATTTCAGCTGACTCACCTTCTGATAGTTTAATATTTATATCAATGCGATTTCGTTCCAGTTGTGTTTGCTTTACATTAATCTTTATATTGTATTTGCCCAAACTATAATACTGACGCTGAAGTTCTTTTTGCAAACCTTCAAGAATGGAACGATTAAATACCCGACCTTTAATCAGTCCGATTTGTTTTAATGCATCATCAAGTTGATCTTTAGCAATAGCATCATTACCTTCGATTTTAATTTCATTAATAGCTGGACGTTCAGCAACAAAGACAACGAGCACATCACCTTCACGCTCAAAGTGTATATCTTTAAAGAAACCTGTTTCAAATAAAATACGTATCGCATTTTTTACCGCTGCATTATCAACTTTATCACCTGGTTTAATCGGTAAATAATTAAACACTGTACCAATCGATATACGTTGCAAACCTTCAAGCTTAATATCCTTTACTTCAAAAGACTCAAACGCAAAAGCAGCGCGCATTGACACAACAAAAATTAAAACTACAAAAAAATATCTCATAAAATCCAATACAACTTTATTATCCGAACACACGAACAAGGTCGTTATATAAAGCGACACTCATTAGAGTAAATAAAAGAACCATACCAACTCGGCTTGCAAATTCCTGTGTTTCTTCTGAAACCGGTTTTTTACGCACAAGCTCAATTGTATAATACGTTAAATGACCACCATCTAATATTGGTATAGGTAAAAGGTTAAGTATACCTAAACTAATACTGACGATAGCTAAAAAATCTAAAAATCTTGCTAAACCTGCACTTGCTGAATAACCTGCGTAGCGTGCAATACTGACCGGGCCACTTAAATTTTTAACTGAAATTTCACCAGTAAAAATTTTACCCATCATTTTTAATGTTAAAACACTAAAATCCCAGGTACGCGAGAACGCACGTGGTATTGATTCGAATAGATTATACCCATGTGTAACACGCATATCATCTGGATAAGGTACCCCTGTTCTCTGCCCAAGTCCTAAGCGGCCAACTGTTTTTCCATTACGTTGAATTTTTTCAGGAATAACCTGTAATGTTTTTTGTATGCCGTCACGCAATATTGTAACTTGTAAAATTTCAGCTGGTTTGCCTGAGACAAGTTCCACAACTTCAACCCAGTCTTTTACTTTTACCTGATTTATCGCAATGATTTTATCATCTACTTTGAAACCGGCATTTTCTGCTGGTGATTTTTCTATCACAACGCCCACTATCGGCTCTATTAATGGACGCCAGGGTTTAAAACCCAGCTGTTTAAACAAGTGCTCTACTTTTATTTCACCTGTTGTTGCAGAAAAATCCAGTGTCCGGCTAATCGTATTACCATTTTTATCTTTTAATTCGAACACAGCCTGAGATCGATCAACAATGGCAGGTATGATATTTTTAACGGCAACATCCCAAATTGGCGTTTGATTTTGATTAATAGCAACAATTTCGTACCCGGAAACAAGACCTGCTTGTTTTGCTAAACCATTGGCATCAACTTCACCAATAATGGGTTTAATACCGGAAACACCAATAATAAACATTAACCAGTAAGCAGCAATTGCAAATAAAAAGTTAAAGGCAGGTCCTGCAGCAACAATTGCAATGCGTGTCCAGACTGGTTGAGTTGTGAATTCACGATGTTGTTCATTTTCATTAACTTCGCTTTCACGTTTATCCAGCATTTTCACATAGCCACCTAACGGTAAGGCAGCAATAACAAATTCTGTTTGATCTTTGCCAAAACGTTTTAGCCAAAGTGGTTTGCCAAAGCCAATAGAAAAACGCAATATTTTCACGCCGAGTTTTTTAGCCACGATATAGTGGCCATACTCATGAATAGCGACAAGAATGCTAATCGCAACAATAAATGAAATTAAGGTAAATATAAGTGACATAATCAGACCTGTTTGACTCTTAAACGAATCAATTGTTCCGCTTCTTTGCGAGCAGCTAAATCATCTTCCAGAATTTCTGTTAAAGAGTCTGCAGAGCGTGATGTTAAATTTGCCAGTGTTTGTTCAACAATATAGGCAATATCGGTGAACTTTAATTCATTATCTAAGAATGAGGCCACAGCAACTTCATTCGCCGCATTTAAAATTGCAGGTGCGGTGCCACCTTTGCGAATAGCGTCTTCCGCTAAACGTAAACAAGGGAAACGTTCATAATCAGGTTGTTCAAACTCAAGCCTGGCAATCTCAAAAAAATCTAACTTTTCCACACCTGATTCAATTCGCTCAGGCCATGACAAAGCGTGTGCAATTGGCGTGCGCATATCTGGCTGCCCCAGTTGCGCTAAAACAGAACCATCAGAATATTGAACCATAGAATGAATAACACTTTGTGGGTGCACCACAACCTGAATATTGTCCGGGCTAGTATTAAATAGCCAACAAGCCTCTATTATTTCCAGCCCTTTGTTCATCATTGTTGCTGAATCGACTGAAATCTTTCTTCCCATGCTCCAGTTTGGATGGGCACACGCTTCGTCCGGCGTTACGTTTTCTAATTCATCGGATGAGCGTGTACGAAAAGGGCCACCCGAACCGGTTAACAATATTTTTGTTATACCCGATTCTGATAAGCCCTTTTCATAATCTAGAGGCATACATTGGAAGATAGCATTATGTTCGCTATCAATCGGCAAGAGTTCTGCATTATTCTTTTTCACTTCATCCATGAAGATCTGGCCGCTCATGACTAACGCTTCTTTATTTGCTAATAATATACGTTTGCCGGCACGCGCAGCCGCTAAAGTTGGTTTAAGTCCGGCCGCACCAACAATAGCAGCCATGACATAATCAACTTCTGGCAAGCTGGCTATTTTTTCTAAACCTGCAACACCCGCTAAAACCTGCGCATCGACATTTTTACTTTTAAGTTTGCTTATTAATTCCTCAGCAGCATTTTCATCTGCGATAACAGCATATTCCGGTTGATATTGCTCACACTGCTCAACTAAACGATCAATCTGACTGTTTGCTGATAAGGCAACAATTTTATATTTATCAGGGTGACGTGCTGCAACATCTAATGTACTGACACCAATTGATCCTGTCGCACCAAGAATACATATCCCCTTCACGCCAACTTCTCCATAAACCATAAACCGGCAAGAAATACCGGCAGAGCTGAAGTCAAACTATCAATGCGATCAAGTATTCCACCATGGCCAGGCAAAATTTTCCCACTGTCTTTAACCTTTGCCATGCGTTTAAACATGCTTTCTGATAAATCGCCAATAACAGAATAAATAACAGTGGCCAATGTAACTAAAATAAAGCTAATAGAATGTGCTGAAGAAATATTTAACACATCAACAGCAACGAAGGCAGTAATCAATGTTGCAACTAATGCACCCGCAACACCTTCCCATGATTTTCCCGGGCTAACATTTGGGATCAGTTTATGTTTTCCCCATGCACGTCCTGCAAAATAAGCACCGCTATCTGCTATCCAGATAATAAAGAGTAAATAGAGAACATAATCAGAACCATACTCATTCGAGTTACGTAATAAATTTAGTGCTAAAAATGTCGATAACAACATAATAAAACCGACAATAACTTTAGCAGGTTTATATTGTAAGAAATGTGATGTTTTAAAAGGAAAAGTAAAAAGTAAAGGCAAACTGATTAACCACCAGATTAATGATGAATATATAACATATTTTATAAACTCAAGATTTGCCAAATATTCCAGGTATAAAAAACAAGCCGTGACGACAAGCGAAAATAACCAGCCACTTATTTTATTTTTATAATTAACGAAATTATTCCATTCTAAAGTACCGATGAACAAAACAACCGCTAAGCCATAAGTAAACCCCTGAACAGAAGCATTAAGAATAGACCAGATAACAAGAGGGATTAAAATTGCAGCAGTAATGATTCGATGTTTAAGCATTTTTCATTTTCTCAACCTGCTCACCAGTATGACCAAAACGACGCTGACGTCCGGCAAAAGACTTTAGTGCTATTTCAAATGCCGGGCGATCAAAATCCGGCCATAAAGTATCTGTAAAATAAAGTTCGCTGTAGGCTAATTGCCAAATTAAAAAATTACTAATTCGTTGTTCACCACCTGTGCGAATAAATAAATCAGGTTCAGGTAAATCACTCATCGACAAATTTTGACTAATTAAATCAGAGGTAATGTCGTCTGCTTTCAGTTCACCGGCTTCAACTTTTAAAGCCAACGATTTCACTGCCTGAGTAATATCCCATTGCCCACCATAATTAGCAGCAATATTCAGAACCAGCGATTTATTATCTTTTGTTAATTCTTCTGCTTTTATAATATTTTTTTGAATTTTTTCATCGAAAGCTGAAACGTCACCAACAATTTTTAAGCGCACACCATTTTTATGCAGCTTTTTTACTTCGCGCTGCAAGGCCATTAAAAAAAGCCCCATTAACAGCGTGACTTCTTTTTCAGGACGACGCCAGTTTTCACTTGAGAAAGCGAATAAAGTAACAACCTCAATGCCTTTTTCTACACACGTCGTGATAACAGAGCGTACGGTTTCAACACCGGCTTTGTGGCCGGCAATTCGAGGCGAGCCACGCTTTTGTGCCCAACGCCCATTACCATCCATAATAATGGCAACATGCCTGGGAATATTAGGAGTACAGGAGGTATCGATATCGTCTGACATGTTAAGAGCTACTAATAGAAATTGATTAAAATCAAATTTCCATTAAGTCCTTCTCTTTAATAACAAGCGCTTCATCAACTTGTTTAACATATTTGTCTGTGATTTTTTGCACGTCATCCTGGGCCTGGCGATCATCATCTTCAGTAATTTCTTTGTCTTTTAATAATGACTTAATATCACTCAAAACATCACGTCGAATATTACGAATCGCAACCTTGGCACCTTCACCTTCTGCACGAACCACTTTAATCATATCTTTCCGACGCTCTTCCGTTAATGGTGGCAGTGGAATGCGAATTAATTCACCGGTCGTTGCCGGGTTTAAACCCATATTAGAATTCATGATTGCTTTTTCAATCGCCTGAACCATTGGTTTTTCCCATGGAGAAACACTTAAGGTACGTGAATCCAGTACAGAAACATTAGCGACCTGACTTAACGGCACTTCTGAGCCGTAATATTCAACCGTAATGTGATCAAGCAAACTGGTATGTGCACGACCAGTACGTAATTTTGTCAGATCATTTTTTAATGATGCTACACTTTTACCCATACGGATTTCAGCATCTTCTTTTAATTCATTAATCATATTATGATTTCCGCTCTACATAGCTAAATTTGTTTGGCTAAACTTTGTTCTCGACTAGGCTTTGTTTTCAACAATAGTGCCTTCATTTTCACCATGCACGACTCGCATTAAAGCCCCTTCCTTACCCATATTATAAACAATAACCGGGATATTATTATCACGACATAAAACAATTGCAGTGGTATCCATCACACCTAATTTATCTTCAATCACCTGATCATATTCTAAAAAATCGTATTTTTCTGCACTGGGGTCTTTTTTCGGATCAGCTGAATAAACACCATCAACGTTGGTACCTTTGATCACCACATCACAATTTACTTCGATACCACGCAAACTGGCGGCTGTATCTGTCGTAAAAAAGGGGTTTCCGGTACCGGCAGCAAAAATTACAACACGGCCTTTTTCTAAATGGCGCACTGCACGACGACGTATATAATCTTCACAGACATTATTAATAGGTAAAGCAGACATAACCCGAACTTTTAGCTCATGACGTTCAAGCCCATCCTGTAATGCTAAAGCATTAATAACAGTAGCAAGCATACCCATATGATCGGCTGAAACACGTTCCATACCACTGGCAGACAAACTTACACCGCGGAAAATATTTCCACCACCGATAACCATTGCTACTTGAATGCCGTTATCAATTAATTCTTTTACTTCTACAGCGACGCGATCGATGACAGCTGGATCGATACCAAAATCATGATCGCCCATTAAGGCTTCACCGCTTAGTTTAAGTAAAACACGTTGATAACGAAATTTGCTAGCCATATGATTATCCGTTTGTTTTTTATATTTATACTTATACTTAAAAATGGCCTCTAAAAGAGGCCATTTAATGTTACTTGATTTGCGCCATTACTTCATCCGCAAAATTTTCTTCTTTTTTCTCAATCCCTTCTCCGACTTCAAAACGTATAAAACGCTTTACTGAAGCATTGTTGGCTTTGAGTAATTGTTCAACGGTTTGATCCGGGTCTTTAACAAAAGGCTGACCTAACAACGTCACTTCTTTAAGGAACTTCTTGATGCGACCTTCAACCATTTTCTCAATGATGTTTTCAGGCTTGCCACTTTCAGCAGCTTGTGCAGAGAAAATTTCACGTTCTTTATCAAGCGCATCTTGAGATACATCTGCTTCTGATACACAAACAGGTTTACTTGCCGCAATGTGCATTGCGATGTCTTTACCTAAAGCAGCATCGCCACCTTCAAGTTCAACCATTACACCAATACGTTCACCGTGTTGATAAGTACCAATCACATCTGCATCTGAGATAATTTCAAATCGACGTACGCTCATATTTTCACCAATTTTTGCAATCAGTTCTTTACGCGTATCTTCAACAGATGCTCCACTTGCAAGAGGTAAAGTTAATAATGTTTCAACGTCAGCCGGTTTATTTGCTAAAACGCAATCTGCAATTGAATCAACAAACGCGATGAAATCATCACCTTTAGTTACGAAATCAGTTTCACTGTTTACTTCCACAATGATGGCATTTTTATTGTCATCACTTGCCTTAATTTTTGCTAAGCCTTCAGCTGCAACACGGCCCGCTTTTTTGTCTGCTTTAGCCATACCTGCTTTACGCATGGTTTCAATTGCCGCTTCGATGTCACCGTCAGTTTCAGTCAGGAATTTTTTACATTCCATCATGCCGGCGCCGGTACGTTCGCGTAGTTCTTTAACTAATGCTGCAGTAATTGCCATTTTAATGTCCTCTTAAATCTTTGCTTATAAAAACCAAACCCGTAACCCGGTTAGATTTAATTCTAAAATATTTGAAAAAGGGGGCGCTATATAATGGCGCCCCCTTCTCGATTCAAACCAAACAGCGTTTATTCAGCTGAATCGTCTGCTTTCTTAACAGCTTTCTTTTTCGCTGCTTTTTTCTTCGCAACTTTTTTAACTGCTTTTTCGTCATCGGCTGATTCAGCTTTGTCTTCAGCTACATCAGCTTTCTTTACAGCTTTCTTTTTAGCTGCTTTTTTCTTAGACGCTTTCTTCTTAGCTGCTTTCACAGCACCCGCATCATCTGTTTCAATAAAATCATCTTTGTTGCCAGCAGCAGGTTTAGGAGCAGACTCTTTGCCTGTAACTACGGCATCAGACATACCTTTAACATAGAGGCTTACTGCACGAATGGCATCGTCATTACCAGGAATGACGTAGTCAATGTTATCCGGACTGTTGTTACTATCAACAACACCAATAACCGGAATACCTAATTTAACCGCTTCTTTAACTGCGATGTCTTCATGACCTACATCGACAACGAATAAAGCATCAGGAATACCTTTCATATCTTTAATACCACCAAAACTACGATCGAGTTTTTCCATTTCACGCGTCATGGTAAGAATTTCTTTTTTATTACGGCCTTCAATACCTTTTTCCATCATTGATTCAAGTTCTTTCAAACGACGGATAGATTGCTTAACCGTTTTAAAGTTAGTCAACATACCACCTAACCAGCGATGGTTTACGAAAGGCATGCCACAACGTTCGGCTTCTTCACGAATAATTTTACCTGCCGCACGTTTAGTACCAACAAATAAAATAGTGCCGCGGTTTGCAGCTAATGAACCGATAAAGTTAACTGCATCTTTATATAAAGGCAGCGTCTTTTCTAAATTGATGATATGGATTTTGTTACGATCACCAAAAATGTAATTACGCATTTTTGGATTCCAGAAACGTGTTTGATGACCAAAATGTACGCCGGCCTCAAGCATTTCACGCATGCTTACTTCACTCATTCTATTTCTCCTGATCTCTTAAGAGATCTATTAGGGTTACGCCTCCACACACCCCATTTAATCAACCAAAACGAAAGTCGTTATCTGCAAGCCTTCAGCATTATCTGAAGAAAGCATCCAGCATTTTCGAATCAGCACCCTGACAAATGTGTCGGTGTATGTGTGTCGTTAATTTAAAATTTGCCAAATCGGCGCGCGCTTTATACCATATCCTGCTTGTAGCAACAATCAAGAACGTGCAAACTCTTGAATTAATGCCAAATTTTACCCATTTGCCTACTTTTTAGGCAGCTTTTGCAACAGGAACCCCCATAAATGCCCGTAACCATCAAAAATGCCGAGCAAATCGAAAAAATGCGGATTGCAGGCCGACTCGCTGCAGAAGTGCTTGAAATGATAGAACCCCACATTCAGGTGGGCGTTACTACCAATGAACTCGATAAAATTTGCCACGACTATATTGTTAATGAGCAACAAGCTATCCCTGCACCACTCGATTATCACGGCTTTCCCAAATCAATCTGCACCTCTGTCAATCAGGTCATTTGCCACGGTATCCCCAATGAAAAACGCCTGAAAAATGGCGATATGATCAATATTGATATCACGGTCATTAAAGACGGCTGGCATGGCGATACCAGTAAAATGTTTTTTGTCGGTGACGCCTCGATTCAAAGCAAACGTGTTGCAAAAATTAGTTACGAATGCCTGGCGAAAGGTATTGCACTGGTAAAACCGGGGTTGCGCTTAGGTGATATAGGTGCGGTGATTCAACAACACGCCGAAAGTAACCATTATTCCGTTGTTCAGGAATACTGTGGTCATGGTATTGGTGAAAAATTTCATGAAGATCCTCAGGTTTTGCATTATGGCAAAGCGAATACCGGCTTAACATTAGACGCTGGAATGATTTTTACTATTGAACCGATGATTAATGTCGGGAAACGAAATGTAAAACTTTTAAAAGATGGCTGGACCGTTGTCTCAAAAGACAGAAGTCTTTCTGCTCAATGGGAACACACCATTCTCGTCACTGACAGCGGCCACGAAATTTTAACCTTACGCAAAGAAGAAACCATTTCATGAGTGGCTTTAATAGCCCGTTTAATGATCCAGAATTATTTGATAAACACCATTTTGAATCAGAACTCAAAGAACATGACAACCCGCTTATTCTGTTCAAAGACACTTTAAAGAATGCAACCAGTGTTTTAACACAACGATTTAAAGCAGGTCGCGCCGCAACTGAACTGGTGCTGGCACGTTCAAATATTGTAGACGAAGTTTTAATACAGGCATGGCTCCAGTATTTTCCAAAAGATGCAACGGATATCGCTTTACTTGCTGTTGGTGGTTATGGACGAGGTGAACTTCACCCTGCTTCTGATGTTGATGTACAAATTCTGCTTAAAGATGATGGTGATCATCACAACGAAGCTTTGGGACAATTCATCACTTTCCTCTGGGATATCGGTCTGGAAATTGGTCACAGCGTTCGAACGCTAAATGAATGCGTTGCTGAAGCTACCTCAGACATTACCGTTGCCACTAACTTGCAGGAAGGCCGGCTACTGACTGGTCCGGAAGAACTATTCAATACACAGCGTGAACTTTGTGCCCCTGATAAAATCTGGTCAAGTAAAGATTTCTTTCAGGCTAAACTGGATGAACAAGTCACTCGTCATGAAAAATATCATGACACCGCTTATAACCTTGAACCCAACATTAAAGAAAGTCCCGGTGGCTTACGCGACATTCAGGTTATTGGTTGGGTAGCAAAACGACATTTTAATGTTGATACTTTAAAAGATTTAATTAAAGACGAATTTCTTACCGAACAGGAATACAAGTCCTTACATGAAGGCCAGGCTTTTCTTTGGAAAGTCCGCTTTGGACTACATGTCATAGCGGGGCGCCGTGAAGATCGCTTGCTGTTTGATCATCAACGTGAACTCGCCAGGCGATTTGGTTATCGGGATGACCGCCATCATCTGGCAGTTGAATATTTCATGAAGCAATACTATCGCACTGTAATGGAACTCAGTCGCTTAAATGAAATGTTGTTACAACTTTTTAAAGAAGAAATATTACTGGCTGATGACTCAAGCGAACCGCTTGAAATTAATAATCGTTTTCAATCGCGTAAAGGTTTTATAGAAGTTGTTCATGAAAGCGTTTTTAGACGATATCCTTTTGCCTTATTAGAAGTTTTTCTTTTACTCGAGCAACGGCCGCAACTAAAAGGTGTTCGCGCAAATACTATTCGGTTAATTCGTGATCACCGTTATTTAATTAATCAGCAATTCCGGGATGACCTGCGTTGTAAATCTTTATTCATGGAAATTATGCGTCAAACGGAAGGCGTTACTCACGAGCTTCGACGCATGAACCTGTACGGCATTCTTGCCGCCTATTTACCGGTATTTGAAAACATCGTTGGTCAAATGCAACATGATCTTTATCATGTTTATACCGTTGACGAACATACCTTAACGCTTATCCGAAACTTACGTCGTTATACTGTTCCTGAGCATTATCATGAATTCCCGCTATGCAGCAACATCATGAATAGTATTCCTAAACAGGAAATTGTTTTATTAGCCGGGTTATTTCATGACATTGCAAAAGGCCGCGGCGGTGATCATGCAATTTTAGGCGCTGAAGATGCGATGGTTTTTTGTAAACATCATGGCTTAAGCACCTTTGATAGTAACCTGGTTGCATGGTTGGTTCGCAGCCACCTCATCATGTCATCGACTGCGCAACGCAAAGACATTACAGATCCAGACGTGGTGCTTGAATTTGCACAAATCATGGGTGACAAAATGCATCTTGATTATTTGTTTTTATTAACCGTTTCAGATATTCGCGCAACAAGTTCATCTGTTTGGAATTCATGGAAAGGAGCCCTATTACGTGAGTTATATTCTGCAACTGAAGCCGCATTCAG
>Ga0316208_1000552_pt1 | contig 43888 bp, 40 predicted proteins | sample 3monopyrite_MG_FD_204944 | JGI IMG/M metagenome (GOLD analysis project Ga0316208, IMG submission 204944) | Microbial mat bacterial communities from mineral coupon in-situ incubated in ocean water Damariscotta River, Maine, United States -... | ecosystem: Environmental > Aquatic > Marine >...
CATGGGCAACATCAGCCGCAAATCTTTCCACCGCATCAATCTGGTTATAAAGTGCACGTGTCATATCAGACAGGGACCGGGACAAGTCACCAATTTCATCGAGACGCCCGGCAAACTCAGGGATATTTTTTTCACGGCCAATACCACGGCGCACACGCTCAGCTGCACGTGCAAGCCGCCTGATTGGACGCACCAGTGTCCGGCCGAGAAAGAATGACAATAGCAAAGTAGCACCGAGAGCGCCCACAAATACTTTAACGGTTAGCATCTGTTCAGCCCGCACTATTTTGTCAATGTCATCGGTTTGCCCTGTTAATAACATTACCCCCAGCACACGGCGAAACCGTTGCACAGGAACAGCAACATTAATAATAAGTTGGCCATCACCGCGCATACGCACTTGTGTTTTAGGCTCCCCCAAAAGGGCTGACATAACCTCTGTAAAGTCTTCCCCGCGCACTCCAGGGCGGTCAACACTCGGCGGCGCCTCTATTTGTTGTACAAATTTATCAAGAAACCTGTGAAGACTTTCAATAAACCATTCCTTGAAAGACGGCTTATACCCAAGGCGGGGTAATTGCTCCTCTATAAGTCGCTTATCCCCTGCAAGAAACAGGCTATCCGCCATCAACGTGCCATTCGCTGAAAAGACCCGCGCCCTGTTATTAGTGGGACCAATGAGGCGCGTAATGATTTGACGCGCGGGTGCCACATCAATTTGTGTGGCTTCGGGGCCTATGGCCGCTGCTTCACCCAGTGCCCCTGCGATAATTTCTGCCTGCAACCGCAGGCTTGTCATCCGGGCGGAAATTAAATTTTTATGGAATTGGTTAAGATATAAGACACTCCCCACCAGAATAAACAGGGCAATCGCATTAACCACCATAATGCGGACCATCAAAGGCGATAACCCGCGTGTATAATGCCGCGGGTTACTCAGGGGTCGTTCATTCATAATTTCAAAGGGGCTCGGCTGTGTCACGGGCTCCTGATTCCCTACCTATTCGCGGTAACGGTATCCAACGCCGTATAATGTTTCAATCGCATTAAAGTCATCTGCAACTGATCGAAACTTGCGGCGCAACCGTTTAATGTGGCTGTCGATTGTTCTGTCATCCACATATACATCATCAGAGTAGGCTGCATCCATTAAATTATCGCGGCTCTTTACATGGCCGGGATGCTGGGCAAGCGTTTGTAAGATCAGAAACTCTGTTACAGTTAACGTGACATCTTTCCCGTCCCAAGTGACACTATGGCGTAAACTATCAAGCACAAGCTTGCCACGTGCCATCACTGTCTCTTCGGTGGCTTCATCCTCAGCCTCAGGGGTTTTGCGCATTTCTGAACGGCGGAGTAAGGCCCGAATGCGTTCAATTAGCAAACGCTGTGAAAAAGGTTTTCCAATATAATCATCTGCGCCCATTCTCAGGCCCAGTAGCTGATCAATTTCTTCATCCTTTGAGGTTAACATTATGACGGGCATGTCGGAGACATCCCGCAATCTCCTTAGCAACTCCATGCCGTCCATACGGGGCATTTTCACATCCAACACAGCCAAATCCGCAGGTCTTTGAGAAAGCGCATCCCATGCTTTCTGGCCGTCCGGGTATGTGCGCACCAAAAACCCTTCCGCCTCAAGCGCAATGGTTACCGATGTTAAGATATTGCGGTCATCGTCTACGAGTGCAATTGATGCTGTCATGTGTCCCTCAAGGTATCCCTGTGCAATATGAGCTTCTGATAATAGTATGAGCTATAAAGCGGCCAACATTTACAGGGGGTTAATATATAGCGTTAATATATAACGGCCATTGTTTAAGTATCCCATTTCCAATTTTCCACCCTAAACCAGAAACACTCTGTGGCGTAAGAGGGATTTGCGACAAAATCATGGCTTTGTAGCGACGGCATTAGGGCAAATGCGCCTTGTTGTTCTTTGAAGGCCAGAATCCACTTGATTCATGCGCTCATTTCAGCAAGCTTACCCGCACCCTGAAAGGGGCATAAAAATAAAAATATGACGGGGCAAAATAAAAAACTGACTGAGCCTCGGTGTTGTAATTTGCAGGTAGTTGTTGAGAAAACTCAATAATCTGCTTGTTCACTAACCACTGGAAGGAAAGACGTTGCAAGTCTTTGGCGCCTGTTCGAATAGGGCTGGACTTGATGCACAGGGCATCACCGGCACTGGGAATCAATATTGGAATCTGGGCACTGCCCAACTTTATGAAGAAGCAATTCGCCGCGGCGAAGGGAAAATAGCAAAAGATGGCCCCCTTGTTGTCACAACAGGCAAACATACTGGCCGCTCCGCGAACGACAAATTCACCGTCCGCGATACCACCACCGAAACCACCATAGACTGGGGCAAAACAAACCGCCCGATGAGCCCCGAACATTTTGACATTATTCATGCGGCTTTCCTTGAGCACATGAAAGAAAAAGACTTGTTTGTGCAGGACCTTTGGGGTGGCTCTGACCCTGAAAACAGAGTGGCAGTTCGTACCATTGGGGAACTTGCCTGGCATAGCCTTTTCTGCCGGACAATGCTTGTACGCCCAGACGACGCTGAAGCTCAGGAAATGAGCCCTCAATTTACCGTTATCAACTTGCCAAGCTTTAAGGCCAACCCTGCCACAATGGGCACCAACAGCGAAACAGTGGTTGCCGTGAACTTTGCCAAAGGCCTTGTTCTTATTGGCGGTACTGCCTATGCGGGGGAAAATAAAAAATCTGTTTTCTCCATTCTCAATTATCTTCTACCTGAAAAGGGCATTATGCCCATGCACTGCTCGGCTAATATTGGCCCAGATGGTGATGTGGCCATTTTCTTTGGCCTATCTGGCACAGGAAAAACAACCCTCTCTGCAGACAGCAGCCGCACCCTTATTGGCGACGATGAGCATGGCTGGTCTGATGACAGTGTCTTCAACTTTGAGGGTGGTTGTTACGCGAAACTGATCAATCTGAACCCAGAAGCCGAGCCTGAAATTTATGGCACTACAAAGCGTTTCGGGACGGTTGTAGAAAATGTCGTGATGGACGAAGAAACCCGCGAACTTGACCTTGACGATAATCGCCTCGCGGAAAACACACGCGCTGCTTATCCCATTCATTTCATTCCCAATACTTCGGCTGAAAACCGGGGTGGCAAGCCAAGTAACATTATCATGCTCACGGCTGATGCCTTTGGTGTCCTGCCGCCAATTGCGCGGCTAACACCTGAGCAAGCCATGTATCACTTTCTTTCTGGTTATACAGCAAAAGTAGCTGGCACTGAGATCGGCGTGAAAGAACCACAGGCAACCTTCTCAACCTGTTTTGGTGCCCCTTTCATGCCTCGCCATCCCAGTGTTTATGGTAATTTGCTCCGTAAAAAAATTGCGGAAACGGGCGTAAATTGCTGGCTTGTTAACACTGGTTGGACAGGCGGCGTATACGGTGTTGGTCACCGTATGCCCATTAAGGAAACACGCGCCTTGTTGCATGCTGCTCTTGACGGGAACCTCAACAATGTAGTCATGCGCCTTGATGAAAACTTCGGCTTTGAGGTGCCTGTTGCCGTAGAGGGTGTAGAGACAAAAATTCTAACCCCACGGGATACATGGGCCGACAAGGCTGCTTATGATGCCAAAGCAAAACACCTTATCAGCCTCTTCATTGAAAATTTCGAAGGTTTTGCCGCTCATGTTGACGATGATGTGAATGCCGCAGCCCCAAAAGCTGCATAAAAAGCATTAAACTTACCCTTAAGCGCGGAGCCACTTGGTCTCCGCGTTTTTTCATGGCTAAATTTACACGGCTCTTCAGTTACAGATTTTCTTGAGCGGAAAGTGCAATGTAACTGTTGTTCCAGAGTTTAATTTACTCTTAATGGTCAAGTCCCCGCCATGCTGCTGCATTAAGGCAAGGCTAAGGGGCAAGCCGATACCAACGCCCGCATACTTCCTGTTCAGGTCCCTGTCCACTTGCCCAAATCTCCTTAAAACATTGGGTATCTCTTCCTCGGCAATGCCAATGCCAGTGTCTGCCACATCAACATAGACGCCTTGCTCATCCCCCCATACACGCAGGTTCACTTCACCGCCAACAACGTTAAATTTGACGGCATTATTCAATAGGTTAATCAAGACCTGCCTGATCTTGCGCTCCTCAGCCATAAGAAGAGGTAAATTTTTCTCCACAACAAGGTCGAAGGAAATATTCTGGTTGCTTGCCTGAAGTTTAAAAAGAGTGACCACCTGGCCCGCTAAAGGCCCAAGATCAAGAGGGGCTTCTTTCAACTCGTCTGTGCCAGCTTCGATTCTGGAAAGATCAAGAATATCATCCACCAAACTCAAAAGATGCAAACCAGAGTCGTTTATATCCTTGGCATACCCCGTGTAATGGCTGCTGCCCAAGGGGCCAAACACGCCCCGGTCCATCAACTCGGAAAACCCAATGATGGCATTCAACGGAGTACGAAGTTCATGGCTGATTGTCGCCAAAAATTCACTTTTTGACTTGGATGCCTCTTCAGCACGCATCAGCGCAAGGTCAAGCGAAATGGCTCGTTTTTCCAAAATATCATTCGCTTCCTGCAGCCGCGCTGTAAGCGCATCTCTTTCTTGTTCAATGCGGCGCGTATTACTTACAAAGGCCTTTGTATGCATAAGCATTACAAACAAAAGAAGCCCTTGTGCCCATTCCTGCGATGATGTGATCACCCCTAGCGCCGCAAGGGATTCGTAAATCAGGATAGAAAATGCTGCGGTTATCACAACCAGCACTTCCTGATGTTGCTGCGGATTACTGAAAACACTCCGGTACAGGGTCCGCGCAATCACGACCCCAATGATGGCCCATAATAACTGCATGGCTTCTCTGATAAGCGTAACGGTGCCGGGCGGGAAAAAGGGCGCAATAAAAATGGTAAAGAAAATAAGCGCGGCGGAAATTCCGTACACCACATAATCAACCTTGAGGATCTTATCTCCCCTAAAGAGGTAACCAATGAACGCATAATAGGCAGGGGCAATTAAAAAGAAGGAAAGATATTCCAAATCATATTTACGCCCAAGCGGGAAAGAAGGGAAATAATCCCACACAATATCACTGACAAACAAAACACGGACGGCTGAAGCAAAAGCCAAAAAGGCAAAAATATTATGACCCTGCGCCCTTTCGTAACGCAGGCCCACAACCACAGATGCAATGGAAATTGTGAACAATACAATCACAAGGGCGCTTGGTAAGGCTGTTGCCCTATTGTCCACCGCTTGCAAGCGCCATCTCAGGTCCAGAACAGGGGTTTCAATCAGTCCTCCTTGTTTGTGAATATCATTTTGCACATGAGCGATTAGGGCTATTTTTCTAACGCCGTGAGGCAACGTTAGAAGCGGTGGCATCGGATTTTGGATTTTCTGCCTGAGAGTAGCGCCCGGGTCGCCGTTTTGGTGTAATAACGAAACGACTGTTGCATTATGCTCATTTTGGAACACTGCATAAATGGCAGAAGCTGACCGTACAGAACCCATCCGCACCGCATAGAAGGGATCTCCTGATGGTAAGACTAGATCGAGGCAATAAGTTGCCTTGCCGTGCCCTGTGGTCAAGTCGGTGGTCAGGGTTGGCCCCCAAACATCCGGGAGGGTTACTGGCTGCGGTATATTCTTTGCTTTATGCCATAAAGCATTACAGGAGCTGTCGTTTAGATTTTCAACCGAGACTATTTCATCTCTGGAAACTTTCCATCTCTGCATTAAGGGGTAAGCACCTTTTTCTTCAAACTGCCAATTTACAAGGCTGTCTAAGGGTGACTCATCCTGAGCAGCAATAGAAGATGTCAAAGCCCCCGCATAGAGGAACACCAAAGATACAATATAAAAAAAGGCTCTCTGCAGCAAAAATTTCCCCTCAAATTTTTCCAATAGTGCCCCCATAACCTTAAGCATAGTCCGATCTTCTGTATAACAGATACTCTGCTGAATAATAGATACTATGGCTCAGAGCAGGCTTAACAACCCTAATGTTTACTTAATCGTATGGCATGGCGCTTATGGAACTCATATACTCCCCTCAACACCACAAAGAACTTTCACTTTATCCGAAATTTAGTGGTTTAAAAATTCGGGCCAACACTGAGCGCAAGTGTGCGAGAAATATGAGCAAACGGCATGCCACTTGCCGCTGCCCAGCCATTAAATGCTGTCTGCACTGCACGCATCGCTGTTTTAGAGGTAGGCGCCTTATCAATCACCCCTTCCCGGATGAGTGCCTTCACCACATCGCCCGACAAAACCCAACTATCTCTCCCGAGCAATCGAAGAACATAAGGGGCTGTGCCACCCCCAAGCCTGCTACCTCGGGTCTTCATAATTTCCAGAAGACCAATCAAGTCATCCTGAGGCCAATCGGCAAAAAAAGCTGCGGCAGAGCCATGTTCATCCTCAAGATCGCATAGGAAAATTGCATTATCCCGTACAGCAAGAATTTTAGGGCCATTTCTAATGATGCGCTTGTCTTTCAAGAACCCATCAAAGTCATCGTCCGACATAAATTTCCACCGCGCGGGCTCAAACCCTTCAAAAGCTTCCTCAATATCAGGCCATTTTTTTTCCACAACTGTCCAGCTGATGCCTGTTTGAAAAATACTGCGGGCCATCAAGGCCAAAATACGGTCCCCGCTTGTTGCTTTTATTTCAGTGTTTGTTTTCACTGTTGGCATGAGTGCTGCTACTGCGGAACGCGAGCCTTTATACTCTATAGCCAACTCGGTTAACTCTTCATATGTACGCATGATATGCTCCTCATCTGCAAAATTTTACTATCATAGACGAGGTAAAAATTGCGCGTCTATAGAGAACGGGTGGACCTTTTAGCCTATATCCGTTACAGAGTGCTGCATAAATGAACCACCTATCATAGGTGTTTTTAAGAACAATTTGATAACAATAAGACTTGTTTTGATTTAAAGTATACCGATGGCTAGTGATTATATAAAAAGTTTTGGATTCCCTCGGTGGGGTGAATATGGCCGTGACACCGACACAGAAGCACTGCAAATGTGTGACTATGTTGGCTGCAATGAAACGGGGCCGCACCCCGCGCCTAAATCCCCCGGCTCGCGCGAGCGCTGGCATTTTTGCAAAAACCATGCGGCTGAATATAACCGCAATTGGGATTTTTTCGCCGGCATGAGCGACGAAGAAGCCAAGCGCCATATGAATGATACAAGCCAATCTGCGGATGCCTTTGCACACACTAAGACATTTGAGTGGGGAGGTGCGGTTGATGAAAATGGCTTCAGTTCTACGGAACAAGCCGCTTTTGACATGCTTGAGCTTGATACAGATGCCAGCCAAAGCGACATTAAAAGCCAGTTCAGAAAGCTCGCCAAACAGTTTCACCCTGATGCCAACCCTGGCGACCCGGAAGCGTCTGAACGCTTTTACAAAATCCAGAGCGCGTATGATTTGTTGCGAGAAAAAAGCCCGACCTGACGCCTGTTTTTATATGGAAATATACCGACTCAGGTCTTCATTTTAAAAAGCTAATCTCTTTAAAATTTTCAAAGTATTCGTTTTGCAATTTATGCGAAAATATTCTTTTATAAACAGTATCTTAAAGAGATAAAAATAATTCAAATTATGGCTCTTGCAAATATTTTTTGAAAGATTATTTTATAGGTTCACAGCCAATAGTGGTTGTGCTTCACAGCAAAATATTGCTGTCCTTATTGAAAGAGGCATATGATGTCCTTCAAAGACCTGTCTAAGACGACTTCTATGACAAATAAGAGCAAGCCAGCAGGCAAACCTGCTTCTACTTCTGTGAAAACAGCGGCGAACGCTCCGATCAAAAAAGGTCTCAAAAAATAACGTCTCAGTAGCAATAGCGGAGAAGGAAATTCCTTCTCCGCTATGTACTTATACCCACCCTCATAGTGTCTTTTCTTTACGCCTCCACTCGCTCTAATCGTCTAGCGGGATACTGAAGCCAGTTTTAACCGTGCCAATGGCAACACTTGTATCAAACCGCCGTATTGCCGGGTTACCAAAAAACCACTCTCGGCCAATACGGTCGTAATCCTGCATGTCCTTCACAGTCATAATAAGAATAAAATCTGCCTCACCGGTACAATAATACCCGTGCTGCACCTCGGGTAAGTCACAAATTCTGCGCTTGAAACTGTCAACCGTTTCAAGACCCCCAACAGCAAAACATATTTGCACAATCAGCGTCGTCCGGCTGCCGCACACCGCTGGGTCAAGGATGGCTACTTCTTTTGCAATTGCACCGTTCTGCCGGAGTTTTTTCATCCTACGCTGACAAGCCGCAGGGGACAGCCCAACCAAAACACTCAATTGTTCCGCTGTTTGCCTGCTGTTTTGCTGCAAACAATTCAGAATTTTTCTATCAAATCGATCAAGGTCCATAAGTGAGTATTTTTTCTGCGCAAAGTGACTATTCAAAGGATTTATTCATCATATTAGAGAAAATTTTACATAAAAACAAGGTCGGCTATCTTCTAGAATACCCTCCCTCATTGATGGAAAGTTGTTTTATGTCTCAACACACGCACCCTGCAGACACGCACCCCGCGACCATGCCTGAAAATGCAAACCTTGGTATAATGTTTGGCGGTATTGCTGCTTTGATTTGGGGAGCTTGGCCCATTGTCACGGCTATTGGGGTGAAAGCAGACTTCACACCTTATGAACTGGTTTTCCTGCGGTTAAGTATCGCGGGGGTTTTATTGCTGCCCTGGGCTTTTCGCGGCGATACCAGCCTGAAAGCGTGGGGACATTCGCTTATGCTAACAGTGTTGGCGGGTGGCACCTACAGCTATATGTCTGCTAGCGGCTTTCAGTATGCCTCAGCAATGCACGGCGGCGTTATCATTCCTGGTACAGTGATGCTCATCAGTTTATTTGCGAGCCACTTGTGGCTTGGAGATAGTTTAACCCGCAACCGCCTCATGGGCGCAGCAAGCATAACGCTTGGCCTTGGCTTGCTGGCCGCAGGGTCTCCGGCCCAAGCTAACGGCCAGTCCAGCCTGCTCGGCGACGCTTTTTTTCTGGTCGCAGGCATTATGTGGGCTGGCTACACCCTGTTGCTGCGTGTGTGGCCCATGGACCCTATCGTCGTAACCGCCCGCATCTCTCTCTTATCCCTTATCGGGTTTCTCGCATTCTATCCCGTAAGCGATGGCATTGATTTTACTGATGTGCCTACAAGCATGCTGTTGCTTCAGGCAGTATGGCAGGGCCTTTTGTCTGCCGTAATTGCCATTGTATTCTTTAATAAAGGGGTCGCCATACTCGGCGCTGCCAGAGCCGGTGTCGTCAATGCACTCATCCCCGTTATCGCGATGATTCTTGCATTTCTCATCCTGTCAGAAGTGCCAACAGGCATGGAGCAACTGGGCCTGCTTTTCATCATGGCCGGTATAGGCATTATTATGGTCATGAAACAAAAAGCCCCAAAGACAGCCCCCCTGACCCCTTAAGAAACCCAGCGTGTTCAAATATTCAACAGGATAGGGCGGCTGCTTAAATGGTATCCCACTTGTGCCGTTATCTTTTTTCTGGCGGAACACCCTTAATAGTACGGCTAAATCTTTGGTGCTTTGCTCGGTCTACAGGCTTTAAAACAGTTTTTGTTGAGGGCTGCTGATGCGCCTGTGAAACCCCTGATCGCCATTCTGTTGTTGGGCGAATGGGGCGTGGTACAAAACCACCCCCACAGTTGGGGCATACATTTTCAAGCAGCGTGTCAACACAGGCCGCGCAGAAAGTGCATTCATAGCTGCAAATGCGAGCATCCACACTGTCGGCGGGCAGCGCTTTATTACAATTTTCACACGTAGGTCTAATGTCAAGCACCTTTGGAAACCTTCATATTTTTTGCCAGCCAAACCCGCTCATCACCGCATGATTAAGCGGTGCCTTCTCACCCTCGGGGGCAACTTCCACGGGGTCAAGCACAAGGCGCATGGGCGCCACACCCGCCCATACAGGAAAATCACCCTCTATCCCGTCGCCGGGGGGCGCCGCCCGTACTTTAGCCGCTGCATCCTCAATTTCCATAACCAACAGGCCTGTCGCTTTACGCTCTTGCTCTGTCATTGTCCGCAATTGCGGCCAGCGCCCTGGTGCAAGGCGTTCAAAAAACAATTCCATCTGCCGGAGCCACTCAGCGTCATCCGTGACAAGTTCTGGCACCCCGTAACACATGGCAGACCGGTAATTTACGCTGGTACTAAAAGCCGAGCGCGCAAGCACAAGACCGTCTACATGGGTCACCGTTACACAAGCCGGATTGCCACCTGACAGGTGCCGTATCATCTGGCTTTTGGAGGAGCCATGCCAATAAAGCCTGTTGCCTTCTCGCCAATGTGATGTTGGCATGGCATGGGGTTGCCCGTCTATTTCAAACGCGACATGGCAGAGAAAATGGCTATCAAGGATTTCATATAAGGTGTCGGTGTCATAGCGCGCTCTTTCATGACCGCGTTTAACCCGATTCTTTTTGTTCTTTTCAAACGCACCTTCATTATCCAAGGCCATATCCAACTCCTGTTCTTTATTATCACTCCACATTCCTCATTTTATAAGGCTGTTCATAGCTTTACTTTTAGTCAAGATTGATACCATATAAAGAGCCAATTATAGATAATTGATAGTACCAATATTATGGACAAACTTATTGAAACCACTCTCTCCGCCGGGCTAGACCCTCATGCTCGCACACCGTTACAAGAACAATTACACGAGCGTTTACGCACCGCAATTCTTGCGGCAACGCTGCCTGCCAGTACTCGTTTACCGGCATCAAGGCAGTTAGCGACCCTTCTTGGTATATCCAGAAACACTGTACTCGCCGCCTATGAGCAACTGATCGCTGAAGGCTATCTTGAAACCAAACGGGGTGCTGGTACTTTTATCAGCCCAGATCTGCCTGATGCCTTCACCAGTGTTTTGCCTCATGGGCCCTCCATAAAATTATCCTTACCGCAGTCCATAAACAGCCATGAAGAGATACAGTCTGATTATAGCCTTTTGTCTGGCGCTCCTGCGTTTGATCAATTTCCAAAAAAGATTTGGGCACGCTTAACCAGTCGAGCGTGGCGTACAGCCGGGAAAGAAATTCTTCAGCATGATGATTTAGCGGGATATATCCCTCTACGGACAGCCCTTGCAAAATACTTACAGGCTTCCCGTAATATTGTTGCCTCTCCAGATCAGATACTCATTTTCTCGGGATTACAACAAGGGTTCAAACTTACGGCAGAATGTCTGCTTGATGCTACATCAGCCGTTATTTTAGAAAACCCCGGGTATGGCGGCATGTTCCAAGCAGCCCAAACGCTGCAGCAAAAAACCCTTTTCATACCGGTCGATCGGCAAGGCGCCACTGTTCCAAAAACAACGGACCGCACGATATTGGTAATTAGTCCTTCCCGGCAATATCCTCTTGGCATTACCATGCCGCTCTCAAGACGACTTGAGCTTTTAGAGTGGGCTGCAGACACGGACAGCCTCATTTTAGAAGATGATTATGACAGTGAATTTCGTTACTCGGGTAAACCGCTCAATTCTCTTCAGGGAATTGACGGCGGAGAACGTGTTATTTATGGCGGCTCTTTTTCTAAAACAGTGTTTCCCGCACTCCGGTTGGGGTACCTCGTGTTACCCAAACAGTATGTTGGTCGTGTTCTTGCGCACCGGGCAGCCGCTGATAGTTACCCCTCGATTGTCCCGCAAATTGCCCTCGCAGAATTTATGGGAAGTGGTCATTTTGCTAAACATATCCGAAAATTACGCAAGGTCCATATCAGGCGGCAACGGCTTTTCACAGAAAGTTTTGAAGCGCATCTTGGCCATCTTTTCACACTGGATGCATCAGACGCGGGGCTACATATTATTGCACAGCCCAAAAAACCCCTTCGCCGTTTAGAGGATCATAAACTGGCAGCAATTGCAAAATCTGTATCCATCGGGGCTGCCCCACTCTCTGCATCATACCGCTCTGGTGTTACGGCGAAACAGGGTTTGCTCATAGGGTTTGCAAACCTGGAGGATACACTGATTGATCCGGCTTTAAAAAAATTCTCTATCGCTCTTCAAGAAGAGATTGGGTAAAAAGAAACTGACTTTTAATAAAATGCAGCACATAGTATCGTGCAACTGCTTGTATCTAATACAAGACCACTAAGGCGATACGATAGGGGATAAGGATTATGGGGAAATTTCAAGCTGGTATTCTTGCAAGCTTACTGGCCGTTTGCGGCAGCGTTCACGCACAAGACAACTGGAGTTATTCAGGTGCAAATGGCCCAGCAAACTGGCATAGTCTTTCCCCGGCCAACAGCGTGTGCCGCACTGGAAAACAGCAATCCCCCATCAACCTTGAAGGGACAGAGCCTGCTATTATGCACCGGCTTGTGACCAATTATATGGTCACGCCTGTGCACCTGAGAAACGATAGGCTTGCCATCAACATGCCTTACGCGCCGGGAAGTTTCCTGATTGTTGGCACGAAAGTATTCCAACTGAGGGGGTTTACCATCCGAACACCCGCCGAGCACACTGTCGCAGGCAAACAATATCCGATGTCATTCCAGTTTCTGCATGAAAGTCTGAACGGTAGTCCTGCAATTGTTGAGGTCTTCGTTGAAGAAGGTAAAGCCAATCTTGCTGCACAGGAACTATGGGAGCTTCTCCCGCTTGAGCCTGACCAGATTGTAAAACGCGAAAAAGTTTTGGTGAATGCGCGAGACTTAATGCCCGTTGATAAATCCTATTACCGTTACATGGGCTCCTTGACCACGCCGCCCTGCACAGAGGGGGTAAATTGGTATATTCTCAAAAAACCTATTCAGCTTTCCGCAGAGCAAATTACGCTTGTTCGTGGTATATTGGGCGGCGATGCGGCGCGTCCCGTGCAAGCCAGAAACAATCGCATCATTCTTGACGCCCGGCCACAGTCGTAAGGAGGGGTGTCATGAAAAAACAACAGTTTCGTACTCTTAAAACCGTATGCGGCCTGGCATCTATTCTTGTACTTGGTGCGTGCTCGGGCATGCCCGGGTTTTTATCAAGCAGTGGCCCCAAAGCGCCCGCAGGCCAAACCACAAAGCGCATGGCAGACGATGCGCTGAATGCCTTATGTACGGGCCGTGCAGATGATGCCTTGACCATTTTAACAGCCGAGCCCCTTGTCAGCCCTGTTGATCAGTTTTTCACAGCGGTGGCCCTTGAAGAAAGTGGTCGCCCATCCCGGGCGCGGCTGCTCTACGGCAAATTGATGCAGTCTGGCTCAAGCGAGTATGTGGAAATTCACTGCGGGGGAAATAGCTTGGCAAATGGGTCTGTTGCCGACGAAGCCGCAAAACGGCTTGCGACTGTGTCTAAAAATCTTGCGATCTTGGATGCGAACCTGCGCCCAAATATTCCTTTGCACACTGGTTTACCGTCTGCGTCTGAATCAAACGGCGGCAGTGGTTCGTCCTTTATGTCCTTGGGGTCAGCGACAACGGTTACACGGCCAGGCAGCCAATCCCCTTTTGGGCAGTGGTTTGCCCATTTATCTTCTTATATGTCCTTGGAGAATGCCAACAAAAACAAGCCCACTCTTGAGGCTGATTTTCCTGCCCTTGCAGGCATTATTGACCAATGGGAAGTGGACGTTGGCGGGCGCCGTGCCATTAGGCTTGGCATTAGGGTAGAAAACAAAGCCGATGCTGAACGTCTTTGTAGTGCAGTGAAAAGCCAAGGAAAATACTGTGCCGTCATCGACACATCATCATAGTTTCAATTGATACCGAAGTCTGCTATCTAGCGGATCGTAAATTCTAATGAGCATTGCTTGGGGTAAAGCAAATGTTTGACTATAGGGGAGCTTTATAAAATGGCAGGCGCGACAGCACATGCTAATTGGTCGTCCAAATGGACCTTCATTCTTGCAACGGTGGGAAGTGCCGTTGGTCTTGGTAATATTTGGAAATTTCCATATCAAGCGGGTGAAAATGGGGGCGGGGCCTTTGTTCTTTTTTACCTAGCTTTTGTCTTTCTTATTGGTTTGCCTGTTTTAATGGCTGAGCTGTCTCTTGGTCGTCGCGGCCAAAAGTCACCGGTTTATACGATGCGTGATATTGCAGCCTTAGAGGGCCGCAGCCGACTTTGGGAGCTTCTTGGGTGGTCTGGGGTAATTGGCGGCTTTGTCATTATCACCTATTATTCTGTTGTGGGTGGGTGGGTGCTTGCCTATATCGTGAAAGCTGTCCAAGGGTTTGGCGGGTTTGATGCTGATGCCTCGCGCGCGGCCTTTGGGGCCTTCTCGACAGACTCGACAAGCCCCGTTATATGGCATGCTGTTTTTATGGCCATCACGGTCTGGATTGTGGCACGCGGCGTAAAAGGTGGCCTTGAAAAAGCTGTGACCTATTTAATGCCCGCACTCTTTATACTGCTGATCGGTATGGTGATTTATTCGGGCATCACTGGCAATTTACAAGCCGCTTTGGAATTTCTTTTTACCCCTGATTTTGGTAAATTATTCTTTGATAGCAGTGTGAATGCAGTCACCGGGGATGTCACTGAAACATTCACCATCAGGCGGGTCTTAAACTCCCTTGGCCTTGCTTTCTTCTCGCTCTCGCTTGGTATGGGTACCATTATGACCTATGGGTCTTATCTCACAAAAGATGTGAACATTGGCCGCTCTGCCTTTACGATTGCGCTTGCGGATAGTGCCGTTGCCATTATGGCGGGCCTTGCGATTTTCCCGATTGTTTTTGCTTATGGCCTCAACCCCGGTGAGAGCGTTGGCCTTGTATTTATCACACTGCCCATTGCGTTTGGGCAAATGCCTGGCGGTGAGATTGTGGGGGCGCTCTTTTTCTTCTTGCTGGCTTTTGCCGCCATCACCAGCGCCATTTCCCTCCTTGAGCCAACAGTCTCTTACATTTCAGAGCGCACAAATGGCAGTCGCACAAAAGTAGCCATCGCTGTCGGTGTGGCATCCGGCTCTATTGGGCTTTTATCGGCCTTGGGGCAGCCCGGCAATATCTTGGGTGACATCACTATCTTCGGCATGGATATTATGACCGCCAAAAGCTTTCTCACTGACAATATCATGATGCCGGCAGGGGGCCTCTTTATTGCTCTGTTCGCGGGCTGGTTTGTGAGCCGCAAAAACGCGATGGAAGAACTCGCCATTGATGTCCCAAGCTTCAAGACCTGGTATTTCCTTATACGCTATGTGTGCCCTATTGCGATCACGGCGGTCTTTATTTCCGTACTGACCCTCTAGTCCAAGTGTATATCAAACACCATTAAGGCCCTCACTGAGGGCCTTTTTTACTCAGTGCTACATCTCTTGAGCGGGTCAGGCGGCGTGCTCAGCAATTGCCCGTATACGTTCCACCATCGAAAAAAGGCCGTTGGCCCTAAGCGGGGACAAATGGGACGCAAGCCCCATTTTCTCTAAAATAGCCCGCCCATCAATCGCCAGAATTTCTTCCGGCGTTTTCCCGGAATAAATGAGCAGCATCAAAGCAACAAGCCCCTTCACAATGAAGGCGTCACTGTCGCCCCGAAGGTGAATTTTACCCGCTGCGTCTCGCTCCGGCACCAGCCAAACCTGGCTTTGGCATCCCCGCACTTTATATATATCGCTCATTTCTTCATCAGAAAGGCGTGGCAACTTCTTGCCCAGATCAATGATATATTTATACCGCTCTTCCCAATCATCGAGGAATTCAAAAGTGTCTAAAATTTCAACGATCGTTGTATTTTCAAGTGACATAGTTTATTCCAAATTTCATAGAGATTACGGCAATAAAATCTTATGCCCTGTTCTCTAACGAATTTGGCCCTATAGTTAAAGGGTGAAAAGGACCAAATAATGGACCTGTCAGCGAGGGGAGCGCCTATGTCAGATCAAGAAAGCCAATATCCAAAGCCAGCCTATGCATGGTATATGGTAGTGCTTCTGCTGATTATCTACACTTTTTCTTTTATTGATCGACAAATTCTTGGCCTTCTTGGCCCAGCTATCAAAGCTGATTTTGGTATCTCAGATACCTATTTTGGCCTTCTCACAGGCCCCGCCTTTGCCATTTTTTATGCCACATTCGGGCTTTACTGCGCCCGCATCGCTGACAGCAAAAGCCGAAAGTGGCTCATTGCTATCGGCCTTTTTCTCTGGAGTTTAATGACGGCTGCCTCGGCCCTTGCGCGCAGTTTCATGATGCTATTCCTGTTTCGTATCGGTGTTGGTGTCGGGGAAGCAACGCTGGGTCCTGCGGCCAACTCAATGTTGTCAGACAGTTTTCCCAAGAAAAAATTGGCGATGGCACTTTCCATATATGCCATGGGCATCCCGATCGGCTCTGCCCTCGCCTTTTATATTGGCGGCACAGTCATTGAACTCGCCGCAGAACTACCCGCCGTTATTATCCCGGGGTTTGGCGCTGTAACAGACTGGCAAAAATCCCTGTTGCTGGTTGGTATACCCGGTATTCTCTTAACTTTTTTTGTCATCGCTCTCAAAGAACCCTCCAGAAAAGGGACCACAGGAGGCGGAAAATCCATTTCAGTCACCGAAACGTTTGTTTTTTTCAAAGCACGGGCGCGGGCATATTTGTCCATCTATCTGGGTGTCTCTATGATTGCTGCCTTAGGGTTCAGCACTCTGATATTTCTTACTTTTTTCTTCTACCGTTTTCACGGCCTTCAACCCGCAGAAATTGGTAAAACATTTGGCATGATCTCGATTGTTACCGGGCCTGTGGGCCTGCTTCTTGGCGGCTATCTGGCTGACCGCTGGTACCGACAAGGCCATAAAGACGCCCATATGCGCGCCCTTCTCGTGGCGCCGCTTGGCTACCTCATTCCTTCTCTTATTTTTCCTCTGCTGAGCGATACAACACTCACATGGTGGGTCCTTGGGGTATCAAATGCCTTCATAAACCTTGCGTCAGGCGTTGCCTATGCTGGCCTCCAGCTTATTACCCCAAACCAAATGCGCGGGCAGGCAGCCGCCGGATTTATCGTATCAACAAATCTTATTGGATACGGTGCTGGCCCCCTAGTGCTTGGCATGATGACAGACTATGTTTTCATGGACCCTATGAAACTGAATTATGCTTTGGTGCTTCTTGCTGCCATTACCACACCGGCGGCCATTATCCTGTTACAGTGGGGCCGGAAAGCCTTTGCACAGGCCTTGGTAGAAGAGGAAACAAGGCTCACAAACATGAGCTAGTATCAAGATACAAAAAGAGGACAGAAGTGAATTTACTTCTGTCCTGAGATGTCTTTCCTCTGCCGGTGGCAGAGAAAAGGATAAACTAGGGATTAGTCTTCAAGGGCATTTAATTCCCGTTCCAACCGAAAGCGTTTGCTTGTCACATAGGCTTCCATATCACTAGTCCGGCGTTCTACATCCCTAAACCGGCGGCGCAGTTCAGCCGCTGAGTACTTAGGGGCCTTACGGGTCTGTTTCCAAAACTCTTCTTCTTCTTTATCTTCATAAAGGTTCCGTGGCTTGGGGTCTAGAAACAGCCCCATAGCGATATAGGCAATCACAACCAAAGGCCCTGCAAAAAAGATAGTTGCTATGATGGTTAGAAAACGCACCGCCGTTATGTTGATGTCAAAATAATCAGCAATCCCGGCACAAACACCCATCAGCTTACCGTGTTTAGGGTCTTTATAAAGGCGTGTTGGACTTTTCTTAAAGCTCATGACGGTTCCTCCACCCTGGCATTTCATCATCCATGATACGTTCCATGGTCCTCAGGCGGTCTTCTAGTTTCTCCGCCGCTATTCTTAGGTCCCCAAAAGACACTTCATCTTCTGGTGTAATGCCTTTCATTTGCTTCCACTTGGTAACATAGTGAAATACCAACCATAAAGGCACAACGATTGTGAATATTAGTATGGGGATTACTTCGTCCATTTGCTTATCCTTATTATATTCTTACGAATGGCAGAGCTTTTCTTCACACTATTTCGACGCTGCTGTTTTCTTCACTGCAGGGGGTGTTGTCCCTGCTTTTTTTGCTTTGAGGGCAGCAAGCTCTTGCTCGATGGCATCACTTGCCTCTAGGCCTGCAATCTCTTCAGCAAGGGTCTGCCCTTTACCAAGGTCATACGATTCAGCCTCTGCTTCAACACGGTCAAGACGGGCGTCCACTTTGTCAAACCGGTCAAAAGCATCTTGAATGCGGTTATCGTGCAAATTACGTTTCACCCGCACTTTTGCTGACACTGTTGAGTGGCGTGCTTGGATTGTTGCTTTTTTAGCGCGCGCCTCACGAAGTTTGGCTTCCAGTTTGATGACATCTTCTTCATTACGGTGAAGAGCATCACGCAGATGTGCGACTTCTTCCTCAAGCAATGTTGCCATATCGGCGACTTTGTTTTTCTCAATCAAGGCGCCTTTTGCAAGGTCATCACGGCCTTTTGAGATAGCAAGTTCTGCTTTCTTTTCCCATTCAGACTGAGCTTTTGAAAGTTTCTTTAACCGGCGCTCGACGTCCTTTTGGTCAGCAATGGACTTTGCGGCACCTGAGCGAACTTCAACAAGTGTGTCTTCCATTTCTTGAATAACCATGCGGATGATTTTTTCTGGGTCTTCCGCTTTATCCAGAATAGAATTGATGTTGGAGTTCACAATATCTGTCAGGCGTGAAAAAATGCCCATTTTTAGTATCCTTTCTTATATTTCTCTATGCCTCGCTACGTCCTCAGGCTTTGTGCCACTTTTTTAACGGACGAAGTGCCTTTTCCTTACTGAGCTTTTGCTTCTTATTTCTGGAAAACGCGGCCCAATTTTCTGTATCAGGATTAGAAAATTGGGCCATGGTCTCGTAAGACTTAAGAAACCCGACGACGACGGATCATGCGACGTTGGCGGCGGCTTACCTCTGGCATACGTTTATCATTGCCACTTTTGAGGGAAGCCGTTGCCATTAAACCTTCGAACTCACCTGTTTCTTCTGTGTTATGAGAGAATGAAAAAGTTTGCAGCATTGTTGTCATTGTTATTGTTCCTTTAAGTCTTAAGTTCGCTGTCATACGATATGTCAGGTATTTTTTTTGTTCTGACACCCTATACTTTGCAGGGGTTGTGCCAGTTTTCATAAAAATTTTAAGTCATTGATTTATATAAATATTTTTTATTTTCTCTTGACTTTTATTGTATTTAATAATAGATTTTAACCAAATATTGGTAATTTACACTAACATTTGGTTTTTATGGCACAGCAAGATCAAATCATTGGATCGTCCCCCGCCCTTCTGGACATGATGGACCAAATCAGTAGGGCTGCCCCGCTCGACCGGCCCATGCTGGTCATCGGTGAGCGCGGTACGGGTAAAGAGATGATTGCGGCTCGCTTGCATTTCCTGTCACGCCGGTGGAACAAGAACTTTCAGAAAATGAACTGTGCCGCTCTAACTCAGAGCCTGTTAGAGAGTGAGCTTTTTGGCTATGAACCCGGCGCCTTCACCGGCGCGCGCACCAAACGTGCGGGCCGTTTTGAGGCCGCGCATAAAGGTAGCCTGTTTCTTGATGAGATTGGTACCATGAGCATGGCAGCACAAGAGAAGCTGCTCAGGGTGATTGAATACGGCGAATTTGAGCGCGTAGGCGGCAATGAAACAATCACGGTTGATGTGCGTGTTGTTGCGGCCACCAATATTGACCTGCCTGAAGCGGCAAACGCCGGGCATTTCCGCCACGACTTGCTCGACCGGCTTGCCTTTGATGTGATTACGGTGCCACCCCTGAGGCAGCGTCAGGAAGATATTCTTCATCTTGCTGAGCATTTTGGGCGTGCCATGGCAGGGGAGCTTGAATGGCTTCAATTTCCCGGCTTCACAGATGAGGCTGAAGAGGCGATGCTCAACTATGCCTGGCCGGGCAACATCCGCGAACTTAAAAATGTTGTTGAGCGTGCTGTCTATAGAGCGTGGGACGGGGAAGCACCCCTCGATGAAATTATTTTTGACCCGTTCGAGAGCCCTTACAGGCCAAAGGCCCCCGCCTATACACGTAAACCTGAAGATGCACACACATTGTCACAGCAAAGCCACAGCCCTGCCTCAGTGAATGTCACAGGAAATGTCACACAGGATGTTACAGGGGGCATTACAAGGCATGATGCACCCGCAGGGCCCGCACTTTTGTGCCAAAAAGGGCCCTTTTGCCTGCGGGAAGAAATACAGTGCCTTGAGCGCACATTGTTGGAAAAGTCCTTGGAAATCAATAAGTTCAACCAACGCGCCACGGCAAAATACATGAACCTGAGTTACGACCAGCTGCGGCATGCCATCAAAAAGCATAATATTTCTATTTAAAACAATGTGTTGGAGAAACCCGGTGCGGTAAAATGCTCTCCTCGCTTGATTGTTTACCCCGCAGCCAGCATAGTGCGGCCATGACTGAGAATATCTATATTAAGAAACGCCAAAAAGCGCGCGCAAAGCCGCTGTTAACCTTACGTATTATCTTCGGCCTTATTTTCTTAAGTGCGGTTGTTTGGGCAGGATTTTATTTTGAATATGGGTCGCTCGCAGAGGGGGACTGTGAGGGGGACTGTGAAAGCCTATACAGCCTAACCTCTTGGGTTATTGGGTTTTTTATGATTTTTAGCGCGATTATCGCTGCGGGGACTTTGGTGGGCGGTCTCTTTGCAATACTGCGCTGGTCACGGCGACGCCAAGCCGGCACGCTTGCTTCTCTAATCCCTGAAAACGAGCAAAATCACAGTGACAAATAACTACATCAAAAACCCATAAGTTTTGTCTTTTTCGAGGCGCGTACTTAGCTTAAAATCGCTCGGCCTGGGCTGACGACGGCCGTGAAGGCTGCCACCCTCCGCCCTGTGTGGTTTGTCCTTTATTGTCCACCGCTTTTGCCTTTTGTTTTGCCCCAAAGAGCCCTGTTTTTTGCACAGGTGTGACATCCCCCTCCAATATCCGCTCGCCCACAACGCTACACATCACAATCACCGCAAGTATATGATAAAAAACATCAAATGTGGCAATGTTCACTGTAATACCCCCTGCTGCAAACCCCACAATACTCAATTGTGTTGCTGCACATAAATCCCCTATCCATTTGGTTTCTTCGTAAGCCCTGTAGCGTTTTGCCTGCCCCCCTCCAATATACCAACCACTGAAAATAAGGGTGAGAAACAAAAGAAGCCCAACATATCCATGCTCGCCCAACACCTCAAAATAAATAGAGTGCGGCGCCCTTGCCTCATACCCTGGGGGCATATATAATTCTGCTGCTCTGCGTATGTAAAAAACATCAAAGCCACCACCTTGGACGGGTCTATCATCAGCTAAATTTGTTGAAAATTTCCACATGGAAACTCTGCCAAGAAAACTATCATCGTCCGTTGCACTTTCAGTCGTTTCCATCCTGTCTTTCCAACTATCGGGCATAAAAGCAAACCCTGCGGACCCCAAAACGGCAATGACAATTAAAATAGAAAATTTACGTTTTGTCTTCAGTATCAACATAAAAGTGACAGCCGACAAGGCAGCAAGCCCCCCCCTTGACTGGGTGCCTAAAACACTGATAGGGACCAGTATTGCAGATATAATTAACGGCCATTTCAATAAGGGAGCAGGAGGATACTGTGCCATATAGATAGCAAGTGGTAAAAGCATACACATCGCCATGGCTAATTGGTTGTTGTCGCCCATCATGCCGCCAGCACCCTGCACATGGGCAGCGCCGCCCGTCATGATAGTGAATATCCCTCCTTTAACAGAAACGAACATCAGAGAAGCGACCATAACCCATAAAAAGCCCTTTAGCCTTATTGGGGACTGCATAACAACCGTGGAGATAACGGCAAAAAACAGAATTTTAGAGAGCTTTATGAGCTTATCTTGAGCGTATGTTGGTTCAAATGCCAGAAGGGTCGTAATGACAACCCATACCCAATAAACAAACAGTGCAATGATAAGTGGATGCCCGGGCAATTTTCCCTTTTCACGCCCCAACACCATTGCCACCAAAGTAACCGCTGTGACCAAAACCAAAAATGGAAAACTTCTGGCAAAATTATATGTATAGGCTTGGGGTGCCATATGCGACACCCAGCTCCACAACAAAACACCAATTTGTGGCTTAAAAAAAGCGACCGGTACCCAGCCAAATATCAATAAAGCAACCAACAGTCCCTTCATGTATAGGCCTCAACCTTTCTTGCTCTCTTGCGCGTGACGATAAACCTAACAAGGCTACAGCCTCAACATAGTGCTCAATCAAACCCATATAAGCAAGCCAAACGCTTACCGCTTGCACTTAAAACACCTTAACCTTAGCATGCTCGGTAGACCGGGAGGGCATTATGCGACTATTATATTATATTGTTTTTATTTTCACAGCGAGTTTCAACTTGGCAGCTCAAGGCCTTGATATGGAAGAGCCTTCAGCATCAAAGGCCCATGCTGATACCATTATTCTAGCGAACGCTATCTACACTGCAGATGATCAAAACCCCACTGCAGAAGTGATAGCTATCAAGAATGGCCGCTTTATTTATGTAGGCGACAAGACTGCCCTTGACGCACTAACTGGCCCCGAAACAGAAACACTTACTCTCTCTGATGCCTCGGTGTTCCCTGGTTTCACAGATTCTCATTCTCACCTAACTGGTATTGGACAAAGAGAGCTCACTCTCAATTTAGAAAACACCCAGTCCCTCGCTCGTTTGAAAGAAATTATTTCTACTTGGCGGGAAAATCACAAAGAGAAAACCATGATTGTTGGCCGTGGCTGGATAGAAACCCACTGGCCAGAAAAACGCTTCCCATCTCGCTGGGATATTGATGATGTCATCGCAGACATCCCTGTCATTTTAGCTCGCTCAGATGGCCATGCGCTTGTTGTGAACTCAAAAGCCCTTGAGGTGGCTAACATTGATGAAAACACGCCCGTCCCTTATGGCGGCGACATAACAAAAAATGCAATGGGCGAACTCACCGGCATGTTTGTTGATAATGCCCAAGCCCTTATCCAGCGTATTATACCACGAAGCACCTCTTCTGATATTGAACGCTATCTGACTACCGGGGGTACTGTGTATGCTGGTTACGGTTGGACAGGGACGCACAATATGTCTGTTTCCTGGGATGAAGTGGCCATCATTGAAGCTCTGTCAGAAAATGACAATTTAAAAATCCGCGTTTATAACAGTGTTGACCAAGAATACGCCGACAAACTTTTTCAATCAGGACCGCGCCTCACAGAAAACGGCAAAGCTATAACCCGGGCTATAAAGTTATACCTTGATGGTGCTTTGGGTTCCAGAGGGGCTGCTCTGATTGAACCTTACTCAGATGCCGACACAAAGGGTCTCTTGCTCACAAAAAAATCAGATATTATGTCAATTTTGATTCAAGCCCTTGAAGATGGTATTCAAATCAATACACATGCCATAGGTGACCAAGCCAACAGACTATTACTTGACTGGTATGAAGAGGCGCAATCTGCAGTTCCGCCTTCAGATAGAAAAATAAAAGAACCCCGTTGGCGTGATGAACATACTCAGATTGTCAACCCCCAGGACATTGGGCGCTATCAACAGCTTGGGGTCATTCCGTCCATGCAACCCTCCCACGCAATTGGCGATCTACATTTTGCGCCTGCCCGCCTAGGCGATGCACGCCTTCACGGGGCGTATGCATGGTCAAGCTTTGTTGCCAGTGGCGTTATCGTTGCGGGGGGGTCTGATGCTCCTGTTGAACGTGGAGATCCACTTATCGAGTTTTATGCCGCTACGGCACGCCGTGACCTGAAGGGCTTTCAGGGAACAAACTGGCACCCAGAAGAAGCCCTAACGCGTGAAGAAGCCTTAAAAATGTTCACCTTATGGCCTGCAATTGCATCCTTCCAGGAAAATGAGATCGGCAGTATTACTGTTGGCAAGCAAGCTGACCTGAGTGTTTTCAATATTGATTTAATGACTGTTGCTGAAAGCGAAATTCCAAAAGGAAAGCCCGTCATGACTATGGTCGCTGGTGAAGTTATTTTCCGGGCAGCAGAATAGCCACTACCCGGACGATCTAGGATTGACTTACTCGCCGGCAGCTTTCTCCGGCGAGTATTTTTCAAACCATGCTAATATATTACCAACTTTTTGTACAAGATTACTCGGTTTCGCTGCAATACCGTGTCCTGACTGCGGAATACGCACCATAACACTGTCAATACCACGCAACTTGAGCGCCTCATAATATTGTTCAGTCTCTGAGATTGGTGTTCTGTAATCATTTTCACCCGTCAGAAGCATAGTTGGCGTTTCAACATTCCCCACAAGCGAAAGAGGCGAACGCTGCCAATAATGCATTGGATCGTCCCACGGCATAGAGGGAAACCAATATTTTGTGAAATAGTTACTGAAGTCTGCCGTAAGAACAAAGCTCGCCCAGTTAATAACAGGTTTCGCAACAACTGCTGCTTTGAAGCGTGTTGTTTTACCAACCACCCATGCGGTTAATGTACCGCCCCCCGAACCACCAGTAATGTAAAGCTGCTCAGGGTCAACTGAGCCTGATTTTATCACTACATCAACTGCATTCATCAAGTCGTCATAATCCTGAGATGGATAATTGTGGTGAATTAAGTTTGCAAACTCTTCACCATACGATGTACTGCCCCGCGGGTTTACATAAAGTACCATATATCCGGCTGCTGCATATAATTGCACTTCACTGCTAAAGTGCGGCCCATAGGCGGCATGAGGTCCCCCATGAATTTCCAGAATAAGTGGGTATTTTTTCCCTACTTCAAAATTAGGCGGTTTAACTACCCATGCCTGAATTGGCCGTTTATCAATGCTTGAAATAATTTGTAATTCCTCAGCAGATGCCAGTTTTTTCTTTTCAAACAAATCTTCATTAAGCGCGGTCAGTACTGTGACACGGCCAATTCTATCGATCACGGCCAAATCGGCGGGGCGGTCTACACGACTTTTTGTAAAGACAAGTCTACCATCTGGTGCGGCTCTATATTCCCCACTTGTATACGGGCGTCCAAGTGTTGTGCCCCCTAACTGGTTTGTAATAATACGGCTACCACCTGTCAAAGTGACATACCCAACCAACCTCTTCCCATCACTATCATAGGAATAAAACAAACCCTGACTATCCGCAGACCACTGGATATCCCCAACACTACGATCTAAACTTTCTGTAAGCGCCCGAGGTGCTGCGCCGTCCACCCCCATAACATAGAGAATAGTATTTTGATTTGATGCCTCTGTATCATCAAACCCTGTATAAGCAATAAGCGCCCCATCAGGTGAGACTAGCGGCCCTTGATCAGGACCATGCCGACTTGTAAGTGGGACGAGTTCACCAGATACTATACTGAGTTTATAAACTTCTGATTCACTGGGGTTCAATTCCCAGTTTGAGGTACGGTTAGCGGAAAAAATAAGCGCACTACTATCAGCAAGCCAGCTAATATTGCCGCCATGGTTAAAGTCCTCGCGTGTTAGTTGCCGCGGTGTTCCACCATCAGCCGGTACAGTGAAAATATGTGTATGTCCTGTCGGTAACATACCCCGGCCATCTGCCCGGTATGTTACTCGGTCTACCACAGTGGCATTGCCTGCCCACAGCGCATCTTTAGGTTTTGGGGGCAGCGTGAATAAACTGGTCTCTTTTTTAGGAACAAACATTGCAAAAGCAATTGTCTTTCCATCAGGTGACCAGCTTAAAGATGTAGGGGAAAATTCCACATCTGTAACACGGGCAGTTTGTCCGGTATCAAGCCAGCGTACATAAATTTGTGTTTTCCCCTCAACACTTGATACATATGCCATGCGTGACCCATCCGGAGAGAACCTGGGCATACGGTACTGGACTTTACCAGATAGCATAGGGCGGTGGTTCTTACCATCAAGCCCTACCACCCAAAGGTTTATCCGCATGGTGTCTTTCATAATGTCCATAGAATGGCGTTCATAAACAACGCTATTTCCATTGGGGGTAATGCGTGCCCCACTTGCATATTCAAGATGAAATACATCTTGGTATGCAAAATATTTATCCTCAGCACTGCCTGAAAGAGACACCACTGTAAGACTAAAAAATATTAGTAAATTTCTCATATAATTTCTCCCTGCCTCTTTAAATCACGCTATCAGAATGCCCTCTGCTTTCAAAGCCACCATAAAAAATTTAATCGTCTATAAATTCTTTACTATTTTAGGTTATGGATAAGACTTCATAGGCAACCGTCTATATGAAGCTATAGACTCAAAGCGCGTCTCCCGGGGGAATTTAATGTCAGGTGTTCTGGAAGAAATAAAGAGAGAGAGAGAACGATTTGTTGCCTTTGCTTTTGCCGCAGCCGAAATCTTTCTAGAAATAAATTCCGATGGTAAAATCCTATTTGAAGGTGGGGCAATTGATCGCATTGGCCAACAAAAAGACCAAACGTTGGTTGGAGAAAACATCAACACCATCATTGACCCAGATGACTGGGAGATTTTCAGGGCCCTAACATACCACCTCCTGCATAAAGGCAGAATTGGCCCTCTTCCTATTAGGTTTATTGCTGAAAACAACCGCAGTATAGCCTTAAGGGCTTTTGCTCTGGGTATGCCAGGTAAAGAAAGCCGCACTTTTCTGGCGCTTAGGGCTGCGCCCCTTGGTTCAAGTGGCATTAGTGAAAGTTCTATTGATTCAGAAACTGGACTTTTATCTCGTGATGCCTTTATGACGCTTACAGGGAAAACAATGGCGGAAACGCCCTCTGGCAATAATATTTATATGACCGCCGTTGAGGTGGATGGCCTTGATGAAGCAAAAAGAAAACTTGGCCCCAAGCACATGCGGACATTACTTACTCAAGTCGCCGCGCACCTAAAAACCTTGTCAGTAGATGGTCAAACAGCCGGGCAAATAGGGGATAAACATTTTGCCTTCATCCACAGAACCAAAGCAGACGGGCAACACCTGAGCGAATCCCTAAAAGACTTAAATGAAAATATTACTTTAAAGACCTCATACTCTACCCTTACTAGTGATGGTGCGGATATTTCTGAAGAACAAATCCTTAGGACGCTGTCTTACATATTAAATGAATTCTGCAAAAACCCGACTGAGGTGGATTTTGACACCCTATCTAGTGCATTTGACGGTATGGCTGACCAAGCACAACGCCGTGTAACAAACATGCGTAGTATGATTGAAACCGGTAACTTCAGAATGGCCTTCCAACCCGTTGTTTCTCTGAAAACGAACGACATTCATCATAATGAAATTCTTAGTCGCTTTGAAGGTGATTCCGAGCAAAGAACCCCTTTAGAGGTTATAAAGTTTGCCGAAGATGTAGGCATCATTGAAGAATTTGACATAGCTCTTTGTAAAAAGGTGATTGATTATGTTCGGAAAATGAAAAATCTAGGCACGCCGTTAACTCTAGCTATTAATATTTCAGGAAAAACCTTAGACAGCGGGCGTTTTGTGGATACACTTGTCACCACTTTAAAAAGTGCAAAAGATGTATCTCGCTCAATTTTAATTGAGCTTACTGAAACAGCCGCAATTCAAAACCTTGACAAAGTAGAAGCCATTTTAAATGATCTGAAAGCACATGACTATCAAATATGCTTAGATGACTTTGGGGCCGGTGCTTCCGGGTATCAGTATTTGCGGGCTTTCAATGTGGACTATGTAAAAATTGATGGTACTTACGTAACTGAAATGGCCTCGCCCGGCTACAAGCCAACCTTCCTGCTATCTATTGTGCGGCTATGTAATGACCTCAACATCAAAACAATAGGGGAACATGTGGAAAACCGTTTCCAGGCTGACTTTTTACGGTCTCTGGGTGTTGACTTTGCGCAAGGATTCCACTTTGGTAAGCCTGACTTTAACCCGCGTACAAATTAACTGTTGAGCTCAATATTATGACGTTAACCCAAACCATTATTGGCATGGTCATATGTATCATGTTGTGGGTTATTGTTGGATGGCGAGAAAAGAAACGTCACCTTGGTGTCGTCCCTTTATTGTCCCCACACACAGTTCAATTTATTTTACTCATTATGTTTTTTGTGTTTGCCGCAAATTTATTTGCGCAAATAACCGGTATCACCTGGACACCACCCTTCCTGCGATAAACAACTAAGCCGGTTCATCCGGCTTCACATCCTCTAAAGGTGTCGGCGCGGCAGTCTCAAATAGTTTTATCCCAAACTTAGCGTACGCTACTGCCCATAGCCGGGATTTAAATATACGCCGTTTACCTCGTTTTCCTGTAGCAATGAAAACGCCCGATGGATGTGCATGAACAAACTTAGAAACCTCAACACTTTCTGCAAGTAACTGGTCTTTTGCGGTAGTGGAAATAGCGATGCGATGTTTCCTCATTGGCTTCATTCGTTCCCGAGGTTTACGCCCTGTTTTCCTCCGCCAAACCTTGATCCATACCAGTAAGCCAATGATAACCATTGCCGAGATCAACATAAAAAGGCCAATCAAATAGAGGTAATTATAATCATCCCCAAGTTTTAGCCGTACAGCTGTATCATCGATAGCTTGCCCAACCGTTAAACTGGAATTTTGCGCTAAAGCACCCTCTGCCGCAAAGGAGTAAACCAAAGAGTCGCGCCGGTCGAGCCCTGAAACAATACCATTACCCCCATATACAGCAACAAACCCGTTTGAAGCCACCGTTACACCGTAAAGAGGGTCACCGCTACATTTCACTTTCAGGTCCGTTATATTAGGCCTTAATGAAAACACCTGATAGTCGGATACACGCGTACAGCGGTATCGAAAAACCTCAATAACCTGCCGCAGCTTTAAGGCGATCGACGCTTGAGGTGTCTCCCGGTTGATGCCGCTATATATATCCAGAGCCAACTGACGAGGGTCTTCTTCACTGACCTGTGCATACCCCGGCAATGTCCCGATAAGAAGTATTATACCAAATAAACCGCGTAGCCTCAGGTACATAATATATCCCGTTCATATTTATACGAGTTTAGTGAAAAACAATCTTGACAGCTATGCAATACCTGATTGCATTTTCCAGCCTTGGAAACAATGAAAAGCTATTGGATGAGGATACAAAAGCGGAACCGCAATCGGGGGAGGACATGCGGTTCCGCGCGACACAGTCAGATCAAGGGAGCTATTAGGCTGTATCAGCATCTATATTTATACACGGACGCCTATTAACAAGCGGTAAACAGGAAAAGAAAAACGTGCATTTTTAATAAAAAAAGTACATTTCCCTATAACTTATTGGAAAGTAAAACTTTTCTATAAAGGTTTATGTCTAAAAAATTTCCAAAATACACCAAATAATGGTGTAACAACTTATAATATAAGCGGTTATACCTCGCGCATTTTCAAAGCCGCAATGAATGCACTGTGCGGGATTTCTACCTTGCCATACATCCGCATTTTGGCCTTACCCTTCTTCTGTTTCTCCAACAGTTTTTTCTTCCGAGTTACATCACCACCATAACATTTTGCCGTTACATCTTTACGCATGGCCGAAATAGTTTCCCGTGCAATGACTTTACCACCAATTGCGGCTTGAATTGGTATTTTAAAGAGTTGCCGTGGGATCAAATCCTTTAAACGTTCACAAAGCGCGCGGCCGCGATTTTCTGCTTGTGAGCGGTGCACCAACATGGAAAGGGCATCTACAGGTTCAGCATTCACGAGAATAGACAGTTTTACAAGGTCCGACTGTTGATATTCGGATAACTCATAATCAAAACTGGCATAGCCCCGACTGACCGATTTTAAACGATCATAAAAATCATACACAACCTCATTAAGCGGCAACTGATATTTAAGCATCGCCCGTGACCCAACATACGTCAGGTCATCCTGTATTCCTCTTTTGTCCTCACAAAGCTTAAGGACTGTGCCCAAATGTTCATCGGGCACCAAGATCGTTGCATTTATCCAAGGTTCTTTGATGTGATCAATTCTAACTACATCAGGCATATCAGCGGGGTTATGTAATTCTAACACGTCGCCATTTGTCAGGTGAATTTTATAAATTACACTTGGGCTGGTGGTAATCAGTTCAATGTCAAACTCTCGGTTGATCCGTTCTTGAATAATTTCAAGATGCAGCATACCTAGGAACCCACACCTAAAACCAAACCCAAGTGCCGTTGAACTCTCGGTTTCAAATTCAAAGCTGGCATCATTCAACCGTAACTTTGCCAAAGCATCTTTTAATTGTTCATATTCAGCAGTATCTGCAGGAAATAACCCACAAAAAACGACAGATCGACTCGGCTTAAAGCCAGGCAATGCCCCTGTGCAAGGGCGTTTCACATCCGTGATCGTATCCCCAACATGCGTATCCGCTACTTCTTTAATCGACGCGGTAATAAATCCTATTTCACCCGGCCCCAATTCAGGAACAGGTACACCTTTCGGTGTAAACACACCGACACGGTCAATTTTATGCTCACTATCCGCAGCAAGCATTTTAATAACCTGCCCCTTTTTCATGACACCATCAACAACACGCACCAAAACCATTACACCAAGGTAAGAATCATACCAGCTATCCACCAAAAGAGCTTTCAGTGGAGCATCTCTGTCGCCGCCTATAGGTGGGGGAAGGCGTGTTACAATACTTTCTAAAACATCTTTGATACCGAGGCCAGATTTCGCAGAACACTCTACGGCCTCAGAGGCATCAATGCCGATGACATCTTCAATTTGAGTTCGCACGCGCTCTGGTTCTGCTGCAGGTAAATCAATCTTATTTAAAACAGGTACAATCTCATGATTATTTTCAATTGCCTGATATACATTTGCCAGTGTTTGTGCCTCAACACCTTGGCTAGCATCCACAACCAAGAGTGATCCTTCACAGGCAGATAAACAACGGCTTACCTCATAAGCAAAATCCACATGCCCAGGCGTATCCATCAAGTTAAGCACATACGTATGGCCATCGTCAGCCGGATATTCCAGCCTTACCGTTTGGGCTTTAATGGTAATACCGCGTTCGCGCTCAATATCCATCGAATCGAGAACCTGCTGCTTCATTTCACGGTCCGACAGTGCCCCCGTTGTCTGAATTAACCGATCTGCAAGTGTAGATTTTCCGTGGTCAATATGAGCAACAATCGAAAAGTTACGAATATATTTTAAGTCAGTCATGTAGGTACTTAATACTTTATGTTTCTGTGTATTGGACCCTTCAGTCTATACACGAAAGGACAAGGCCCTCTTGGCCCAAATCAAATGAATAGTTCTTGTTAAAAAGGTAATACACGGTCTGGGGGCCTATGATTATCCATAAAGGTACGTATGTTAATGAGAACTTTCTCACCCATACCAACACGTCCTTCTATGGTCGCAGACCCCATATGAGGCAGTAAAACAACATTTTCAAGGTCAAGAAGCTTAGGGTTAATGGAGGGTTCCTCTTCAAACACATCAAGACCAGCCCCTGCTATTCTACCAACCTCTATAAGGTCAGCAAGCGCCTCTTCATCGACAATACCGCCACGGGCTGTATTGATAATAACCGCATGCGGGCGCATTTTCGTAAGGCGCTCCCGATTAAGGAGATGTTTTGTTTCGTCTGTAAGCGGGCAATTGATTGAGACAAAGTCCATCCGGGCAAGCATTTGGTCTAAATCTTCCCAGTATGTAGCTTCTAGGTCGCCTTCTACCTGTTCAGGCAAGCGTGACCTATTATGATAGTGTACTGCCATATTAAAGGCTTTCGCACGCCTTGCTACAGCACGACCAATGCGACCCATACCAATAATTCCGAGGCGCTTACCTTGTATGCGGTGACCCATTAAAAATGTTGGAGTCCAGCCACTCCAGTCTCCTGCACGGAGAATTTTCTCGCCCTCAAACAAACGCCGAGGAACCGACAGCAAAAGGGCCATGGTTAAATCAGCTGTATCTTCTGTCAATACACCTGGGGTATTTGTAACGGTAATACCCTTTTCCTGTGCAGCCGCCACATCAATATGGTCAACACCTGCACCAAAATTAGCAATCAATGTTAGCTGTTTTCCTGCAGCAGAAATCACATCCGCGTCAATTGTATCCGTTACTGTGGGAACCAACACATTCGCCTTCGCCACAGCAGCTTTTAATTCACCGCGCGACAAGGGCTTGTCTGCCAAATTAAGAGTTACATTAAAAAGCTCAGCCATACGCGTTTCAATGATGTCCGGCAATTTGCGCGTAACAACCACCTTAGTACGAGATTTGTTTCCAGTTTGACTCATGAGACAAAATAACCTTTTCTTGCAGGCATCGTAGCATCTGCCGTATAGACGTAGGGGTTCTGTACCAGAAGGTGGCTCCCGTTTCAAACGCCAAGCGATAGGGAAATAGGCGTGAATAGATTTATTGTTACTTTTTTTATCATTTTTTCAACTTTCATCAGCATAAATGCACGTGCAGAGACCATTGGGCCAAGCGGCCAAAAGCTACCGCGGTACCTCTCGGTTAAAGATGAAAAAGCTAATATGCGAACTGGCCCAGGCAGACAGTACCCCATAAAATGGACTTATACACGTAGCCTTCTCCCCCTTGAGGTCATCGATGAGCATGGTCCTTGGCGCAAAGTTCGCGACCATGAAAATGTTGAAGGCTGGATGCATGTTGTTCTTTTATCCGGCAAACGGACTGCCATGATACGAGGGCGCGTTCGGTCTTTATACAAAAGTAACGACCTCAATTCTCCCTTGCTCCTCACAGTTGAGCCTGGTGTTATAGGGCAAATACTCGAATGTTCTCCAATGTGGTGCCGCTTAGAAATTGAGTCAACAAAAGCATGGGTTGAAAAGAGACACATTTGGGGTGTTTATAACTATGAAGAGCTTGAGTGATTATCTCCCGCGAGATTCAATAGTTTATAATAGTCCATCGCTCATAAAGCCATATTGACAGTATTTGTATAAGTACTTATATAAATACTGTCAATATGGAGATTTTAAATGCCGGTTACCTCAGAGAAAATACCTTCCCCAACGCAAGAAATCTATTTCGAGCTTGGTGTTGGAACCCGCATGCGGCGCCTCATGGAACAGCTCACAGCCGATTCGGACAGGCTGTATGAAGAAAAAGACATCTCTTTCCGAGTTAGCTACTTCTACGCAATGTATGCGCTTGTTCAGCATGAAAATCTCACCATCGCAGACATCGCAAAACTGGCTGGTTTCTCTCACTCTGCTGTTAGTCAAACCGTGAAAAAGTTAATTAAAGAGGGTATTGTAGAAACTATCCCTACAGAAGATGGTCGCCAAAAAATGGTCTGTTTTACAGACTATGGCAAAATCATAAGAGGCAAGCTACTTCCAATATGGGCAGCACTTGAGCGCTCAATGAAAGATGTTATGGCAGAAAGCGGTTATAATCTGGTGGACTGTATCACTGCAATGGAAGCTCGGCTTAAAAAACGCAGCCTTTATGATCGTGTTCAAACATATATGACAAATGGAAAAACCCCAGGGAACCTTGAGATTATCCCCTATCATACTGATTATAAGCAGGCTTACTACGACCTGAATGTGGATTGGATGGATACTACCACCTGGGATTTTGATACAAAAGACTTGGCGCTGCTTGCGAACCCCGAACACCATATACTGGATAAAGGCGGCGAGATTTTTTTTGCAATAAAGGCCGGTGCCGTCGTTGGAACTGTTACCATGAAACAGGCTGGCGCTGGGCGCTTTGAGCTTGAAAAGCTCATTGTTTCTGACAAAGCCCGCGGTCACGGTGCTGGCGCCCAGTTGTGTCACACCCTTATTGACCGCTTCAAAGCACGCGGCGGACAAAAACTCTTTCTTGAAACAAACGCAACATTAACTCCCGCAATTGAGCTTTACAAACGTGTGGGTTTTATAGAAATGCCAATTACCCAATCACCCCATGACTGCACAGATTATTATATGGAATGGAAGCCCCATGACTGTCACAATTGAGTCTTTCGACCCACAATATCGTCAAGCATTCTATGACCTAAATATACAATGGATAGAAGAATTCTTCACTGTTGAAGAAATTGACCAAAAAGTTTTAACCAATCCGGAAAAATATATACTGGATGAAGGGGGCGAAATTCTGTTTGCCGTTGATGACGGGAAGGCCGTTGGTACGGTGGCCATGAAGTTGATCGCGCCAAGCAGGTTCGAGTTGACAAAGCTGGGGGTCGATAAATCTATACGCAAGGGCGGCATTGGCGCTGCTCTTTGTGAAAGAGTTATTGAACGGTTTCAAGCCAGATCTGGTGAGACACTATTCCTGGAAACAAACAAAATTCTTGAAAATGCCATAAGGCTGTATTGGCGCCTTGGGTTTGTTGAAATGCCAAATCCAATTCAAAGTCCTTATGTGCGGTCAAACTATTATATGGAATGGCAAGAAAGACCAAATAAATGACAAGCCCAGATCAAGGTGCAATCAAGATTGTGCCTTACAGTCCGAAATATAGGCAGATTTTCTATGATATGAACATAGAATGGCTTGAGAAATATTTCACTGTTGAACCCGTGCACAGAAAGGTGCTTGCCGACCCTGAGGGTAATATCATTGCTGGCGGCGGCGAGATATTTTTCGCCCTTTTAGATAATAAGGTCATTGGGACTGTCGCGGTGAAAATAGAGGGAAATGATTCCTTTGAATTAACAAAACTGGCCGTTAGCAGTGACGCGCAAGGCAAAGGAGTTGGCCAAAAGCTATGCGAACGTGTGATAGCATTTTTTAAAGAAAAACAAGGCACGCTTTTATTCTTGGAAACACACACAAAACTAAAGCCAGCCATGCGTATATATGAAAAACTAGGGTTCAAAATTGCCAATAACCCAAAGCAAGGTATATATGCAGGGACTGACTGTTACATGGTGTGGCACCCTTCAACAGTAGAGCATGCAAGATGAACATAACTATTGAACAGCCAAATTCCCCGCAGGATATTGCTGCTGTCAAAACGTTGTTTCAAGAATATGTAAGCTGGATGCCTATAGATTTTGGCTTTCAGGACTTTGAGGCTGAAATGGCAACCTTTCCTGATAAATACACCCTGCTTTTACTGGCCAAAGATGGTGACACCCCTATTGGGGCTGTGGGACTGATACCTCACAAAGTTGGGGCTTGTGAAATGAAACGCCTTTTTGTCTCTCCAGCTATACACAGCCGTGGGACAGGGCGCGCTTTGTGTGAACGCCTCATAGAAGAAGCTAGACATTTAGGGTACCAGACAATGGTGCTAGACACGCTAACGCGCCTCAAACCAGCGGTTGAGCTATACCGGAAATTAGGGTTCCAGGAAATTGAGCCATACAATTTCAATCCAGAGGCCGATGTCACTTATATGGGCAAAAATTTATAAATACGCCAAGCCTGTCACCAGCTAACTTTCATATAATAATGTCAAAGCCCTCGCGTTTCACAAACATTGTTTGTTCAATGCATACTCTTTAACACTGACGGCGGCGTTCAACCTTAACGGCTACAGTACGGCGGCGGCGGCAAGGACCCGTATAGCTGCCCGTTCGTAAAAATGGCCGCGGGTTGTTTATCTCTGACAAGATAACCTCGTCAAATTTTTCTAACGTTAGGGGGTGTATCAGTATGCAATTTGCGCCTGCGTCTTGAACGCTTAAAACTTCATCTCGAGATTCCAGTAAATTTACAGTGCCCATTTGGCTTCTAAGGAACACAACCATTGCTTCACTAACAGGCCCCTCACACATACGTATAAATCGAATATAATCAATCCCGCCATAAAGAACAGCTTCGCGCTTAAGGGTCATAGGAACCCGGGCGTCCACTATAAAAAGACCAAATGCCGTCTCTAACATGGCATCAATTGCGTCATGAGTGCTTTCAACAAGAGTAGCATGAATACCGCGCAGGGCTAATATACTCGAAACTTCTTTCGCAACAGCAAAGTCCGATAACGCAATAAGCGCTTTTAAGCGGTAACTTGACATACTCTACATTCCCAATGTGCTATTTAAGTATGCCTGTCAAAGGTTTAGGAATTGTCTAAATTTATCTATAATTTTGATAAAATTTTAATTACTTCCTCAAAATCAATAAAAAAAGCCCCCAACCGGGAGCTTTTTCTCGTCTTGGCTATAGCTGCCTTGCAGCTTTAATCGCCGCTAATAATTCTATCTATAAGCTGTTTCACGGTCGGAATGAACCCGTTAGAATAAAAAGGATCATTACCGAAACGAAATGCATTGTGCCCTGCAAAAACTAAATTCTGATCAATACTGCCTTCATGAGCAACATCATCAAGTGTTTTTTGAATACAAAAACTGCGAGGATCAGCCAATCGGCCCGTTGAATTTTTCTCATTATCAGCCCAGCTTGAAAACCTACACTGAGACAAACAACCAACACAGTCCTTTTGGTCTTTACGAATCTCTGTACTTTTTTCGTGATCAACAAAAACTAACGTATCATCAGGTGTTTTTAAGGCATCTGTGTGCCCTTTACCCATCCAACCCTCTGCTTTCGTAACATCTTCCCCGCGCACGTGGTATTTTTTACGGCCAACAACTAATTCTGTATTAAACTCTTCATCCTGAGTTGTCCGGAAATCAACCTGACGTTCAGAGCGGCCAACAAGCTCCCTAATAAAAGGGTTTTTAAGTGCGCTTGAGAAAAAGCCCGTCGGACTGAAGTTCTGAAGTAAAACATCCCCTGCCTTCAAGCTCAGTAATTTTTGCTTCCATTTTTCAGAAATGGGGCTTTCTTTCGTCACCATTGGTCGTGTACCAAACTGGAAAACAATAGGGCCAATTTCTTTGTTATCAATCCAGTCTTTCCACTCTTTCAGGTTCCAGACACCCCCCGCCATAATGATTGGCACATGGTCAAGACCAAGCTTACGCATAATTGAGCGCAGCTCAACAACACGCGGGTAGGGATCTCCTGGCTTGGTGGGGTCTTCGGCATTAGACAGTCCATTATGGCCACCTGCGAGCCATGGGTCCTCATAAACTACGCCGCCCAATTTTTCTGCGAAATTCTTATATGCGCGGCGCCACAATAAATTAAACGCGCGACCAGACGAAACAATAGGGTAATAATTAACACCATATTTAGAGGCGAGTTCAGCAAGTTTAAATGGCATGCCTGCACCGCACGTAACGCCGTGAATCATGCCTTTGGTTTTCTCAAGAACTTCATGCAGGATGCGCTGCGCCCCGCCCAATTCCCAGAGCATATTAATATTGATCAAGCCTTCGCCTTTAGAAAGCTCCCAAGCTTTCCGCACTTGATCAATAGTGCCCCTAACAGAAAAATCAACCATTTCATCATGGCGTTCACGGCGCGTTCTACCAAGGTAGTCGTGAGGAATTAGATTGCCGTGTTGATCATAAGCATCAGCAATAACAGCCGAAATAGTACCAACACCTCCGGCAGCAGCCCATGGGCCTGTACTGGCTCCGGTTGAAATAGCAACACCTTTACCCCCTTCAATCAAGGGTAAAACTTCTTTTCCACCAAGGCGGATCGCATTCAAACTAAAACTCATTAACGTCTCCCAATGTACCCTTCAACTCCAAACAAGAGCACTGATCCCCCTCCAGGCTTTCCTCTTAGAAAGCGGAAACCGCCGTATATTAGCATACAGCGGTTTCATGTTTCAATTAAGCAATATTAATCACGCTTAGGGCCACGGCCAGACGGCGCTGATTTTGCAGGCCGTGCATCTGGATCATCTTCCCCAGTTTCCTGATTAACCACTCGCATGGAAAGACGTACTTTCCCGCGGCCATCAATCTCAAGGCACTTCACGTAAACTTCGTCACCTTCCTTAACAACGTCGGTCACTTTTTCTACACGCTCTTCAACAAGTTCAGAAATGTGTACAAGGCCGTCGCGACTGCCCATAAAGTTCACAAACGCACCAAAGTCCATAATGCGAACGACTTTACCTTTGTAAATCACGCCCACTTCAGGCTCAGCAACGATACCCATGATCCAGTCTTTAGCTGCATCAATCTCAGAGGCAACACTAGATGCAATTTTGATTGTACCATCGTCTTCGATGTTCACTTTTGCACCGGTTTTTTCAACGATCTCACGGATCACTTTACCACCAGTACCAATCACTTCGCGGATTTTATCCACGGGGATTTTCAGTGTTTCAATACGTGGCGCATGCTCAGAAAGTTCAGTACGAGCACCTGAAAGGCCTTTATTCATTTCCTCAAGAATAAGCGCGCGACCACGACCAGCTTGCTCAAGGGCAACTGACATAATTTCTTGCGTTATACCTGTGATTTTAATGTCCATCTGAAGAGCTGTAATACCTTCAGAAGTACCCGCAACTTTAAAGTCCATATCACCAAGATGATCTTCATCACCAAGAATATCAGAAAGAACGGCAAAATCGTCGCCTTCTTTGATGAGACCCATAGCAATACCGGATACAGGGCGACTAATCGGCACACCGGCATCCATCATAGCAAGAGAGGCACCACACACTGTTGCCATTGAAGAAGAGCCATTTGATTCCGTAATCTCTGAAACAAGGCGGATCGTATATGGGAATTCTTCAGACGTCGGCAACACAGCACGAACGGCACGAAAAGCAAGTTTACCATGACCAACTTCACGGCGACCTGTGAAACCTACACGGCCACATTCCCCTACAGAAAACGGTGGGAAATTATAATGCAACATGAAGTTACTACGGTAGCTGCCATCAATATTATCGATGATTTGCTCATCTTCACCAGTACCCAGCGTTGCAACAACAAGACCCTGTGTTTCACCGCGTGTAAACAGTGCAGAACCATGTGTACGTGGTAAGATGCCAGCTTCTGACACAACTTGGCGAACCTCATCGAGCGCACGGCCATCGATGCGTTTCTTCGTTTGCAAAACATTTCCGCGCACGATACTGCTCTCAAGTTTTTTGGTCAGGTCACTAACCATTTGAGGTGTCAGATCAGCACTTTCTTCAAGAAGGGGTGCAACAGCTTCAGTTACAGCTGCTTTCACTTCATTAATTTTAGCTACACGGTCTTGCTTAGCTGTTATTTCATAGGCTGTACGTAGATCGGCTTCAGCAACTTCAGCAATTTTCGCTTTTAAAGCTGATGTATCTGGACCGTCTGCAAGCTCCCAAGGCTCTTTCGCCGCTGCTTCAGCAAGATCAATAATACCGCTAATCACAGTTTGGAAAGCATCATGCCCGAATGCAACGGCACCAAGCATAATCTCTTCAGAAAGCTCTTTAGCTTCTGATTCAACCATCAAAACTGCGTCATGTGTACCCGCAACAACAAGCTCAAGTTCGCTTTCTTTCACTTCTTCAAGAGTTGGGTTGAGGATATATTCGCCGTCTTTATACCCAACTTTTGCGCCCGCAATTGGGCCCATGAAAGGCAAGCCAGAAAGCGTAAGCGCTGCAGATGCGCCAATCATTGCAACAATATCACTATCATTTTCCAGATCGTGACTAACAACAGTACAAATAACCTGCACTTCATTCTTGAAGCCCGCAGGGAATAATGGACGAATTGGACGGTCGATCAAACGGCAGATAAGTGTTTCTTTTTCGCTTGGACGTCCCTCACGCTTGAAAAAACCACCTGGAATTTTTCCCGCGGAATAATATTTCTCTGTGTAATTCACAGTTAATGGGAAGAAGTCTTGCCCTGGCTTAACTGATTTTGCACCTACAACAGTACATAAAACTGTTGTGTCGCCGTATGAAGCCATCACAGCTCCGCCTGCTTGTCGTGCAACATGGCCTGTTTCTAAAACCAGAGTGCGGCCACCCCATTCAATCTCTTTGCGATGTATATCAAACATTTTTAAACCTTTCGCAGGTTACCCGGGCATCGCTTCTATCTCCGACCGGCATAACCCCAACACACCCCCTTGGGCATGTCCCGCATTAAATTTTACCCTTGGTCCATCATGGATACCAAGACATATATTCTCCCACAAAAAAGACCACCGGCATTTGCCATTATAGTGGTCCTGAAAGCAGGAAGGCCGGTTCCTAAGAACCGGCCTACGCTGATCTATTTTACTTCCGCAGACCAAGACGACCAATAAGCGTTTGATAACGCCCTTCGTCTTTGCCTTTTAGATAGTCAAGAAGCTTACGACGCTGATTAACCATTTTGATAAGGCCACGACGAGAATGGTTATCCTTTTTGTGGTCTTTAAAGTGGTCAGTCAGTGTCACAATACGTGATGTCAAAATAGCAACCTGCACCTCTGGGGAACCGGTATCGCCTTCTTTAACCGCATATTCAGTGATCAATTCTTGTTTACGTTCAGCAGTAATCGACATCGATCTTCTCCTTTAAATTTACATATTGAAGACCCGCAGGGGGCGGATAATTCCGTCCTTGGCGACAGCGATTGCCACTGGCATGTCGCCTGCCATTAGCACAAATGTGCCCTGCTTAGCTTTAGAACACTGGAGACTTCGGCCATACTTAATGTCCTCTGCCTCCAACTCCGTAATGGCGAGCGCCAAGATGTCGTCCAGCGCCGTCACTACAGGAAGTATATATTCCGCAGCGGGCGCACTATGGCTCAACTGCTCTAGTTTTTCCAGAGAAATCGCCTTATCTACACAGAAGGGGCCAACGCGAGTCCGCCGTAAAACCGTAACGTGCGCCCAAGTTTCTAGTTTTTGTGCAATATCCCGGCCTAAAGACCGTATATAAGTGCCTTTACCACATTCAACATGGAACCTGCTCCTATGGGTTTCCACAGAATGCCCCAGCAGCGTAAGCGATTGAATTTTAACATTTCTTGCCTTTAATTCAACGTGTTCACCGTCCCGTGCTAGCTTATATGCCCGCTGCCCATCTACCTTGATTGCACTATATGCTGGGGGCACTTGTTCTATTGTGCCTATAAAACCTCCGAGAACAGCCCTCACCTCTTCCTCAGACGGCGTATGGCCACCGGAATGGATTATCGCGCCTTCCTTATCGTCCGAATCGGTTGCCGTTCCCCATTCAAGGGTAAATTCATATTCCTTTGAAGCATCTACGATGAAGGGCATTGTTTTAGTAGCTTCACCGAGCCCAATCGGCAAGACACCACTGGCAAGCGGGTCTAAAGTTCCCCCATGTCCAACTTTTTGCGCTTTTGTGAAATACTTAACCCGGCCAACAGCAGATGAACTTGATATCCCGAGGGGTTTATCAATGATCAACCAGCCGTCAATTTTTGAACCTTTACGCCTGCGGCCCAAATCACTGTTCCTGTTGGTCGTCGGGTTCTGTCGAATTAATCATAAGGTCTTGCGCCACTTTTGGCGTCTTTAAGAGTGTATCTATATGGCTTGCTTCATCAAAGCTTTCATCAAGCTTAAAAGTAAGTTTGGGCATATATTTCATATGCACAACTTTGCTCATCTCGCCGCGAATGAAGGCAGTATTTTTATTGAGGGCTTTCGTAATTACACCCTTTTTGTCGCCACCAAGTGGCATAACAAAAATTGTTGCATTTCTTAAGTCTGGGCTAACCCTGACCTCAGACACGGTCACAGATGCACGCTCTAAATCAGGGTCCTGTACATCGCCGCGTGCTAAAATCATAGAAATAGCATGACGCACATTTTCACCAACGCGTAAGAGACGCAGGCTTGGTGTACCTGCGCCAGTATGTTGTGATTTTGACATCTTATTCACTCAGTATAGTCAGGGAATGAGCGCGTCCTACAGCTTACGCTCAATCTCTTCTAACTCGTATACCTCAAGCACATCACCTGATTTAAAGTCATGATAATTTTCAAAAGTCAAACCACACTCTTGGCCTGAGTCAACTTTCTTAACATCATCCTTGAAGCGTCGCAGATTCTCAATTTGACCTTCATAGATAATAACATCATCACGCAAAATACGGGCTTTAAGGTCGTTACGAATACTACCCTCTGTAACCATACAACCCGCAGCCTTGCCTGCCTTGCCTGCCTGGAAAGCATCTTTAATATCAGCACGACCAATAATATTTTCTTTATATTCTGGCCCAAGCTGACCAATCATTGCAGCTTTCACATCATCAATAAGATTGTAGATAATGCTATAATATTTGATGGTTACACCTTCAGCTTCAGCCATCTCTCGTGCCTGACGACTTGGGCGCACATTAAAGCCCATAATTAAGGCATTAGATGCCTGCGCAAGACCAATATCTGTCTCAGTAATGCCACCAACTGCGCCGTGAATAACCCGGCATTGAATGTCATCATTACCAGCCTTTTGAAGGGCCTGCGTAATTGCCTCTACAGAACCTTGAACATCGCCCTTAAGAACAACATCAAAGGTCATTTGATCTTCACTCTCTTTAAGCTGAGAGAAAATACTTTCAAGTGTTTTTGGGGCAGCAAGAGCAGCTTGGCGTCTCTTACGTACCTGATCCTGACGATAAGAGGTAATTTCACGGGCACGTGCTTCATTTTCGACCACTGCAAAATCGTCTCCAGCGCCAGGTGCTGCGTTTGAGCCTAAAACCTCAACAGGCATACTAGGGCCTGCTTCTTGTAGCTGCTGACCGTGATCATTAATGAGGGCACGCACTCTACCCCATTCAGCGCCAGCAACAAAAATGTCACCAATTTTAAGGGTGCCGCGCTGGACCAGAACAGTAGTAACCGGACCACGCCCTTTATCGAGTTTTGCTTCGACTACCACGCCTTCGGCTGCCCGGTCAGCATTGGCCTTCAACTCAAGCATTTCAGCTTGCAAGGCAATTGCTTCTTTCAATTTATCGAGGCCCGCGCCCGTTTTAGCAGAAACTTCAACCTCTTGCGTCTCACCAGAGAAACTCTCTGTCACAACTTCATGCTGCAGCAGTTCATTGCGTACACGATCAGGGTTGGCACCTTCCCGGTCCATTTTGTTGATTGCAACAATGATTGGAACACCGGCCGCTTTCGAATGGTTAATCGCCTCAATAGTTTGAGGCATTACGCCATCATCAGCAGCAACAACCAAAATAACAATATCCGTTGCGCTTGCACCGCGTGCACGCATTTGGGTAAAGGCCGCGTGACCAGGCGTATCTAGGAATGTAATTTTACCACGCTTGCCCATACTAACTTGATAAGCACCAATATGTTGCGTGATACCACCCGCCTCGCCAGACACTACATTTTCTTTGCGAAGAGCATCAAGAAGAGAGGTTTTACCATGATCAACATGGCCCATAACAGTTACAATCGGTGCACGAGGGATCAAATCACCCTCCACATCATCTTCACCAATTAAACCAATCTCAACATCAGATTCGCTAACACGCTTAGCTGTATGGCCAAATTCTTCCACAACAAGCTGTGCCGTATCCTGATCAAGTATTTCATTGATTGTTGCAATGATACCAAGACCCATCAAAGTTTTAATAACAGCAACTGCTTTTTCAGCCATGCGCTGTGCTAGGTCTTGCACACTAATGGCTTCAGGAATTGTAATTTCGCGGCTTTGTCGTTCAACTGGCTGGCCTCGCATACCTGTAGCACCACGCTTTTTAGCCTGCGCGCGTTTATAGGCCGCAAGTGAGCGTTGCCGTTCATTATCGCCTGTTACAGTAGAAATTGTTAAACGACCGCCCCGGCGACGTACATCGCCACTTTTAGCTCGGCCACGGCCCCCACGATCATCTTCTTTTTCGCCGCGTTTCACTTCTTTACGCTTTGGCTTGTGCTTCCGGCCATCATTTGAAGCATCAGCTGTATCCGTACTGCGTGCATCATTAGCCTTTTTAAGCTGTACAGCCCGCTCTGCAAGGTCGGTCTTTTTCTTTACTTCAGCTTCGGCCTTTTCTCGAATGGCAAGCTGTTCTTTTGCTTTTTCTTCAGCCGCTTTTTCAGCTTTTTTCTTTGCTTCAGTTTCAGCTTT
>Ga0316208_1000553_pt1 | contig 43883 bp, 67 predicted proteins | sample 3monopyrite_MG_FD_204944 | JGI IMG/M metagenome (GOLD analysis project Ga0316208, IMG submission 204944) | Microbial mat bacterial communities from mineral coupon in-situ incubated in ocean water Damariscotta River, Maine, United States -... | ecosystem: Environmental > Aquatic > Marine >...
ATTTGTCTCCAAGGGTACTAACAGCTTCAGCAAGAATTATGTTTTTACTGTCTCTAACCCAAACACGCCCTGACAAGTTGGCATTTGGGGGTAGGTCAACAGCATAATTATTCTCTTGCCAATACTCTAGGTCAGCAGTGCCATGCACAACCACATATTCATTAAAAATAAAATGCCCCACAGCAATTATGAAGGATGCCATTCCTAAAGGGAGCAAGATACGGTGGGCTGATAACCCACTGACCTTCATGATAACTACTTCACTGTGCTGGTTAAGTGTCGCAAGAGTAAGCAACGTGCTAATAAGGGCAGCAAATGGTGCAAATTGAACAATAAGCTGTGGTGTTCTCAAGCTCAGATACGAAGCAATAGATACCCAGGTTGCACCGTCAGCGGCCATAATATCATCAGCGGTAGCAAGTAAATCTAAAAATTGTAGTACGGCCGTAAGACCTAACAAAACACCAAAAAAACGGCTGAGATGCATCTTAGCCATATAGAGAGCAAGCGTTCGAGAAGGAATAAACAAACGACGTATACGGCGTATATCGATCAATTGGTTACTCCTATAATTTTTTTCATCAGATTATTAATAGGGGCACTAATTGCTGACCAAAAGGCATCAATGAGAGCAAGAGGCTCCCCCCCTGCTTTAAAGGCCGATATTCTGAAGAAGAAAAAACTTAGTAAGGCAAAGACTGCAAATAACAACCAAATTGTTGCATAAGGTGAAGCACCACCTTTCACGGCAGTTTCCATGCCTTCCATAAATTCATTATAGACAATAAGCATTGAAAGACCGATCACAATTCCTGTTGCTCTTCCTGTACGTTTGTTGGTTAATCCCATAGGGATTGCGAGGAATGGAATGATAAAAAAAGTAAGGCTATGCATTAAGCGCCAATGGAAGTTGCCGTTGAACGCCGCACGCTCTTCCTTTGAAAGAAGGGGGTTGCTGCGCTCTGTATAAAGCTCTGGCAAGGTCATTTCAAGTTCTTCGCCGCCGCGCTTTCTAAAGTCATCGCGTGCAGGTAAACGAATTTTCAAGTCTTGTCGGTCAAAGCTTAATACACGGGGCTTATTTTGACTTTCATTTAGGTCAATCAGCCGGCCATTAAAGAGCCTTAATAAAATTGTCTGGTCATCACCTGTCGCAAAGAAACCGCCACGCTCCGCAGTTACAGCTATACTGCCGCGGTCATCTTTTCTCTCCATAAAAATACCACGAAGGTCTGCTCCTTGCTTGTGAGATTCTTCCACTAAAAGTGTAATGTCCTCACCAATTTCCACAAACTCTCCAACACGTATACTAGCACCTAAGGCACCACTCCTTAAGTCAAACTCCAAACCCCGGTAATTATACTGACTATACGGCTGAATCCACCCGACTAAGAGTGTATTTAGAATAGCGAGTAACAAGGCTAGCCCCATTAAAGGTTTCAGGAGGCGGGGCAAGCCAACACCAGAAGAGGCAATGGCATCATACTCACTGGAAAGTGATATTTTTCGAAAAGCTATGATGATGCCGAGCAATAAGGCTAAGGGTAAAGCAAGCCCAAGGTACTTTGGTGTAAGGTTTGCGAGCATCCGAAATACAACATTCGCAGGCCCTCCTTGGTTTACAACAAAATCAAATAACTTCAACATCTTCTCAAGCGTTAAGAGCAACGCTGCAATACCCATTGTCGCAAGTAAAGGCATCAGGGTTTGTCGGAGTACATATTTGTCTATTCGTGTAAACATAAGATGGCGCTACACCTGTTTGAGGGCTTATTCAAGTGACATTTGAGCAATACTCATCTGAAAAAAGTGGCAAAAGCATGTTGAGTTATTCCAGTTGAAACTCCATATCAGACACAATCCTGCCAACTATTATAGGTATTCAGTATCATATTACATTGTATCTGGAGAGTAGTATGCGTTGTCTAGTAAATAAAGCCTCATTAGCAAGGTTGAAAAATAGTCTGCTCATGGGGTACTTACTGACGGCCATGAGTGTAGCGACCCATGCCTCAGAAACAACGCACATATGCGAAGCCGGTGAAACAGGTGCTTCTTTATTGGTAAAAGTGACAAATATTCAATACCTTGAAGGAAATTTACGGGCCCAATTGTATGGATCTAATCTAGAAAAATTTTTGGTAAAAGGCACAAAATTAGTACGTATTGATACCCCAGTAAAACAGGTTGGAGAGCAACATATTTGTTTGCCTGTGCCTAAACCGGACACCTATGCCGTTGTTATTCTGCACGACAGAAACGCTAATGGTAAAACAGATTTTTTTACAGAAGGTGTAGGCTTTTCCAAAAACCCAAAATTAAAGTTATCACCACCTGATGCCGAAGATGTGATGATAGAAGTGCCACCTGGGGTACTTCACGTTCCGGTAGAGTTATATTATATTATGGGTTCAGAGAATGAAAACAAGGTTCGCAGAAAAATGCGGCGACGTTAATATTGAAACACGGTGACATGCTTTCTATGTAAGCGGCCAGTAAATTATTAATGTAAAATTTTGGCTGATTGCCAAGACATGCGACAAATGGGGAATAGATTTTATGCTATTGGATAAAGCAAAAATTCAGGACGGAGTGGCTATTCCGCTTGTTGCTGTTTTATCTAATCCTCTTAGCGCGACAAATGCAGGGGGCATGGATGAAATTCGCCGTGTTGTTAATGAAAGCCCAAATGTTGTCCATTTTGAGTTAAATGGCATTGAGACAATGGATGAAGCCATGGAGCTGTTTGGGCGGGCAAACCCGGCACTGCTGATTATTAATGGCGGTGACGGTACCCTCGGCGCTGCTTTTGCCTCTATCCTTTATAACAAGCCATTTCAAGAGATCCCCCCTATTGCAATTCTTCCTGGCGGGAAAACCAATATGACTGCCGCTGATTTGGGGGCAAAAGGTAAACCTATAAAGGTATTACGGAAATTATTAAAGTTAGCAAACGGCGGTGGGGTGCCTGACCGCCTTACAAAACGGCATGTCATTGAAATGGACCTCGGAGATGGTCAGCGACCACGTGTCGGGACATTTTTTGGTACAGCCGGTATTATTAAGGGCATTTTCTGGTGCAGGGAGTATGCTTATTCTGCTGGAATACCGAATACCCTTGCTCATATTTTTTCTGCAGTAAAACTTGTTAGTTCAGCGCTTGGTATTGGGCGGGATAAAACTTTAATGGTCTCTGACCCGATGTCTATTTTTGTGCCAGGTAGTTGCCGCATTGCGGGGCAATATGCCTCTGTTGTTTCTACAACACTTAATAGTCTCTTACTGGGGGTGAAACCTTATGCGTATAAAAATGCAGGGACGGGAGGGATACGTTTTTCGGCAGTTGAGGCTGGGCCAGCTAACGTACTGCGCGCACTAAAGGGTTTTATTACGGGGTCTTTTGGCGACAAATATTTGCCTGGTATACATGTACGCCGTACCAACGAAGTTCGTATTGAAGGTACAGACCCGGTTACACTCGACGGGGAAGTGTATCACCCAGTTGCAGGCAAGCCTGTAACGTTAAAAGGCGATAAATCGCTGACTTTTGTTTCTTTGAAATAGATACTTGATGCATAAATCTTCTCATCAATACCTTCGAGAGTATGTTTTGACTGAATGGCAAAAGGATGTAGTACCTGCTGCTAGAGCTGCAGCATCGGCGATCGCAGCACAATTTGGTTCGAGTGTTTTGGGGGTATTATTCTATGGGTCCTGTCTCCGTACAGGCGAGGTTGAAGATAAAATCCTTGATTTTTATGTGATAGTAGACAGTTACAATACAGCTTATTCAAGCACATGGATGGCGATGGCAAATAAAATACTGCCACCAAATGTTTTTTATCATGAGATGGAGGTTGAAGGAATTACTGTTCGGTCAAAATACGCAGTTTTATCCTTTGAAGACTTTATTTTCCGTGTCAGCCAAACTTGTTTAAATGTTTCTGTATGGGCAAGATTTTGTCAGCCTTGTATGCTTCTTGGCGTTAAAAACAGGGCTGTAGAACGTCAAATGGCAGATCATGTTTCTACTGCCATAACCACAATGTTGACTAATATTGTGGCTTTAAAACCTGAAATTAGGACCTCTCGTGAGATTTGGATCGCTGCTTTTGAAAAAACATATGCGTCAGAACTGCGCGCAGAGCAAGACGATAAAGGATTGGAAATCTATTTGCTCGATCAAGGGCGCTATGATCAACTTGCACCCCTTGTTCTTACTGATTTATCTGTGAAAAACGGGGGTAGCTCAGTAGCTCAGTTCAAGTGGTTTTTACGTAAATGGAATGGTAAAATTGTTAGTTTTCTCAGGCTTCTTAAAGCCTCTGCAACGTTTGATGGGGGTATTGATTACCTTGCATGGAAAATAAAACGCCATTCAGGGGTGGAAATAGAAATTAAGCACTGGATGCGCAAACACCCTATTATTGCAGGCACAGTATTATTTTGGAAATTGCGCAAAAAGGGGGCGTTTAAATAATGGTCATGTGCGCTAGGGCTATTTTTCTGAGAAGGCTAAATGAAGGCCGAGCACCATCAGGGCAGATCCTGATATACGCCGAATAATTTTTTGAGTTTCTTGTGTGTTTTTCAATTTTGCCATTACGGTTGATGTTAAGAAAATTACAAGGATATCAACGAGTGAGAACATAATATTGTTCGTAGCACCGAGGACAATAAATTGTAGCCATATTGGCCAGCTTGCTGTGGGGTCAACAAATTGTGGTAAAAAAGCAATATAAAAAATGATAACCTTAGGGTTCAAAATTTCGACGAGGATACTGTCCAAAAACACCCTGCTTTTGCGTAAAGTTTTTGCATGTGGAAGTTCACTAGTATCTAGGTTTCCACGAAAAATACTAACACCCATCCAAACAAGATAAAGTGCGCCGCATATTTTGAGCAGCGTATAGGCAATAGGGGCATGCGCGAATATTGCCGAGAGCCCAGCAGCAGCGGCTATAATATGAATCAGGCCACCAATATGGATGCCAAGGGCTGCCAGAGCGCCACCACGCTTACCTTGTGACATAGTTTGTGCGGCTGTGTACAAAATGGCAGGGCCGGGAATGAATGCAAAGATTGATGCAGCAATGAAAAAAGGAATTAATTGTTCTAATGAGGGCATTGGAAATGCTGCTTTTTATAGTTTGTGAAGAACAATTACCAACTATAACTATACTAGACACTTGGTCAACGACACTATTTTATGCCTTTATTTTAAATTCAGGCCAACAATATCTGCTGTACGCTTGAATCTATCGATAATTGTTTCAATCTGTTCGCTGGTATGTTGTGCGCAAACACTAACGCGCATTAGAAAAACCCCCGCAGGCGTTGCAGGTGGGGCTGCCATATTCACATAAACACCTTCCTCCAAAAGCTGCTCCCAAAACTTCGTACCTAATTGCACATCAGGTACTTGCACAGCAATGATAGCGCTTTCTGCTTTCTGTGTTGCAAGATGAAAACCCAAGTCTTTAAGGCCGTTATGTAATTGATTGGCGTTAGCCCAAAGGTGCGCTCTGCGGTTACCACTTCGCTTAATACCTTCTATTGCGGCTGTAGCGGAGGCAATAACACTTGGAGGTAGGCTCGCTGTGAAAATATACGGGCGGCACACAAAACGGAGAACATCAAATTTGGGGTGGTTTGAAACGGCAAAACCACCAACGGTACCGACAGATTTTGAGAAGGTGCCCACAAAAAAGTCAACTAAATGCTCAACACCCAGTGCTTCTGCAACGCCCCGACCATTTTTCCCACAAAAGCCCATAGAATGAGCTTCGTCCACAAGTGTTGTGCAGCCATATTTTTTAGCAACCTCCAACATTTCCTTAAGGGGCGCAGCGTCGCCGAGCATTGAATATATACCTTCAACAACAAGCAATTTTCCAGCATCAGCAGGTAAACGCTTAAGGCGCTTTTCCATGTGTTCTATGTCGTTATGCTTGAAACGAACGACAGTTGCATTTCCGAGAGAGCATGCATCGTAAATTGATGCATGGCTGTCAGCATCAATAATGACAAAATCATCTTTGCCACCCAGTGTAGAAATCATGCCAAGGTTAGCCTGATATCCAGTAGAGAAAACCATACAGTGGTCCATACCGTAAAAATCGGCAATAGTTGCCTCAAGCGCCTTATGGCCCCCATATGTACCATTCAGTACACGGGAACCTGTGGTGCCTGTGCCAAAGTCATCAAGTGCTTTTTTGGCGGCATCTATAGCCTCTTGATAAAAGGTCATGCCCATATAGTTATTTGTGCCTGCCAAAATAGTATGGCGGCCTTCAATAACGGCTTCTGTTTCGGAAAGAATTTTATCCATGACCACTTTGAACGGGTCTGTATTTTTAAAAGGCAAAGATGCACGGAGATCCACGATGGGATCGAATTTATCAAATAAATCCATGGCTTATTTAACCTTTATTTGTAATTTTTTCAACGGCATCAGCAACATGGCCAATGGTTTCAAGGTCTGGCAAGAGATTAAGTGGCAGAATAATATCAAATTCATCTTCTATATCTGCGACAAGGTCCATCACAGTTAAGCTATCCAACTCTAGGTCTGAGGCAAAGGTTGACTCAGGTTTTAGGGTAATACCCTTTTTATTAAGAGGGGCAATGAGAGCATAGATTGTTTCAAGAGTATCGGCTTGAGCCATAGTTTTCGCCTACCTGCTATTGTGGAACTTAATATGTGCCTATATCGTTTTATACGAGACAAAAGCAATCATAATAGTTCATTTTTTTTATACCAATTCATCGTATCGCTTAAGCCTGCTTTAAGGTCAAATTGTGGCGACCAATTTGGTAGGTTAGGGCGACGAGGTTCTCTAACGGTCCAGTCTGGATGGCATAAATACCGAGCAGTGGAAAGGGTTAACATCGCAGGTTTGTTGATCATATGGGCAATCATACCATTTATCATACCAATAGTGCCCAAGAGCCAAAAGGGGATTGAGAGTATTCTCGGGCCTTTATTTCCCTCAAGAGAGAGGGCTTTTGCAAGGTCGCGTAACTGATACCCTCCCGTCTTTCTGTCATCAATTTCCAGAATGCTGGCAGATTTGCTACCATCACACAATTGTGTGATGGCTCGAGCTAAATCTTGCACATGAATCATAGAGAAACGGTTATTCACATTTCCTGGGGCAGGTAAGATGCCAAATTTTGTTACCTTAAGTAGTTTTAGAATTTCTTTGTCCCCCGGTCCGTATATTGCGGGGGGACGTACTATAGTCCAGGTGAAGGGCCATTTACGTGCAGTGAGGAGCAATTCAGACCCCGCTTTACTTGCACCGTAATGAGATAGCCGAGGCTCACGAGCTGCTAGGCTAGATACATGTACCACATGCTTAATGCCAGCTTGGGCTGCTATGTTAAAAAGGTTTTTACTCCCTGTAACATTCACATCAAAAAAAGCATCTCTATTAATTGCTTTAACGAGACCGGCGATGTGCAAAAGTATATCGGCACCCTCGCAAAGTTTTTTCAAGCTGCTTTCTGAGGATAAAGACCCCTCAATCCATTCAATCCCATCTCGTTCAACTTGAGGGCTGCGTGTCAGCGACTTAACCTTATAGCCAGTAGACAGTAAAGCCTCGAGCATATGCTTGCCCAAAAAGCCAGTTCCACCGGTTAGAGCAATGATCTTACCAGGGGGTACTGCCGTTGATTGTGATACCATAATGTTAGCTTGCGATTGCTTGCAGGTGGCCAGACAGATATTGGCTACGTGCCTTAGTTCTGCTGAGTTTTCCTGAGGATGTTCGGGGAAGTGCCCGTGGGGAAACAAGCTCAATAAGGCAATTTATGCCCGTAGCACTTTGTATTTTTTTCTTTAGGTCTTCAACTAATTTGGCCCGTAAAGCTGGGTCTGAAATGCGACACTGCGCCAGAATAAGGGGCACTTCTTCCGCATTGTCTCCAGGAATAGAAATAGCGGCGACATCGCCGGTCTTGAGGGCATCCAGTTGTTCTGCTGCCCATTCAATGTCTTGTGGCCAGTGGTTTTTACCATTCACAATGATCATATCTTTTGCGCGGCCAACAATGTAAATGTCACCGTCTTTGAGATAGCCCATATCCCCGGTGTCTAACCAACCATCGTGGCTAAGTACAGAGCGCGTTGTTTCTGGGTCATTGAAATATTCTCGCATAACCGAAACACCGCGAAGATGTACCCGGCCTACTTGTTCCGGTGCAAGAGCATGATCATCTTCGTCACGAATTTCCACATCATATTCTGGAAGGGGTGTGCCGCAGTTAACCACCTCACGCATACGACTATCGTCGCTTGAATGGCTGACAAGCATATGTTTGCCGCCGGTTAGTTTTGATTCTTCAACAAGGTCTATTTGAATACCCTTACCAATTTCACCGAAGCTCACGCCAAGAGTACATTCAGCAAGGCCATAGCTGGGTAAGTATGCTGCTTCTTTAAACCCAATACTTTCAAAAGTTTCCAAAAAGTTGCGTAGTACCTCTGGGCGGATCATTTCTGCCCCTATGCCAGCAACTTTAACACAGGACAGGTCTAGACCTTCCATTGCTTGCCCGCGCATTGCAGCCCTGCGGGCACAAATATCATACCCAAATGTTGGGCTATACGTTATTGTTCCCCTAGTGCGGCTGAGTACCCTAAGCCAACTGAGCGGGCGGCGTGCAAATTCTTCTGTTGGAATAAAATCGACGGAGCATTGACATGCGAGGCATGTCATAAGTGTACCTACAAGGCCCATGTCATGGTAAAAAGGAAGCCATGATACACAACGGTCATCATCATTAAGCTCAACACCGAATTTGCCCATACCGTGTGTGTTCGCCATGAGTGACTTATGGGTTACAGCCACACCGTGAGGGAAACGTGTGCTACCTGAGGAATACTGTAAATACGCTAAATCTTCGGCGCTAGGAAGTTGATGCGCCCCCTCAACGTCAACCGCCATATAGTCTTCAAGGGAGCCTGTGAATGTTAAAGTACGGTTATTGGCTGCGGCTTCAATCATATCTTCCATGAAAGAGGGTGCCATAATGCCAGTTGCTCCACAGCTTTCCATTTGCATTTGAAGCTGAGATACATAGCCCTCTCTTCCACCAAAAGACGTAGGGAGAGGTAATGGCACAGGCAGGACGCTCGCATATTGGCATCCCATGAAAAAGCTTACAAAGTTTGCGCTGGTCTCAGCAATAACGGCAATACGGTCACCCTTTTTGAAACCAATACCCACAAGTTTGCGGCCTATAACAACGGCACGGTCACGTACTTCACGCCATGTCAGTGATTCAACTACATCACCTTTTGCATTAAAAAAGTTGGCTCCCCGCGTGCCTTGAGCTGCATACTCAACCGCATCTACAAGAGTATCAAAATCCGCAAACCTACGGGGTAGGCCAGGATCAAGAGTAGGTGTCACAACTGTCATCGTGTCTGCTTCAACCATAATTGCTCCGGTTGTATGTTACCCGGACCTTACTAAAACAACAAGTCATAGCTCACCAAGGTGCGTGAACTAAACATAATTTTCAAGATGGCTACAAAAGAAAATGCTTATAAACGACTTACGTATTTTTATTTTGCTTGTTCATTTATATGCTGTAATGCTGCCGAATGTTACGGCTGAATTACAGTTTATGACCTAAAATCGCAAGTGAATTTTACCCCTTTTATCAACCCACATCCCGAATTATTCTAAAATTTAGACGAAAAAATGGCAGATATTAATAGTATTTTCAACGTGAAGGACCTCGAACGCATACGGCGGAATACGCCGGGGTTGGGTACGAGAGTACACCTTGACAACTGTGGTGCTTCTTTGATGAGCCAAAGGGTGGTTGATACCATGAAGGCGTTCCTAGAGCAGGAAGTCTCTTTTGGCGGCTATGTTGCGCAAGAGCAACACTCAGAAGCGTTGGAGGCAGTCTATGAAACACTGCCAAGGGTCTTTGGAGGTATGGCTAAAGATTATGCCCTTACTACAAGTGCTGTGGATGCATGGGTAAAGGCATTTTATAGTGTACCGATGAAGGCCGGCGATAATATCGTCACTATGTATAATGAATATTGCAGCAATTATGTTGCTTGTTTGCAGCGAGCTAAGCGGGATGGCGTGGAAATTCGGGTTGCGAGACCGGATGCACAAGGGAAATTAGATTTAGACCATCTGGAAAGTTTGATTGACGATAAAACAAAACTACTCAGCATTACATTCGTTCCAACATCAAGTGGTCAGGTTACAGATGTTCAAGCTATTGGGAATATTGTCAAAAATACTAATGCATTATTTTTACTGGATGCCTGCCAAGCTGTAGGACAGATAGCTGTAAACTTTGACGATATTGGGTGTCATATGGCCACGGCAACATCTCGTAAGTTTTTACGTGGGCCTCGGGGTGTTGGATTTCTCTATATTAATGAGGAAGCGCGACGCACTGTTGATCCGGTATTTTTAACGAATCAATCGGCAGCATGGGATAAGACACATTCTTATACACTTCTTGAAAATGCGCGAATGTTTGAAGATTGGGAACGCAGCTGTATGGTACATTTGGGGTTTGGTGCTGCGCTTGAGTATTTATTAGCGTTAGGCCCAGAAAGAGTGTTTTCTCAAACAGCGTTGATGGCGAAAGTTTTACGCCAAGCAGTTTATGCATTGCCAAATGTTGTACCTACATGCCCTATGCAGGCTAAAGCAGCCATTATTACCTTTAATGTACAAGGGAAAGATACTGGGTATGTTAAAGCGGCGTTAGCGGCGCAAGGTATAGCGGTGCAGGTGTCATCAATTTTCCATACACGCTTAGATTTTGAAGCTAGAAATATAGACACTACAGTAAGAATTTCTCCGCACTATTATAACAACCAAACAGATTTTAATAGGTTTTTGGAAGTGCTGGAGGCCTTATAGGCATGACAGAAAAACCAACCAAGAAAATTTCAGAAGGGTATCTGGAGCGGGCCGCGTTACATTATTTGGGCCGATTTTCTGCCACTGAGGCACACTTGCGGCTAGTATTGGAGCGTAAGGTTAGGCGTAGAAATGAGGGCAATGCTGCGGCAAATTCTGAGCAGTTGGGTTGGATTGCTAATGTTTCAGCGAAATGTGTTCGTCTTGGGTATGTGGACGATGCACACTATGCAAAAAATAGGTTTGAAAGCCTGTTGAGAAAAGGAAAACCTCTGCGAACCATAAGGCAGGACTTAAGGCATAAAGGTGTTGCGGATGAGGTTATAAAGTCAATTATGGCGGATGCTCAAATTGACACCAGTATACATTTGGATTTGTCTGCTGCGGCTGCTTATGTGAGACGCCGACGATTTGGTCCTTTTCGACGACACGGTAAAGGGACAGATGAAAAAATTGAGAAAGAAAAAGCAGCCATGTTGCGTGCAGGCTTCTCTTTTCAGATTACACAAGAAATACTTTCTAGTACGGAAGGTGAAATTTTAGCTCTGTTACCTTAATGATTTTTATCACTTATTTAATAAGCGAGGCTGTTGCGAGATTTAACTGTATCATTTTTGTCGAGTTTGCCTTGATTTGCTGTCTCAGCCCATTTAAAAACAGCGGGTATGACAATATAGAAGCCCATCTAAGAGGCTTATTGTGGCTAGAGTATTATAAAAAGGAATAGCTATGTCGCTTTTTGCGAGCCCTGCTGGAAGAAACTTCCTGGGCAATTCTGCCAATTGGTATAAACAAACCATATTGGCATTCTTGGTTCTTAATCCCATTCTATTTTTCATGGTTGATCCGTACTTTGCGGGTTGGGTTCTTGTGTTGGAGTTTATCTTCACCCTTGCAATGGCACTAAAATGTTATCCGTTGCAGCCTGGCGGTTTGCTGGCATTTGAAGCAGTAGTGATGGGTATGACATCTCCTGCCAAGGTTTGGTATGAGATAAACCATGGCCTTGAAGTGATTATGCTGCTTGTGTTTATGGTTGCTGGTATCTATTTCATGAAAAGCTTATTACTTTTTGTCTTCACAAAAATTATTGTGAATGTCCGAAATAAAGCCGCTTTATCACTGTTGTTTTGTTTCATGGCGGCCTTTTTATCTGCCTTTTTGGACGCCTTGACCGTTACGGCGGTTGTTATTGCAATCTCGGTTGGATTTTACTCTATTTACCATAAGTTTGCTTCCGGCAAGTCATTTGATACATCTCATGATCATTTGCATGACGGTGAGGTAAATAAATTAAATGAAGAGGACCTTGAAGGGTTTAGAGCTTTTCTTCGCAGCCTCATGATGCATGCTGCTGTCGGTACAGCGTTAGGCGGTGTGACAACAATTGTTGGGGAACCACAAAACCTGATGATTGGAAGCATGGCGGGTTGGGAATTTGGTGAGTTTTTCTTTAGAATGTTGCCCGTAACAGCGCCCGTTTTCTTCACTGGCCTTGCAACATGTTTGTTGCTTGAGCTTACAGGTTGGTTTGGCTACGGTTCAAAAATACCACCCAAAGTTTTTCAAATTTTAAGGGACTATGACCGATACCAAAGTGAGCGCCGTACCGCGAGCGATAAAGCAGCATTGGTTGCACAAGCTTTGATTGCTGGTTGGCTTGTTTTTGCATTGCTTTTTCATCTTGCACCTGTCGGCATTATTGGGCTATCTGTCATTGTTCTCACCTCAGCATTAATTGGTGTAACTGAAGAACATCAGATCGGTCATGCGTTTGAAGAGGCATTACCCTTTACAGCACTATTAGTAGTGTTTTTCGCCATTGTAGGGGTGATTAGCGACTTAGGTCTTTTTGTGCCAGTAACAAATTTTGTACTCAGTTTAGAGGGTAATGACCAAATTGCGGCTCTCTATGTGGCTAACGGGTTATTATCGGCGATTTCAGATAATGTATTTGTAGCAACGGTTTATGTTAGTGAAACGATAAAAGCTATGGCGGATGGTATTATCGACCGCGATACGTTTGATTTGATGGCCGTGGCAATTAACACAGGCACTAATATCCCATCAGTCGCAACGCCAAATGGTCAGGCCGCTTTCTTGTTTTTGCTAACTTCTGCGCTGGCACCGCTTATCCGTTTAAGTTACATGCGCATGGTTATAATGGCGCTGCCTTATACAATTACTATGTCAATTGTTGGCTATCTTGCAGTGGTTACTTTGTTGGAACCAGTAACGCAAAAGTTGTATGATGCGCACCTTATTGAGCATCATGTGCCTAGTGCTAAAGCTAAAGTTAATACGGGCGGACATTAAAAAATCCACCGCTAACAATGAGTTGCTTAAATGCGCCCGCAATATTTTTTGTTGCGGGCGTTGTTTTTTAGGACTAGCATAACGTGATTAACGGCGTGTTAATGCGAAGTTGCATGAATTTCCTAGAGGGGGGAATGGTATGGACGGCCGTAGTGTTGTTAGTTCTGATGTACAACCAGAGGAACTTGGCAGTGAGTTGACCGGTAAAGTTAAATGGTTTGACGCTGTTAAGGGATATGGTTTTGTTGTGCCCGACGATGATGATGGGGATGTTTTACTCCATTTTTCAGTGTTACGTGATGTGGGACGACGTTCTGTTCCTGAGGGAACTACTGTTGTGTGTAATGCAGTGGCAAGAGACCGAGGCCGTCAGGCCACGCGTGTGCAATCGCTGGATTTGTCGACAGCGGTTAAGCCTGAGGACATTGGACGGTCATCTTTTTCACATCCAGGAATGGATGTTGAAGTTTCCTCTGATTTTGAAACAGTAGAAGTAAAGTGGTTTAATCGCACCAAAGGGTATGGTTTTGTATCTAGGGGTGAGGGGACACAAGATATTTTTGTTCATATTGAAACCCTTCGACGGGCAGGCCTTACTGACTTGGAACCTACTCAGCAAGTGAGTGTTCGTATTGGAACTGGTGAGCGCGGGCCTCTTGTGGCTCAAATTGCGCTACCGGGTGATGTATAAGCATTTCTGAGTGAAAAAAATAAAGCACATATTCTATGGCTTTTTTTTACTGCTTACCTTTGCTACGGGTGGGCCGGTTACTGCTGAGGCTTTTACACCCCTTACGGTTGTTAAGGCAGATGATAGCGCTGTTGATTTTCAGGTTGAATTAGCCTTGACCCATAAACAAAGGCAGTTGGGCCTTATGTACCGTACTGAAATGGCACCGGATAAGGGAATGCTGTTTATTTTCCCAAACCCTGCCATGCAAAGCTTTTGGATGCGAAACACCTATATTCCCTTGGACATTATCTTTCTAAGGACAGATGGATCAATTATAAATATTGTGGCTAACGCTGAGCCAGAAACAGATACGCCCCGATCTTCAATAGCGCCTGCCAAAGCTGTTTTTGAGATCGCTGGAGGCAGAGCTTCTGAGCTAGGGTTAGCAGCAGGGGATATTGTGCAGCATGCGTTGCTTGGTAACAGTCCTAAATAGTTGTGCAAATGGCTAAAAAAGCTACTGCTGAAATGGTGGCTATGGCGCGGCCGCCACTTGGATATGAACCGATCTCATCATCTTCCCCTTTTGGTTGGGAAAATGGGCCTATTTTTGAAAAAGACAATCTTGATACTTGGATGCGGGGCTTTCGTGTAGAAAGCCGGCATACAAATGCTGGCGGCATGTGTCATGGCGGTATGATTATGACGTTTGCTGATATTGTACTGTCACGCGCTGTTCTGGAAACCATACCCCCCCCTTTTGTCACTGTGCGCCTTACCACAGATTTTATAGGGCCTGCGGTTTTAGGAGATTGGGTTGAAGGAACGGCATCTGTGCACGGTAATGAAGATGGAGTGGTGTCTGTTTCCGGAAAGATATTCTCGGAACAAGGCACTGTTGCTGGAATAAGTGCTCTTTTTAAAAAGCTTGGAGGAAAAGCTCGTGGGGCATAATGCAAGTAACTGTCATGTATCATAACTTTTTAGGTTTGTGGCGGTTGGTACCTGAGTGCAGCAACTTTGAACAAGGGGAAGCTCCTGTCGAAGGTGGTTACCGCATTGAGGAAACAGCAAATGGTGCACTAAAGTTCCATATAGAATGGACTGATATTGCAGGGGAAGACCATCACTATTCGTTTTCTGGAAAAGCCGATGGCCAGCCCCACACATTTCCGGGTGGAGATTTGGCTGATTCTTTATCAATTACCGCTGTAAATAATACAGAGTTAAATACAGCAGCCTACTTCAAAGACTGTGAGCGTATGGTAGTGAAAAGAGTGCTTATGGACGGTGGTTTATATATGGATGTACATCAAACCGTAAGGTTGCCAGACGGAACAGAACCTAGCAATTTTTCCCGCTATATCAAAGTCACTCATTGAAGAGCTTCGGCTAAATTTCCAAAAAAATATATATAACGCATTTTTCTCTTGCGCCTGAAAGCTGCGGGAACTATACCATGCCCCGCGTCGGGGAGTGGCGCAGCCTGGTAGCGCACCTGTTTTGGGTACAGGGGGTCGCAAGTTCGAATCTTGTCTCCCCGACCAGTTATTCTGGTAGGAAATACCAAAGGGGTTAGGCCACCAGGCCCTAGCCCCTTTTCCTTTTTTAAAATGAGTTAGCAAAAAGAGAATTTCTCTGTTTTCTTTCCTACATCTTTATTATAGGGTGCGCGCGGCTAGCATATAGTCTGTCTTTTATGCGGTCCCGTAGCTCAACTGGATAGAGCAGCTGACTTCTAATCAGCAGGTTGGGGGTTCGAGTCCTCCCGGGATCGCCATACTGTTTTTAAGATAGTTGAAATCATTGGCTTTTTCCTTATTTTTGTCCAACTAGGTCGAAAGGTTGGACAATTTTCTAAACGCAGACTCGGATAATTTACGCTGATTTGCCCCTTTAGTATATCGGTTAACTTCACTTGATGTCGTGTGCCCCGTCACGCTTTTAATTTCTTCTTCTGTGCATCCGGCGTCGGCTAGTCTGCTAGCGGCGGCTTTTCTTAATCCGTGGCTGCTGCATTGCTTCAGTCCAGCATCATCGCACCACTTTCGCATAACGTTACCGAATCCCTTTGCAGAGTGTGGCTTACCGTGCTCAGTAACAAGAAAGGTCATTTGTCCTGACACGCGGTTCAGTTCCTCTTTTAGTACAGGATGGATAGGGAGCCATAATTCTACGCCGGTCTTTTGCTGGCATACCCTAATAAGCCCGTCTTTCATATGCTGCCTTCCAAGCTTGACAACGTCTGATCGTCGCTGAGCCAGATACAACATCAGATATAGAGCAAGCCTAGCCTTTGAGCCTTTCGGGTGCTTATCTTCATACGCCTTAATTTCTTCATCCGTCCAAGAATGATGACCTGATGATTTAACCTTGAGCATTTTAACGCATAAGGTCGGATCGTCTGAGCGTATTTCTAAATCTAATGCCAGGCGCATTATTATTTTAAGCTTCTTTAGCAGGTTATTGGCGGCGTTTGGTGTGTGAGCCTTCTTATTCAAAATAGATTTAACGTGCTTCCGCTGCATGCCTGCAACCGTTCTGTGACCATGTTCCTCCTTGAAACGGTCGAGAATACCACGGTAATTAGCCTTGGTGCTGTCTGCAAGGTTCCTATACTCAGGCGACCTGTAATAAATCTCTATAAGGGCGCACATGGTGCCGCTTTTGCTTTTTAGGGCGTCTTTATCCGCGTCACCCTTTAATAAGGCGTGATAAGCCTCCCACCAAGCCGGTGTGCCTAAATCCTCATTTATGTATGCTGACAACCTCCCTTTGCGAAAGCGGCACCGTATTTTCCCGTGCCTATCCTCTACTAGGGTTATATGTTTCGGTTTTTTACGCCACATCATCCCAAGTCCCCTCTTTACCGCGGTCCTCTTTAGGCTTCACGATAACATCATCGGGATGAACTTCCACAATAAATGGAACGCCTTCTTTTACAGATGCACGATAAGCACCCTGCACAATGCGGGTAATATCGGTTACTGTAAATTTGCAGGCGCGGCGGCTCATTATTTACCCTTTCCTATCATTTGGTAGAGATTAAAAAGAGAGTCATGAGCAGCCTCTGCTAATTGAAATTCCTTCTTGGTTAGGCCCTCATGCTCAAGAAGCAGCCCTCCAATCATGTTCATTATTATGCTGGTTCTATCCAAGCATTCATGGCGTCCATATTTATCATTTTGTGTCATATAAACCTCCGTTACCCTTTCCCTTCAGGGCGCTTGCTGACACTGTAATTATCGGGGTTCAGAAACTGGTCTATTTCCTCCCCCTCAAGCTGGTTCCAGCCAGCAAGGCGAACTCCCTTACCAGTGGTCATAGCCATAGGATATTTTAGATAAAGTTCTCGGGTTAATGCCGAAAGCTGATTAGCGTTTTCCGCCTTAAAGGTAACGGTGATAAATAGGTCACTCATATCTCTCTCCTATTCTGTGCTTTTGTTGGCATTCTGTAGAAGTTCTAATCGTTGAACTTCAATATCATCAGGTAAACAGCCGTGCTCCCAATCCCAAATAGGCGGAATGCCCATATCACTGCACCTAAATACATCGCCGTGTTTTTTGCTAAACTTTGCGCAAGCCTTGTGCTTTCGAATGGTGTAAATATCATCATATTTATATGTGCCAGTGAGATGGTGTTCATGCTTTCTGATAATTCCGTCACAATCATGACATCGGTGTTCTTTGCGGCCCTTCACTTCGTGCATATCAGCAATAATCTCAATCATTGTCGGCCTCCACTGTTGATGCCGTGTTGAGCTAACTTTTGTGTTGCGAGTTCAACGGTAGCCTTTAAATCACTCATTTTTATCTCCTAAAATGGTATTGAATCGTCTAAATCACCGCCACCAAAGCCCTGATCGCTGCCACCTTGAGCACCGTCATTAAAGCTGCCAGTATCACCTTTACCGCCAAGCATGGTTAGCTCGCCCCGGTAACGTTGCAGCACTATTTCCGTTGTATATTTCTCTTGGCCTGATTGGTCGGTCCATTTACGGGTTTGAAGCTGCCCTTCAATATAGACGGTCGAGCCTTTCTTCAGGTAGTTTTGCGCGACCTTGGCAAGTGTCTCATTGAAAATCACCACGCGGTTCCATTCAGTACGTTCTTTGCGCTCACCTGTTGAACGGTCTTTCCAACTTTCACCTGTGGCGATAGATAGATTAACAACGATCGAGCCGTCCTGCATGGTCCTGACTTCGGGGTCACGGCCCAAATTTCCAACCAAAATTACTTTATTGATACTACCGCTCATTATTTTACGTCCTTGTCGGCCTTAACGGTCACAATATCTATATTAACAACCTCAGGCTTTGTTTGCGGGGCAACTATCCCCGATTTCATAAGTTGCATTAGCCTTGCTATCACGCCTCGCGCTGTAGCCTTGTGCGTGTCTGGGCACACGTTGCCCTCATCATCGGATTGGGTTAAAACCCAACCATCTGCAACTTCTTGGATAACAAATTTGTTCATCACTCATTCCTTTCTTGATACTTCCAACCATTTAGTTATTCCTTATTAGCTTGCGTTTGGTGGTAGTGAGCAGCTTCTAAAAGCTGTGATATTTGATTAGACATATCTATCGTTTTCACCTTTAAACCGCCCTCAAGAAGAAGTGGTCGATTAGCCATTCTTGAATCAGAACAAACATCCTTAATCTGATTTTTTAACTCCTTGAGCTGGCTGTCAGTAAGAGACGCCTCTGCATCATCAAGGTAAAAAACAACCATGCCAGTTTGCTTGTAAATTCCATCGAGCGCCCTCATGCATTGTTCGTAGGCTATTGCGTGGTCAAATTTTGGTGGACTATCAAGTTTACGCTCCAACCCGTCGATCCGTTCTTTTAAACATAGAATGCCGTTTTCCGCTGTTGCACTGTAATCATCTATCGCAGCTTTAAGGTCTGGATCTTCCATCATCGATTCCTTTGTATGTCTTCAGGGTGTGGCGTAATCATCACACCGCCCTTTCTTTTTTCCACTGTTCAACAAGCGCTTGCACGTCGAACTGTAAATCTGTTTCGATAATGCCCATTGCTTTCTCGAAGTACTCAGAGAACGCCGCTTGATCCATCTTACTAAAGGCTGTGCTGTCTCGGTCCCATGTCACATGCCATTCGCCGTTTGGCTGTACGATTATTCGCTTTTCACACATGCCTAACTGCATAAGAATTGCTTCATGCAAGGCAGTGGAATCGTTGTATTTTTCCGTGTTGTGCGCCGCTTCCCCGAGTATGGACCAGTACATACAATGGTGCTTGCCGTTACGGGGCTGCTTAGGGTCAAGCCTTACGGGGGAGTCTGCATTTATACGCTCTAACCATGCCTCACTTTCACGCGTGCAGGGTAAGAGCATACAATGCCCGTTAGCATGGACCTTGCGACTCCATATTTTAGGCTTGCGGGTCATGCTTGAGATAGTTTCTCTATTGTTAACTCAAGCACCTTTTTAATCTGAAGGGCGTCGCTTTGATGTTGTGCCCAAAAGGATTGCAAACCTGCTTTGTTGCGGTTTTTCCACGCGGTTAATTCTGTTGCGCTCTCACTCTCTTTAAAGAAGGAAAAGCACTTGTCTGCAAATTCACCTACAGGGACATTCTGAAGCTCTTCACCTGCACGCCACTGAATCATAATATTATTATGTGCGCCAACGTATTTTAGGCGTTCTGTTTTTGCGTGGTCTTCCACAATGTCAGAGGCGTTTGCTGTTTCGGCTTGGTGCATTTCTTCACGAACATAAATGCCCGACATATCTTCAGGCCACCCTTTGCGAAGAGCTTGAGCTTCTGCACATTTTGCCAGCATGATATTAGGCATTTTCCGCCAAAAGCTGTTCTTAGGGTCTAAGGTAAATTCACCTGTAGGACGCTTCTCTTTTTTAGGCTTTCCGCTATCCTGCCAAACGTCACCCGTATCAACCCATTCTACGCCTTCTATAAGCGGCGCGAACTCTTCCCAATAGGCTTGACCTGATATTTGATACCAGTGTCCATCAGCGCCAAGCTTCCAAGGCTTGACGGTTGCGCTTACAATGCCTCGTGGGTTTGTTTTTGGGTCTTTGTAGGATTCATCAAGGATTATTTCAGGCGGGTTTTCGTCCGGCCTGTAGTTACCAGCTCGCGCAGCAATAGCTCGTAAGCCGTCAATTGCTGTAATCAGGACCATTTGCCGCTTGTCTACCTTATCCTTATTGTAAATGACGGCGTTTATCTGTCTACGGAACGGGTCGAGGCCAACGCGCTTGCAAACTGCAATGAACATATCAAATTCATCGCGGTTACAGTCTTTAGCAACCGTGCGCTTGACTAAGTCTAACTGTGGCGCTGTAAGGTCGTGCGAGCGTTCTGGCTGTAGTGCTACTACATTATTCATTTTATAATATCCTCGTGCTTAGGGCTATGCCGCCGTTTGATAATTGTGCGCCGGGAACCTCGCCGTCTTTCAAGGCGTCCTTGAGTGCTTTCTTGTCTAAAACAGGGTCTGGCTGTTTCCAGTAACTGGACGGAATTTCGCTTTCATCATTGATAATGACTTTCGGCGGCGTGCTGCGTTTCGATATAGTGAAAAGGGAGCTTTTCAAGCTGCTAATATCGGCGCGCTCCATCGTGGAAAGGATAATAGAATCCTTAGTTTCTATAGTTTTCTGGATGCGGGATTTGCGGCCTTGTAGGTCTGAAATATAGGTGTCTAACCCCTTAACCGCCGCTTTGTCTTCAAGGGCACTTTCTTTAATGGCGCACAACACCTCTACAAGCTCAGTTTCGCCATCAAGGGTGTCAAATAGCGTTTGCGGGTCTAGGTCTTCACCTGCAAGCATTTCCTTGACTTGCTCCCACGATTTAAGCTCTTTGCTTATCTTTGTGGTGTTATATGTCATTTCTCAGTCTCCAATCTCTGTGATACCGCCCATTCTCTTTCAGCCCATTCTCGAAGGTTGAACCCGAGCAACTCATTAAACTTGTCAAACCCTATAACGTGTCGTGCGTTCTTGCCCGTCTGGTGGTCGCAAGGACATAAGGGCGCTACATATCTATGGTCGCGCTTTCCAACTGGTTTGCCGCGTTCGTGGTGAACACAAGCCCTAGCGCCACACACTAAACAGCCCATAGCCGCAATTCTGTTATGGTGGCGTTTTTCAGCAGCGTTTGCTGGACGCGCTTGGCTGTCCTTTATCCGGTTATGGTTGGGTGCTTTGGGGATAAGGAGGGTATGGGCTGGTGCCTTAGTCATTTCTAGCCTCCGACTGAAGCGACTGAATAACTTTAACGGACTTCAATTTCCTTAATGCGCGGTGAAACCTTTTCCCGTTTCTATAGCCAAATTTCATTTCAAATGGCGCATACACTCCGGCATGAAATGGGCCATTTGAGGCCCAATAGACAATGTTACCCACGCGATCAGTCATTGTAAGTTCTTTCACCAAAAACCGATCTGGATTTTCGGACATTGCGACTATCAACTCAGTAACCGCGTCATTGATATCTAAGCACTTGCTCATATCAAATACCCTTCATTAGGCTGTAGTGTTTGTGGTGTGGAGGGTGTCAATTTTGCTCGATTTGCTCATATCTCTCTCCTAATAATCCGCTGGCACATCGCCAGACACTTCCTGCCAGTATTGGCGGTTGTACTTGGCGGTTTCGTATGTCTGAGAGCTAACCTTGTTTGGAAACCGCTCCATATATTGAAGGTCGCGGGCCGTAGGTATTAGACGAAACACGGGCTTGCCATTGTCATTTATAAAATGATGAGTTTTTGAACCGCACTTGCAGTCCGTAGTGACAGAACCTAGTGTTTTTGTGTTGACATATTCCTCAAGGAAGCCGCAGCGCGGACATGTGAAACACGCACCTACATCATGTCGAAAAGTGTTATAAGTTCTGTCAACCTTAGACTCGCTCATATCTGCCCCCTGAGCAAAGCATCCAGAAACGCACCGCCCCAAACCAACACCACGAACAAAACAACCACATAAACAGCCCCCGCAAGGTTCCACAGCTTTTGACGTGCAGTGAGGGGCGTTACTGTCTTTAACCACTGATCGCGGATTATGTTGTAGGTGTTCATTAGTCTGCCACCCGCCGAGCTTGTTGTGCGAAAGGGTCATATTCACGACTTATGCGAAACTCGTAAAAACCCTCGGGCAAACTGAATCCGTCGTGCGGTGTTGCGGCATCCTGAACCAACTCAGCGTCGCCGCTTACAATGCCGTAAAGAATTTGCATGCCAGACGGTACGTCTTGACGCTCAATGACAGCTACATTGTCACCGACTAAAAGGTGGTGATTTCCGTTTTCGCTGTGACTGATAATAAAACCTTTTTGTCCTTTGTCGGTAGCTTCGGCCTGCATGTCGGCGGGCAGTGCGTCAATTTTAACGATACGAATTTCACCTTGATGTCCGATAACTTGTTTCATTTTTAAGTCCTTTTTTCTGGATGAATATAATCTGATTGCGGGTCGCCTATGCGCCAAGCTTGCGCTGCAATGGCGGTATCAATCGGCAAGCCGTCTATATCGGATATGTAGGGGACACCTTCGCATATTGTGCCGTTTCTAGGGCATTCAGCCTTCAGAAAGCGCCCCGGTTCTGGGAGACCCGGTAAAGCCAATTCTATTAATTGACCTATATCTGGATTACCGCTGTCATGGATCACCTTGGCGTCAAGAACACTAAGCATTTTAGGCCAGCCAATAATCGCCGCACCGGCCGCCCGCTGTTCCACGTTTTCAGTTCTTAAAACCTCTAACGGCGACAGATTTTCCTTGTCCTCTATCCAGTGTGCGGGAACAGATGTTCCGTGCCAATTATAGACCTTGTAACCATCTGAGAACTCTATAGTTGGCCCCGTTTCGTTATGAGGGCGACCGTCATTATCGAACGCCAAGGTAGTAGGTCGATCACAGACAAAAGCAACGTTTTGATAGAAATAACCCCAGCCGCAAGTTTCTGCATAACGCCAGTAAGCGTCAAAGTGCTGCTGCCGTTCATACGTAACACCAATCATTTGGCCAAACTTATAAAATGCAAGCCACGGCATATCTTGACCACCCAAAAAGTATGTATATTCATAAGCGCGCCTGAGGTTTTCCCCGAGGTTTTCCCCGAGGTTGTCCCCGAGGTTGTCCCCGAGGTTGTCCCAGAGGTTGTCCCCGAGGTTGTCCCAGAGGTTGTCCCCGAGGTTGTCCCCGAGGTTGTCCCAGAGGTTGTCCCTGAGGTTGGCTCCGAGGTTGTCCCCGAGGTTGTCCCCGAGGTTGGCCTTGAGGTTGTCCCCGAGGTTGTCCCCGAGGTTGGTGTTCCTCAAAATAGCGCGCATTAGCAACGCCTGAGCTGGTGATTGGCACACGAATATCATTTTTGGCGCTTCAAGACCTGCTTCGGTGTATAGGTTGGATACCGCATCTTTCGCTTCATTTTTATCTATAGGTTCAGTTGATAAACCAATGGCGCGACACTGCTCTCTAAAAACAGGCAGTAAAGCCTCTTGTTCTGCGGTTAATTCGGTTATCATTGTCTTTACTCCGCCTCAATTTTCAGCGCTGAAATCTCTTGATCAAACTCGTAGTCAACATCTGTAAACAGGTCTTCAACACCGTCTTTCACAGACTTAACTGCACCGAATTTTGCGTCGTCGGAAAGGTCGCTCGCTTGTATGATTTCCTTCATTGCAGCTTCATAAGCTTGCGTGAGGGCCTGGGCTGTCTTGCGGCTGTCTTCCATTGAGCTTGTGCGGCAATTAAAGTTAATTGCGCAAAAGCGTTCCTGCTGTTTTATGTCTGACTGTTTGTTCATCTTCTATCCCCGTTGGCCTGTTAGGGCGGCTCTTAATGCCGTAGCGATTGATACCGCCCTCTTTAGGCTTAGTGCAGCGAGATTGACGTGGTCGCTTCGTCGCTGCTGATGGGTACACAATACGAAAAACGTATATTTATGTCAACACTTAAAAGAACGATATTCGTATATTAATTGCATAAATGTTACGGAATGGGATTTGTGACAAAGAAAAAGCCCCGGCTATTAACAGAGGCTTTCGTGTGATGTCTGCGTCATATCAAAACTTGCTATCGTTAGCAGATATGGTGGCCCTGATGGGGTCTAATGTAATTCTTGAGCGCGTGCCATTACATTAGATGTGGAAGCGCCACTATAAAGGACCAAACAACAAAAATTACAGAAATGGAGCCAAAAACAAAAGAACCTACCTTATCAAATAAGCTCATGTCGTCCTCATTATCATAACTGGCCAGTTTAAAAATAGTTGCACCTATAATCGCTAAATATATAGCCTCTAGCATATGTCTTCCTTAACAGTTCTTTGCGTTTGCTATCTCGCGTCTTAATTTTACAGGATCATCAATTGACGGGGTAAGAATAAAATTGCCACCAGTGCCATTAACTTTTAATTTTCCGTATCCAAAAATCCTGCCAAGGATACTTTGTTGCAGGTTCATCTCTTCAATGCGAGACAGGTTAATTTCCTCTGTCTTTCTAGCAATGAGACCTGTTTTAAGTACAAACCGATTACTAGTAACGCCGGTTTCTGTGGTCCACTTTATTACAAAAAGATATAAACCGAATGGTGATAGTATTAACGTGGCTATTAGAAAAATAGCCCATATACTATAGAGCCAATGAAACTTCGCTGAATATAATAATTCTTCGCCTGTTGCCGAACTGTCTTCTATATAAGACACGTTGTACCCCTTATTTCTTTAATAAGCGCATTACCCCTGCGGGCTTATAGCCCAGACCACTACGGCCCACACTTCTACATCTGGTACTCCTGCGTCATGGTGGTGTATGCCGCTGTTCTTGAAGGATACAGTTTTATATTTTGGGTTGTTAGACATGGGCGTCAGTGTTGTGACATTTCCTTTTTTCTTAAACTGCTTAACAGTAGCCTCAAATAAATCACCAACGGCTCGGCGCTTTACAATAACCTTCAGCCCGTCCTTCAGTTCTTTTGGGTAATCAAAAATTCTCTGACAAACAAGGAATGTACCTTCTGGATAGATTATATCCATACTGTCACCTATAACCTTGAGCGCAAAAAGATTAGCGTTTTTCTCTCCACCCACCATAGGGATATAGTCTAGGGCAGACTCTTCAAACGCCTCGATAAAAGCCCCCGCCTGGACATTCCCAACAACAGGTACAGACGAAAAGCTTGTTTCTATAGAGGTTAAGTCTTTACCCGCAGACACTATCAATCTGTTTTCACGCAGTGACTGATGTAAGTCAGCCTCGCTTATTTCAAGAAACCTAGCGGTTAAGGTGATTTCATTGGTTTGAATTCTCCGTTCGCCGTTAGATATTTCATATATTCTAGGTGATTCAACGCCAAGTATACGGGCAAGCTCTATCTGCTTCTTGCCTACCTCTTTAATTCTGTTCTTAAACCAAGTTCGTTCTTTTGCCATGCGGGGCATATTGCCATAAGGCATTACTATATTCCTGTACTATAATCGTATAAATACTTCTTGACATAATATACGAAAAACGTTTATTCTTTATCTCATGAAGAAACAGGCATCACATATTTTCAGGTTAGCGGGCTGCGGCTGCGAGCGAGTAGGGCGGCACGCAATCTCACAAATTACGGGGTTAAGCGGTAAGCAAATGCTTTGCTGGACATATCCTCGCAGTAAAGGCGGAACCGATGGGTTAATTCCAAGTAAGTGGCACCCAATAATCCTTTCAGCTTTTCCTAAGCAAATAACACCTCGCGATTTCTTTGAGTTCGACACAAGCGCCGATGAGGTCGCGGCATGATTTCTTTGGTTAACAGCTCCCTGACCCTCCCTCCTGAGGGCACTTGCCGGAAAGATGTTTCGAGTACCGGCTCTTTTTTGGTGGTTGTTGACCCTACTACCGTCGTCCAATCAAGATGCTGACGGAGCATACAATAAACGGGGAATATAGAAATGTTAAACGATAGAGAACGAAACGCGAATGTAGCGCGATTATTGCGCCCTGAGTTTCCTGCAAAGGACAAAGGCAAGCGCATAGAGGCGGCAAAGGCAATAGGCAGGACACCTACATCGTTTGAGCGCAAACTGTCTGGTTCACCTGTTGAAGTGCGCGCCACAACCGCCGCAGAGATAGCGGCACTAGCTGAGAACAACCTTGTTGGTGCGAGTTTCTTTAACAAGCTATTGGCACCGGCTCGCATGAAAACCATGCCTATCACCAGCGACACGCCACTGTCTAAGGTTTTGACGGTCCTGACACGCATAAGTGCAGCGGGTGCCGAAGCCCTTGAAGACCTAAAGTTAACCCAAGATGAAAAAGCCATGCTTGCCCCCCTTATCGACCGCGCAGAAAATGGCCTAAACGCCCTGCGCCTAGCGTGTGCAGAAGAAGGAGTAACACGCCTGTAATTCCCCCTGATGGGCACCGCGCCACCCAAACCCCAAGAGGCGCATTAGTGGGAGATGAAAAATGCAAACGCGAGGGAAAGCCCTCAAGCTCAGTTGGTTACTTAGCAGCCGGTGAAATTCCAGCATTTGTTTCGATTAGTGACCGCCCTTTTTCCTAATAGCTCCGGGCGGCAAGGGGTGAAAGTCCCTACTTATGAGTGGTGTAGTTTAATGAAAACAGCCGGATACACGTTACGAGGCAAATGCAGGTGAGAACCCTGTCATCATTCCCAAGCTTTGTTTTTAGTTGGTAAGTGCGGCGCTGGAGTCTGTTGTGTCAAAAATTGAAAAGAATTGTTTGGTTTGTAATGAGGTTTTTTACACACGTAAAGGGCAAATAAACGCGGGTAAAGGTAAAACTTGTAGCCGCTCCTGTGCTGCTAAATTAACCCCTAAGCGCGACTGTAGGGGTAATAAAAACAATAACTGGAAGGGTGGCGTATCTGGAACGTCGAGCGCTTATCTAAAGGCAAAAAGGTCTTACAACTTACGGCACCCAAAGAAGACCGCAGCACACATGGCTGTAAGGAACGCTTTGAGAAGTGGTCACTTAAAAAGAAAAAGCTGCGAAAAATGTGGGGCAGCAAAAGCAGAGGCGCACCATGAAAATTACGAGGTGCCGCTGGATGTTATTTGGGTGTGTAGAGAGTGTCACAGAGATATTCATTACGGGCCTCAAATAGCCTCAGTAACGCGGGGCCACTTACCCACTAAAAACAGAGAAAGGCAGACCAATGACCAACGATGAATTTTACGCAGTCCTAAAGCGTCTCTCAAAGTGCCTAACAAAGCAATCTCTGACGGATTTTGAGCGCGTACATGATGCGAAAATACTAGTACGCGGACAGATGGAGAAAATGGAGGCGCTTAGTAGGTTGCGCGAAAAATTCATAGAAGACGGAATACTAGAAGGAAGCCAAGTTTATCCAGCAGGAGATACCCAATGAATGAGCAAGAGAACGCAAGACAATTCGGCGGCTATGACTTCAACCCCGCCGACTTAGGTGACGACAAAATCAGCCAGATGTCTCGGCGTATGCAGAAGGTGCGCGAGGGATGGGACAAAACGGACGGGGTGAAGAAATGACTGGTATTACCTTGGTTTTTTGGTCGACTCTTATCATCTCTCAAATTCACTCTGCCGCTGGAAATAATAAGGCATGGTGCCAGTGGTCTTGCTTGGCTGTGGTCGCGCTCCTTGCTGATATAGCTTTCAAGGTTTGGGCATGACTAGCCGCTCAAGAAAGCGCAACAAGTACGGCGCAAAGCAGGTTATTGTAGATGGTCGCACTTTCCACAGTGACGGGGAGGCAAACCGCTATCTGCAGCTAAAGCTATTGCAGCGCGCTGGTGAAATTACAGACCTTGAGTGCCAGCCTAAATTCCATATCACATGCGGGGGAAACCCTGTGCTTATCAAGTCTAAGGGCTACCCAAACGGACGGAAAGCAACCTATAGCGCAGACTTTCGTTATGTGGACACACGGCGTGGCCTTGTTGTGGAGGATTTCAAGGGCTTTGACACATACGAGTCACGCTTGAAACGGGCCTTAATTGAAGCTGAATACGGGCTGAAAGTGGAGATAGTGAAATGAAGTTTTTCAACTGGATATTAAACCGCTGGTTTTCCCCTCGAGGGGTTATCTCAGACAAGGCTATGGCTAAAATGTGGCTTGAGCAATCAGAGCGCCGCCGTGCTGAGATGATAGAGAACCAAAGCCCACGTGAACACAACGCCCAAAAGCATTTGAAAGACCAAGCAACAGAGTGCCTGAAGGCGTTTAATGCTGTGAAAGGCGCACTATGAGGCGCACTTGGTCACAAGATGAAACCAACGAGCTGCTAGATTTACTGGCACGCGGCCTTGAGGCCCACAACAGGCTCATTAGCCTACAACAGCAAGTAGGTGCTTTATGAGGGTTAAATGGAAGCAAGAAGATATAACCACGCTTCTGGATATGGTTACAAGACATGCGTCTATTAAAACCATGGCGAAGAGACTTGGGCGAGATGTACCGGCTATAAGAAGCAAGCTGTTTTATATCCGTCAGTGCAGTCGTGGCGAAAGTACCAATTACACTAAGACATTTTCACCCACAAAACCAATCACCGCAATTGTATCACAAGACAAGATAGAGCGCATGTATGCAGGCCGTAAATATCAGGACATAGGGCTATGATGGACAAGCAAGTCATAGGTGACTGCACTCTATACTGTGGAGAAGAAAGGCGCAAGCATCGCGCTCGTGGGCATAAAAAAGCACTTCGTCTTTTTCCCCAAATCGGCCCTTGTGTGAAATGCAGAAGTGAAAATTCTGAGCGTCATCACATTGATGATAATCCGCATAACAATAAACCAGAAAATATCATGCCATTGTGTCGCCGGTGCCACACGATTGAGCATGGGAAAACATTTACACGTGCTGCCATAAATAGCGGAGTTAAGGCAGCCGCTGAAAAGAGGTTGTCAATTACTCATTGCCGAAGGGGGCATCCTTACAGCGGCGCAAACCTTTATGTAACGCCGACCGGAAAGCGAGTTTGCAAGGAGTGCAGCCGCATAGCCAAGCGCAAATACAGAGAGGCCAAGCGCTGTGAATAGCTCAATAATAGATGAGGTGTTTATTGGTGATTGCCGTTTAATACTCGGTGATTGCACACAAGTCATGCCTGCGCTTGAGCCTGTGGATGCTGTGGTCACTGATCCTCCTTATCTTGTTTCCAAGGGCGGTTTTGCTAGCAACCTGCAGCTTGAGGGTGGCTTTGGTGGCTGGATGAAAGACTATGGCAACAGCGGTGATATTGTTAAGTGCGACCTAGCCTTTACTGATTGGGCTGGGGTGGTATATGACGCTTTACCTGACAGAAGTCACGCTTATTTCATGACTAACGGCCGAAACATCAAGGATATGCAAGGTGCCTTGGAGAATTCGGGTTTCAAGCTTCACACGCTGTTGGTATGGGACAAGCGGGCCGCGCTGCCTAATAAATATTATCAAAACGTGACGGAATTTTGCCTTTTTATGTACAAGGGAAAAGCTTTCACAATTAAAGACCCATCGTCTAAAAACCTTGTTTCATTGTTTCAGCGAGACGAGAGCGAACACCCCACCGAGAAGCCAAAAGAACTCATGGCCTTGTGGATTAAAAATTCCAGTGATGTAGGGCAAACCATTTTAGACCCCTTTATGGGCAGCGGCACAACAGGCGTTGCATGTGTAAAAACGGGCCGCAAGTTCATAGGCATAGAGCTAGACCGAAAATATTTTGACATAGCCTGCCAGCGCGTACAGGACGCTTACAAGCAGCCTGACATGTTTGTAACCCCACCAGCAAAGCCAGTACAGCAAGCACTACCTATGGGGGTTAAGTGATGCTGAAGGTGCTTGATCTATTTTCTGGTATTGGCGGTTTCTCTCTTGGGCTTGAGCGCACGGGCGGTTTTGAGACGGTCGCTTTCTGCGAGATAGACCCATTTTGCCAGAAAGTACTTAACAAACACTGGCCCGATGTTCCTGTTTATGAAGATGTAAGGACGCTAAATTATGATGGAGCAATTGACGTTATTACCGGAGGATTCCCATGTCAAGACATTAGCCTTGCAGGAAACCTTGCAGGCATCAGCAATGATACTAGAAGCGGATTATGGTCAGAAATCATCCGATTGGTTCGCAACCTACGACCAAGCTACGTTATCGTGGAGAACGTCGCAAATCTGCTTAGAGGCCCTACTGAACAACCTGGCGGGTGGTTCGCAAGAATACTCTCAGACTTGGCCGAATGCGGGTATGATGCGGAATGGGAAAATATACCAGCTGCCAGCCTGGGCGCGATCCACCTTAGAGAACGCGCGTTTATTGTTGCCTACCCCTCGAGCAAACGACAGTCAGAAACGGGGGAACTTCAATATCCAAGAGCCACGCAACGGTTTCCCCGCTGCCGTGAAAAGGTATTTTCTACCTACGATCGGAAAGAACGAGTTCAAAGGAGCAGGCAGAAGCAGGTTCAAGGGTTCTCCGGACTTTCGTGGCGCGAAAATGTGCGAGGGGTTGCGGACTTGCTCAACCGACCCGATTTACCTCCACCCTTGTTTCGCGGAAGCCGTGATGGGGTTCCCCATTGGGTGGACAGAATTGCCGCCTGCGGAAACGCAATAATCCCACAGATTGCACATATGATTGGTTACGCCATCCTTGAGGCGTGTAATCAATCAGAGAACAGGACACGTACCTAATGGCTGAGTTTCCATCATTGCCGGTATTTACAGACGCGTACCTGGCTGATACGCGGCACCTGACTACAGAGGAACACGGCGCTTATCTATTGCTGATTATGTGCGCTTGGAGGTCTCCTGAATGCAGGCTTGTCAGTGACGACAAAAAGCTTGCTCGCATGGCGGGATTAAGTGCCGCGAAATGGCGTAAGATTAAAGACACTATTGCAGAGTTTTTTACAGAAAAAGACGGGTTTCTGTATCAAAAAAAGCTCACAAAAATTCACAAAAACGTTTCAAAAAAAGTTCAACAAAATCAGCAAAACGGTAAACTAGGCGGTCGGCCTAAGTCATTGAAAAATAACGATACAGGTAAAGCGAACGGTTATGAAAATGAAAACCCAGACCTAACCCAAAGCGAACCTAACCAAAACCAAAACCAAATAGATAATGATATTAACATATCATCATCTTGTGATGATGGGGGTGATTTCCAACAAAAAGTTATTGAAGCAGGGGGCTTGCAAATGGTTCGCTGTATGGCTGACTTGTATCTGATTAACACATGGCTAGAGGCTGGCTTAACCGAAGACCAAATCATTAATGACGTGGCGCGTATTCGTGCAGACAAAATAGCCAAGGATGGGCAAGCGCCTTCGAGCCTGCGATATTATAATTCCTGTTTTTCCAGACCTAAACCACCAGCCAAGCAAACCAATGCAGAAAGGTTAGCAGCCCTATGACCCGTGAAGACGTGAAAGCGATTGTTATGGATGATTTGATGGCGCTGTATGCAAAGCCGTTTGGGGTTGGGGATGATACGGCCGCGCTGAAGGCGTACATTGAAGACCTTGCAGACATTCCGGCCTATGCTCTTGATAAAGGTTGGAAGGAAATCCGCAGAAGCCATGCGCAAACGGTACGGCCTAATATTGCAGAAATCCGCAAAGCCTGCCTAAGCCATGTACAGGCAACCGCCACTTACAGGCACCCGCCAAGCCAGCGTGAATGCTTTGCAACCCCCCAAGGGCAATACGCCTTGAGCAAGGGACATGGTAACAGCTTTTACAACACGTGTTGGCAGCGCAAGGAAATCATTAGCCAGAAGGCAACGGAGGTAATGATTAGCGAGATACTGGCAAGCCGCAACAGCATGGCAACAGACCCCGACCAACGCATAAGGGATGCTGGAAAACGCAATATCGCCACCACTGAGAAAGCAGAGGCGGAGCTTCGCAGAAAATACGGAAGGGCAGCGGCATGAGCAGCCACCTAAGATATGCTCCAACACTAGACCGCTTAGGATGGCTTTACGAGGTTGGCTCAAGGGTGTGTTTTGACAGCACAGAATTACGCAAGGAGCTGCGCAGTATGCGAGGCCGCAAGTCTGCATGTCACAGTGACTGTGCCCTGACTATTGCGCAACTAGCGAGCATATCCGGCGTACCGTTTGGGACTGTAAGTAAGGCTGAGAGTGTACCTGACGGCGTATCGCTTGGAATTATGCGCAAACTAACAGCAGCGCACGGCAAGAGGCTGGCAATTGTAATTTATGACGACGATCAACCTGTAAGTAATCCTTACATGTTCAACAGTGAGGTGAAGTGATGGAAGATTTAAAACCATGCCCGTTTTGTGGTGGCGAGGCTGATATTGAGAGTTGGCACGTGTATGATAGTTGGTACTGGGAGGGAGTATGTGAATGTAAACGCTGTGGTGCTAAAGGGTCAGCACCTCAATGTGAAGCAAGGATTAACGTTAGACCAGAGTTTATCGTCACTCATGAGGAGGCTGAATTAAAGGCAAGACAGGGCGCAATAAAGGCATGGAACACCCGCGCAAACGACCTTCGACCAATAGCTGAATGCCCCTACCAGAAAGGCCAAAGCAATGACTGAAGACGAAAGGCCGGAAAACTGGAAAGAGCTTGCGTCTTGGATGTTGGCCGATTTTGAACGGTATGCCTATGACGAAAACGAACTGCGCCAAATACCACTCGGAGGACGCTAGCAATGCTGAGTGAATACGACCAAAGAGTCCGTAAAGCCATTCGCGCTGAAAAGCAGGAACGTGCAAACAACGCATGCCAGTACAACATAACTGACAGGGTAAACGATGTACGCTCAGACAGCCCTTTAGTGCTAGGCCCTATCAACCGTGAATACGTGCTAAAAATGAAGGATACTTGGTGGGCACCTTTCACAATGGCTAAGGCTGTTGACGGCGAGGGCAAGGACGCACCTAAGCTAACTACAGACCAGTATAGAGCTGCCTGTGAGCTTTCAGAGGCGTTTCATATCATAACGTCCCCCGTTCATGCGCGTATATCAGACCCTGGCGCTGTTGGTGGTGGTTCTGGCAGGGACTTTGATCCATCGATCAAGCAAGTAGAGCTTATGCGCAAGCACGGCGAATGGATAACCAAGGCACAGCATGACAGGGGCTTATGCAGGATGCACCGTAGTGGCAAGACGTATTTGTGCTTATTCATGGATATGGTGCAGGGAGACACTACAATAGCCTGCATGAAGCGAGAGAAGGGTTTAGCACCGGCAACATCTCACAGAATTATCACAATGGGCGTCGATATGTATGTGGAGATGCATTTTAAGGGGCGTAGGAAGTAGTTATGATTGATATTGTAATTATAGGGATTGTGATGTGTGGCCTCGTATGGATATTTATAGACACCCTTGCGTGGAGTAGAGAGGTTTCTTTTAAAAAATCGCAGTTTAATGCTATGAAAATAGAAAGCTTAAAAAGTGCAAACCGGCGCTTTAATGACGGAAAAGAATATCATTTACCTTACAGCGACAATGCGGCAGAGCACACAAGACAGGCCGGGACGTTATCTAAATGCGGGCGCATTCTTTATTTGTCTAAACCTCCCATTGGTGATGTTGTCTGCACAGGAGTTGGTGCGCATAGCGTTGATGTTGTAGTGCCTAATAATATCCTACGGCAATGCCGCCTTGCTTGGGGACATGGCAGAATTATTAAAGATATAGAGGGTGATGATCTTATTACTAACGGTAGCTTCGACACTAGCAAGCATTGGGCTAAGGAACAGTAGCAAGTGTAAGTTGTAAAATATGGGGTGTTGTCTCTCATATTACGGGGTTAACACACCAATAAGGATATATGTCGCAATTAATTTTACGATTAACGAAATTAACGCTTGAAAAAGTGGAACCTTTAGGGTAAGGTTTAATCATTGTCAAAAGGTGCGCATTGAGCACTTAGGATAGACAGCCTCGCCATAACAGCGGGGCTTTTTGCGTTTAACAACACCCCTAACGCCTCTCAGTGACGCGCACCATTTGGGGTTACTTATTTAGGCACATGACACAAGAACACCGCCGGTTATACAAAACCAAAGCGTGGCGCTTAACCCGTGTCACAGTAATTACAGAGGCTGGCTTCAGGTGTGAAGAATGTAAACGGCCTATTGTCCTGCACAAGCGTGAAGCAACAAAGTGCATACCAGTCGCACATGTAGACCATATCAAAACAGTTAAAGAAGCCCCTGAGTTACAGCTAGAGCGCAGTAACCTGAGGTGCTTATGCGAACCATGCCACAACCGGCGCACTATTTACGATCAAGGCGTACACAAGAACAGCAAGCGCAAGCTATCAAGCGCGTGTGATGTAAACGGCTGGCCTACTGATAAGGAACATAGCTGGAATGATTAAGACATTAGAGCGCATATTCCGTTATGTAAGCGACACGCTAAAGCTATCCCGCCCGATGTACCTTGATAAGACGCTTGAGGTTACTGGTGATACGACTATTACCGGTGCGGCTGATTTGGGCAGTACGTTAGATGTAACAGGTGACAGTACGATAGGCGGCTCACTTGATGTAACGACAGACTTAGATGTTACAGGAGACACTACACTTCAAGGCGCTACTACAAGGATAGGCGGCGTTGATCTAGTTATAGGAACGCCCGACCCTGACACGGTAGTTACTGCTCCTCAGGGATCGGTATTTTTTAGGACCAACGGTTCTGGGAGTACTGGTATATACACGAATACAGATGGCAGCACAGCATGGACTGCGGTTGGTTCATCTGGCGGGGCTTCTTGGACACAGGCATATAATGCCACACCAAGCGGCGCGTCTATTGACGTTACCAGCATAGCGTCAGGCGCAAACGAAATTCATATCCTTATAAGAGAGGTCTCAACATCTGGTGCTGGAACATTCAATGTCCAGATCGGAGATAGTGACGGCATAGAGGCCACAGGCTATAACGGTTCATATGGAGATGTAGAAGATGATGGCAGCATTGCGGGAAACACATCCACGATGTCCACATCTTTCGGCTTGCATAGCGATGCATCCAACGACACACGATCCGCATATGTTACATTAACAAGGTTCGACGGTAACACATGGGCTTGTTCATCTAATTTAATAGACAGCTCAGGCACTGAGCAGATAGGCGCTGGCGCTGGTGACAAAACACTATCAGGTGAATTAGATAGAATAAGAATAAACGCCGGAGGTGCCGCAACCTTTAGCGCCGGGAACATTAAGGTTGCTTACAAGTAATTACGATAACCGTAAATATATGGGCGGGGGGTCAATTCTTTGGGGCTTTTGGCGCGCGGGACCGTATGTGGGGTCAATCTTTTATAAACCCGTAGAGAAAAAGTTTCGATAAACGTAAAAGGTGCAGCATGGGTGATCGTGGTAAGAAGTCTTCTGCCGCTGCATCAGTGGTTCCTATTCAGGGTGGTAAGTCTATTGCACGGCCCATAGCGCCGCCCGATTTAACAGATGTACAGGCTGAGGAGTGGGACAGGATAATAGGGTCTTTACCTGCTGACTGGTTCCCTCCTGAAACACATAACTTACTTTCTCAGTATTGCAGGCATTCTATAGCTGCGCGAAACATTGGTCAACTGATCTCCAATATGGAAGGTTTAGAGGCCATTGAGATTGATGAATATGACAAGCTTTTGAAGATGCAAGAGCGCGAGGGTAGGGCTATGAGTTCACTCGCCACCCGTATGCGTATGACACAGCAGGCAACCTATCACCCTGAGAAAACTAAAGGCAAAGGGCGTATGCGCTTAAAGCCTAATGAGTTTGATGGCTAAGAAGATTCGCCGGGGTGAACGGAATGTTCGCTGGATTGAGAAATATTGCCGGATTCCTGAAGGGAAGTTTGTAGGGCAACCTGTTAAGTTAAGACCGTGGCAAAAGAAACTTGTCAAAAAGATATACGATAACCCTGATGTTACGAGACGGGCTATCATTAGCTTTGGCCGTAAGAATGCAAAGACAACATTCAGCGCCTTTTTACTTCTGTTGCATTTGTGTGGCCCTGAGGCTCGACCTAATAGCCAGCTTAACAGCGCGGCACAGTCAAAAGACCAAGCGGCGGTGTTGTTTGCGCTTGCTGCAAAGATGGTTCGTTTGTCTGAAGACCTTGCGGAATTTGTAACGGTACGCGATACGGTTAAGGAGTTGTTTTGCTCCGAGCTTGGTACAAAATATAAGGCGCTATCTGCTGAGGCGGCAACAGCTTACGGGTTAAGTCCTGTATTTACTGTGCATGACGAACTAGGGCAGGTAAGAGGCCCAAGGTCTGAGCTTTACGATGCTTTAGAAACGGCGGTGGGGGCGCATGATAATCCCTTATCTGTGGTCATTAGTACTCAGGCTCCGAATGATAACGATTTACTATCTGTATTAATAGATGATGCTAAGGCGGGTAATGATCCGCAAGTGGTTTTGAGCCTTTACACGGGTGATATAGACCTTGATATAACGGACAAGAAGCAGCTTTTGAAAGCAATCAAGCAGGCTAACCCCGCTTATGGGGATTTCCTTAATGCTAAAAACGTAATGGGCATGGCTCAAGACGCCATTAGGATGCCAGCAAGGGAACCTGAGTTTCGCAATCTGGTTTTAAACCAGCGCGTTGAAATGAACAGCCCGTTTATATCGTCTTCTCTGTGGAAAGAGTGCATGATAGACGCGGTTGCAGAGTTTAAAGGGTGTCCCGTTTATGCTGGACTTGATCTATCAGAGGTGCGCGACTTAACCGCGCTTGTCCTTGTAGCTCTTATCGATGGTGTTTGGCATGTTAGGCCGGTGTTTTGGCTACCTCAAGAGGGCCTTATTGAAAGGGCGCGTGCTGATAGGGTGCCTTATGATGCTTGGGCTAAGGATGGGTATATAGAAACTATACCTGGACGCACAATTGATTATAGGCATGTTGCAACATATATGCGTGGACTTTTCGATACGCTTGATATGCGGTCGGTCGCCTTTGACCGTTGGAATTGGCGACACTTCAAAAGCTGGCTTGTAGATGCTGGTTTTACTGATAGCGAAATGGAAAAGCATTTTGTCGAGTTCGGTCAAGGTTATGTGAGCATGTCTCCTGCCTTGCGGGACACTGAGGAAGCTATTCTGTCAAGGAAGCTTGCACATGACGGGCACCCCGTCTTGACTATGTGCGCCGCAAACGCGGTGGTGCAACAAGATCCCGCAGGAAACCGGAAACTATCAAAAGTTAAATCTAGTGGTCGTATTGACGGTATGGTGTCGCTTGCAATGGCAATGGCAATGGCTGCAACGCATGAAGAAGAAAACACGAGGTCGGTATATGAAGACCGAGAGGTATTAATGATATGAGCATACGCGACCGAATTGCAGGCTTCATATCGCCCGAGCTGGCACAGAAAGCCGCCGCTGTTACGCCTGATGGTGATTTTGGTTGGTCCGGCCCCGGCGTTGATGGTGGGATATTCGGGGCTGAGAGTGCTCAAAAGGTATCCGCCGTTTTTGCTTGTGTGTCTATTATTGCGGAAACAGTTGGATCAATACCATTAGAGTTTAAGCGCATTGATGGCGCTGAAGGTGAGGGCTTTAAGCATGTAGATGCTTTTGCTGTATCGCCTAACCCATTACAAACTGGAATTGATTTTTGGTCTGAAATGGCATGGACGGCGGCGCTGCATGGTGAAGCCGTGGCGGAACCTTTATATAATGACGGGTTTGAGATTTGGCCCCTACCGGCTTCCCGTTTATCTAAGCGGGTAGAGGAAAGGTCTATTTCATACGAATATCAGCAAATTGGCGGGATTAAACGAGACTTGTCTCCGGTCAATGTGTTTCGCTTTTCCGGTTTGTCAGTCGGCTTGCAAGAAATAGTGCCGTGGGAAACGGCTAAACAGGCTATTGAGCTTGCGCGCGTTCTTGAAACGCAGGGTAAGAATTTCTTTCAAAATTCTGCAAGGCTCGCTGGTTATCTGTACGCTGACGGGTCGTTGACCGAGGAGGCATATAAGCGTTTGAAGAAGCAATTCAATAGCTTCAGTGGCGCGATCAACGCCGGGAAAACGCCGATATTTGAAGAAGGACTGAAGTACAATACTATTTCAGCCTCTAATCAAGACAGTCAATATAATGAAATACGCGAGGCTCAGATAAGAGAGATCGCGCTTTACTGGCATATACCCCTTTACCGTCTTGGCTTATCTGCTGGCAAAACGTCTGTTGAACAGCAAGATTTAGACTTTGCAAAATATCTGGTGCGGCCTTGGCTGAAGCGTATAGAACAAGCGATAGCCCGAGACTTGTTATCTGACGACGAGCGCAAAATCTGGAAGCCTAAGTTTAATATGGATGGGCTGCTGAGGGCAGATAGTAAAACCCGCGCTTCTAATCGAGTTCTTGACCGTACATCAGGCACAATCTCCATAAATGAAGGACGGGCGCAAGAGGGCTTACCCAAGATAGACGAGCCTTGGGCGGATGATGTGCGCGAGCCTCTGAATAGCAATCGTGCAGCCGATACTATGACAGGCGGGGAAACAGCACCACAGGATGATAGCGAATGATAGAAACAACTAATTTATGGGCCTTAACGCCTAACCTTATCCCTGAAGTTGTGAAAGGCTCGGCTATTGAAAATATCTTGCCGGACGGGCTTAAAGCTATTCTAGGCGGTCAAAAAGCCGCAAAGCAAAATGACCCTATTCGACAGGGTGGCACGGCTATTGTAAATATATCTGGTGTACTATCTCCGAAAGGCTCTAGTGGCACTTCGACGGAGCGTCTTGCCGCACAAATGCGCGACTTGGCGGCTGACAAGAAAATCGGCGCGATTATCCTTAATGTAGAATCCCCCGGCGGCTTTGTTTACGGCACGCCTGAGGCGGCGGATGCAATTTATGAAGCGCGCAAAAGTAAACCTGTTGTAGCGGTGGCAACAACTATGGCAGCAAGTGCGGCCTACTGGTTAGCATCTCAATCTAGCGCTTTTTATGCAAGCCCTTCTGCTGATGTTGGTTCTGTTGGGGTCTATGCTTCACACACTGACACAAGCGGGTTTGAAGACAAGATAGGCTTTAAAACAACGCTAGTTAGTGCAGGCCCCAAGAAGGTTCTAGGGAACCCCTATGAGGCGCTAACAGAAGAAGCTCAAGCAGAAATTCAAGAGTCTGTTGACGAAAGTTATCAAAGCTTTTTGAACGCAATTGCGCGCGGTCGTGGGATTAGCGCGAAAGATGTTGCGTCCGGCCACGGTGAAGGCGCTCTAGTCTCAGCCCATAAGGCCCAGGGTAAGGGTATGATTGACGGCGTTATGACGCTGCAAGAGGTTGTTTCCAAATACAGTTCAAGTCGTTCGAGGCTGTCCCTTATGAGGCGGCAGGCAGCGGCAAGGCGTTGCTTGGCAAACGTCTAACAAGGTCCACACATGGACGAAACCAAAGGCTCCCAAACGGGGGCCTTTTTTTGTTGGGGCCATCCCCGGCTAATCACGAAAGGAGATAGGCAAATGAGCCTAGAACTACTCAAAAAAGAGGCGCAGGAGGTGGCCGCGCGTATGGAAAGCCGCTTGCAGATCGCGATTGACGATGATCGTGAACTGACTGCTGAAGAAGATACTGCCGACAAAGCAGATCAAGAAAAATTTGATAAATTGAAAGCTCAAATTGACAGTAAAGAGCGACTTGCCTCACGCATTACAGCGGTTAAAGCAGCGTCGCCACAGATTACAATTGTGAAAGACGAAAGAGAAAAGGCGCACCAAGACCCTAATAAGCGCGCTGATGGCTTTGGTGATATTCATGAGTTCGCACTTGCTGTTTGCCGTGCAACAGACCCGCATGGTATGCGCGTTGTAGATGATCGACTTGCTGCCCCTACGAATTTCCATCAGGAATCAGGTGACGGAAATCACACAGGTTACTTGGTTCCGGCTGAGTTCCGCCGCGAAATTTGGTCACTGGTTAATAACGAGGAGAGCTTGCTACCATTGACGGACAGCACGCCAACTTCTTCTAACCAAATTGATATGAACGGCGACGAGTCTACCCCTTGGGGTTCAACGGGCATTCAGTCTTATTGGCGCTCTGAAGCATCTCAAATGACCCCCTCTAAATTGAACCTCGACGGTCGATCGGTTAAGCTCAATGAGCTTTACGCAATGTGCCTAGCTACTGACGAGCTGTTGCAGGACGGACCACGTCTCTCTAACTTGTTGACAAAGGGCGCAGCCGAGGCAATCCGCTGGAAACAAAACGCCTCAATCTTTGAAGGTACGGGCGTAGGTCAACCGCTTGGTTTTGAAAACTCCGGTGCTTACGTTTCTGTTGCTAAAGAGTCTGGCCAGACTGCTACAACGATTAATGCTCAAAATGTTGCCAAGATGTTTAGCCGTAACCTAAATCCCGGGCGTTCCGTGTGGTTTGTCAATCAAGACGTATTACCGCAACTAATGACAATGACCCTTGGTGATCAGCCTATTTGGACGCCTCCGGCTTCTGGCTTCACTAATGCTCCTGGTGGTTTCCTATTTGGACGCCCTGTTATGTTTAGTCATCACTGCGAAACACTTGGTACACTTGGGGATATTCAATTCGTTGACCTTAAGGGATACTTTACAGCCTACAAACAAGGCGGCACGCAATTTGCTGAATCAATGCACCTATACTTTGATTACGGTGTTAATGCCTTCCGCTGGGTCTTCCGTTTTGGTGGTCAACCACACTTAACAGCCCCTGTTTCACCTAACAAAGGTAGCGCTACTAAGTCGCACTTTGTTGGCTTGGCAACTCGCGCGTAATTGAAAGGAAATAAAACATGTCAATTTCAAACGCAAATCTAAAACCAAGCGCTCAAGCTGCAATTGTTGGTGCGATTGATCCAGATGTAACAACTGCCAGTACTGTGACAACAGGCTGGATTGATGCTTCTGAGTTCAAGGCATTTATGGGCGTTGTCATGGCGGGTACACTTGGCACTAGTGCCACTGTTGACGCTAAGTTTGAGCAAGCAACTGATAGTTCTGGAACGGGTGCAAAAGATGTGTCCGGTACAGATATTACACAGCTTACTCAGGCAGGCACTGATAGCGACAAGCAAGCTGTTATCAACGTAACTCAGGAAGATTTGGATATTGCAAACAGTTTCACGCATATCCGCCTTTCTGTGACGGTTGGGACGGCTACGAGTGACGCGGGCGCGTTGGTGCTCGGGTTTTATCCATCTTACGGCCCTGCTTCCGATAATGATGCATCTACTGTTGATGAGATCGTAAACTAAGAACATGGGAGGCTTCGGCCTCCCTTCCTCTTTTGGTGGGTTGCTATGATTTATCACGACTATACAGAAACCTCGACACCTTCCGTTTATCCTGTCACTCGTGACGAGGCTAAAGACTGGCTGCGTGTGGATGATACTAACAGTGATGATTTAATAGATTCATTGATTGAATCCGCGACATATCTTATCGAACAGATGGTAAACCGCCCACTGATTAGCCGCACCTACACGCTAAAGATGGACTGTTTTCCCTCTGTTATTGAGTTATCAAAAGTACCTTGTACGGCGGTAAGTCAGATTACTTATCTTGACAGTCAAGGCTCTAGCCAAACGCTCGCAACAAGTGTTTATAGAACATCATTAGGTGGCGAATGGCAATCTTGCAGGATTACAAGGGATTACGGTCAAGTTTGGCCTGCTACCTACCCTGTGGTTGACGCTGTAACGGTTTCTTTTACGGCTGGATACGGTGCGGCGGGTTCTGATGTTCCCGAGGCTATCAGGCAGGCTATTTTATACCAAATATCAAGCATGTTTGACTCTCGCTGCCCAACAGATTCAGAAACGTTTGAGTCCCCAACATCTAAGGCGCTGGTTAAGTCTCGTATGTGGCCGAGGGATTTATGATTTGCACTATGCGCGAGCGCGTGACCTTCGAGGAGGAAACGCCTACACCGGACGGGGGTGGTGGTAGCACGACAGCATGGGGCAATATTAGCACCACGCCCACTGTATGGGCAGAGGTTAAGCCTGTGCGGGGTTCTGAGGCGGTTGACACAGGGCATTTAGCCTCAAAACAGATGTATCTGGTTACAATCAGGCACAGAACAGACATTACAACAGCCATGCGGATTGTTTGGGGGAGCGTTTACATGAACATACGCGCCACACAAAACCGCGACATGAAAAAGAAGTATTTGACGATCGAGGCTGAAGCCGGTGTCACGCAGTAGAATGACGGGCGCTAACAGACTGCGCCGCAAGCTTCAAAGGTTGCCAGATCATATTCAAAAGCCGGTTAAGACCACATTAGAGCGCGGCGCGAACGTTATGTATGCTGATACGCTAAAGAATGTGCCTGTTGATGAAGGCGACCTTGCAAAGTCACTGCATAAGGCGAAGCGGTCTAGCGGTATGAAATGGATTGTTGGCTGGTGGAAAAAAGGCAATGCCAGGAATTGGAAGCTTGCGGGGTGGCGTGCTCACTTCTCGGAATTTGGCACAGAGAAAAGCCCTGCACAGCCAATGCTTGGCCCTGCTTTCAGGAATAATCAGCGCTGGATTAGTGGTCAGATAAAAGCTGCGGTCAATCGGGCGCTAAGACAGGCTGGCAGGTTATGAGTTCACCGTCTTGGGAAGTTCAAAAGGCTGTTTATACCGCCCTTGCTGCTAATAGCGGCTTGACGGCGTTGCTTGCTTCGGGGTCTGCGAGCATTGTTGATGGTTCTGCGCAGGACGCGGCGTTTCCTTATGTGGACTTAGGAGAAATTGAAGAACGGGACGCGTCAACAAAGAGCTTTGTTGGCGGTGAGACCTTTATGACGCTGCATGTTTGGTCTGATGCGAACGGCAAGAAGGAAATAGGCGATATATTCGTGCAGATTAAAAGCAGCCTTAACCGGCAAGCGCTTTCTGTAACGAGTAATCAGCTTGTGGACCTTACTTATGAAAATTCGCGCATATTCAGGGATGCAGACGGGCAAACGCGGCATGGTGTCATTCAGTTTAGAGCGATAACGATTGAGAGTTAAAGATAGGCACTCGGGCAAGGTCGCAGCAATACTTGGTGGCGGTCCTAGTTTACATAAAGACTTAAAAAGGGTTCCTTCGGGGGCCATTTTTTTTGCCGTAAATCATTACGATGCGGATATTGAAACAGATTACACGGTTTACAACGATAGACACACGTTCGAGTTCATAAAGCCCTCAAATAGCGTGACGTTAAGCCGGTTTCCTGAATCTGATGTGCAAATGCCTTATGAAACGGGTGTTTTAAGCATCATTTTAGCCGCAAGAACAGCGCGGGAAATGGGCTGTGCGCCTATTTTGCTTTGTGGTTGTGACTGCACGGGAAACCACGCGAAACAAGACGTTGATATTGACTGGTATCTGGATAAGTGGCGCAAGGAAAACCTTGAAGACATACGGGCGGTATCAGGCCCATTACAGCAGTTATTCGGGCGTGTGAGGCGGAAGATAGAGCCTTTCCCCGAGAAAATCAGAGTGAACATTACGAAAAACCAAACCGTTGTCTTGAATAAAAGGCAATCGGTCAACTTTGTGCGCGGTGTGCATGACTTGCCCCGCCATTTAGCAAAAGCCGCATTAGCGGCGGGCATAGCCATAAAGGAGAAATAACATGGCAGCAGAAAAAGGTCGCTCGTTCGTAGTTAAGCGCGGTGACGGTGCAACAAGTGAAACATTCACGACAATTGCGGGTGGTTTGGATCATACAATTTCTATTAATGGCGAACCTGTTGAAATCACGAATAAAGATAGTAGTGGGTGGCGTGAACTGTTGGCTGGTGCTGGTACAACGGGAGTTGATGTATCTGGAAACGGTGTTTTCACTGACACAAGCACTGAGGTTTCTGTGCAAACGTCGGCAATGAACAAGACGTTAGATAACTATGAAATTACCTTTGAAAGTGGTGATAAATTTAGCGGTTCTTTCCAGGTGACTGGTCTTGAATATTCAGGAAGTCAAAACGGCCCGCGTAATTATAGTTTTACACTCACATCTTCCGGCTCAATTACATTTACGGCGGCATA